>Ga0209643_1000836_pt1 | contig 38607 bp, 34 predicted proteins | sample AutmiccBRH37_all_FD_187383 | JGI IMG/M metagenome (GOLD analysis project Ga0209643, IMG submission 187383) | Deep subsurface microbial communities from Mt. Terri, Switzerland - Autotrophic microbial communities BRH/37_all (SPAdes) (version 2) | ecosystem: Environmental > Aquatic > Deep...
GAGGCGGTCGGCAGTCCGTTAGGCGACGAGCTTAGAGCCAGTTCAGCCGGAGGATAAGTAGATCGGACTCAAACCCCTCCACCGGCCACAGAGTGACCCAGGAGCGACCCCAGAAAAACTCTGGGCTACATAAAAATGCTTTGGCGATTTAGCGCTTTAATACTTTAATATGGCATATACTTTCCTTAACGATAAAAAAACTAACTTCCTTATTAGTTTTTAAAGTTGGGACTTCTGAATACCTCCAGCAAGGCGGGTTTTTTGCCTGTGGACAGGGAGGCTATGTCAGCCGGTGTGGTGTGTTTGGATAGGCGATTTGGAAAAAGTTCAATTCCTGCCGCTTCATAAACAGAGTCCACCATGGCCGAGCAGATCAGCCTTTCGCTGGCAAATAACAGCACACTGAAGGGAATGTATGTTTCCCCATCCCTGACAATATCTTCCCCCCTTGAAAGTATTAGTTTAATAGCCTGGTTCAGCACCTCAAAGTAGTCATATTTTGGTGGGTTTTTGATGTAGTTGTTAATGCAGTTTTTAATATTTTTTATGTAGTAATGCGCCATTGGGTTTTCCGGGAACAGAATTCTGTGCCTTAATACAATAAACGGTCTGGGATCGGTAAGATAATAATTATCCCGGTGACGAAAGCCATGCCTGGTCATTTCGGCTATTTTCCCCGGATCGGTGCAGAGCACTGCATGAGAGAAAAAACTTTGGGTTAAGTTCTGGATTGCTTCAGAAACAATATTATCACCGTGAACCAGTATTATGTCGCCGTATTGGCCAAACATTTAATAACCACTCCTTAAGTTCAATAAGCTTTGACTTTATATGCTTTTTGCAGATCCATGTATTAATAATAATCATTGATGGCAATAATAGTTAAAAAGAGGGGGTTGGTTAATATGGCTTTTGAAATCTATAAACCTCGCAGTGAGAGAATGGAAAAGGTTCCTATCATATCGATTTCCAAATCTTCTATAGTTCTTAACAATGTAGCAAGGCAGAAAATTGGCAGGAACAAAATAGAGCTGGCTTATGACAGAGACACAAAAACATTGAGAATAAAGCCCGCAGAAGAAGGCGGCCTGGAAATGCGTAAAACAAAGGTTTTTGGCAAAGGATTTTTTAACTACTTTGGGATAAGTAAAAAAGGAAAATATGAAGCAAGGTACGATCCCGGTGAAAATGCCCTGTATGCCACACTGCACTGATAAATCCCCGCCCGCTTAAGCGGGCTTTGTTTTTTTTTATCGTTTAGGAAAGTATATGTCATATTAAAGTGCTAAAGCCTTATCGGCGCTAGTTCCTCCAGGGTCGCTTGAGGGTCGCTACATGGTCGCTAATGGGTAGGCGGAGCGATTTGAGTCCGGCCTGCATTACCTCCTGCTGCAACTGTCTCTAAACGCGGTCGCCAACGGAATGCCGACCGCCTCCAACGCCGCGTCCTGCAGCCGGCTCGGCATTCCGTAGGCTCGGTCGTTAAGAGACAGTAGCATCCTCCGGCACATTCCGCACGGACTTAAATCACTCCCCCTCACTGCATGTCGCTGTGGGGTCGCTTGAGGGTCGCTTTTAAGGCAGGCTGTCACCATTCTGGCTCCTGGCTCCTGGCTCCTGGATTCCGCCGTCTGCAAGACGGCACCGCCCACAAGGCGGTTATTTTATTCATATTACGCTGGTCAGCGGGGTTTGGCTCCATTTCCGTGTAAATACAATAATAGCCAGGGGAAATTTGCCTGCAGAAGCCACAGCTCTCGTTGACTTTGTTATTTCTATGAGGTATCATATATATTGCGTTAAAAAAAGCTAAAATGCTGGTGTGGCGCAGTGGTAGCGCAATTGATTCGTAATCAATAGGTCAGGGGTTCAAATCCCCTCACCAGCTCCAGTGCAAAAAACGTGTAGTTTCAATGGCTGCACGTTTTTTATTGCTCATTCATCATTGTCCATTAATTAGGGCAATAAATCTTGTATTGTTCGCTTGAGAGATGTATGATAATGTTGAGATACATAGATAGGAGTTTTTTGCCATGGATTATGTTACCCCCAAGGATAAAGCAAATGAATGGGGTCTTACACAGCGCAGGGTTGAAGTGCTCTGCGATAAAGGCCGTATCCCCGGAGCATATCGCCTCGGTCGTGTTTGGGCTATCCCAAAGGATGCTGAGAAACCGACAGATGGAAGAACTAAAGCGGCAAAAAAGAAGGATAAGAGAATATAGCACATGCCGACGCTTGAATGGAAGGCGGAGTGAGGATGGCAGCGAGTAGATTTATAGGTTGAACTGATAAGGAGACAAGCCCCATGGCTTTTGAAAATAACCCGACAAAAACGAACATAAACACCAGTGATTCGGCCACCTTCACGGTCGTTGAAGTCCGTAATGCTTTTTTGCGTTGGCTTTTCGATGGACATGCTAAAAAATATTCACCTGAGAGGTAACGTGGATACAAAAAATTGCTCTGTATGCGGGGCAGTAATAGCCAACAAAAACCATATAGGACTCAACAAGAAACTGCTGGGCAGAAAAGTAGAGCGCTTCTACTGCATCGATTGTATGGCGGAGTATTTTGAAATAACCACCGAGGAACTATTGGATAAGATAGAGGATTTCAAAGCCCAAGGGTGTGGGTTGTTTTAGCCAAACAAGAATTAGGAATGAACTGCTGTCCTCGAGCCAAGCGAAGCGACTAATTACTCTGCTGGAGCTCAATTTTAAGAACCGCAAACCAATTAAGGTGTACGGAAGCAATAAATATCCGGTACACTGGGACAAGTTTATGAAAGCGGTTAATTAATACGCTGGGCTATCATATTTCATGATTATTTCTATAAATTACGACTGAAAATCCTAAAGCATTTAATACTGATTTATGTGATTATCCTCAAAAACAATAAAGAAAAAACAAGCTTTTCAGGAAAAGGCTTGGTAAGGTCAAATTGTTATGCCACGTCGAAAAGGTTCGGGATCTCCTTCTTCTTGACTCGGAGTATGGTAGACATGATTCGGATACCCTTTACCGTGGGTTTATAGCGAAACGAATGCGGGATCTTTGCTATGAGCCCGTGAGCTCTCAGTTTTGCCAGAAGCCGGGTTGTTTTACCGATGAGGTGAGGGTTGTCCTTTAAATGGTGTGGGTAAATGATCCCTCGAATGTCGGCATTGTTAAAGCCTTTAATATAATTCTTGCCGTCCATGACAGCGGCAAACACCCTCGTAACTTCTTGAGAGAGCAGGCAAGGTTATCATCGAAAATGGTGAATGGGGAAACAAATACATTGATAATTTGGCTCGTGATATCAAGTCCGAGTTTCCTAACGCCACTGGATATTCCGTGCGGAATTTTAAATATATGAAAAAATTTGCGACTATGTTTCCGGAAATTGAATTTGTGCAAGCGCCACTTGCACAATTAACTTGGTATCATCTTCAGGCGTTGATGGACAAAGTTCCCAATAAAGAAGCTTACATTTGGTATGCCGCAAAAACCTTGGAAAACGGTTGGTCACGAAATATCCTTGTTCATCAAATCGAAACAAAAATGTATGAACGGCAAGCTTTGCCAAGCAAGGCCACCAACTTTGAGCACGTCCTACCGTCCCCGCAGAGTGAACTGGCAAGGGACACGCTAAAGAACCCGTATGTATTCGATTTCATTGAAATTCGTGATGATATTATAGAGCGCGAGATAGAAAACGAATTGGTGGCGAATATCGCCAAGACGCTGATTGAACTCGGCACAGGTTTTGCGTTTCTCGGTAATCAGTACCATCTTACTGTAGGCAATGAGGACTATTATCTCGACTTGCTGTTTTATAACACGAAGCTTCGCTGCTATGTGGTTGTTGAACTTAAGGCCGGAAAATTCAAACCGGAATACGCTGGGAAGTTGAACTTTTACCTTTCGGCGGTGGATGATATACTACGGCATGAGCACGACAACCCATCGATTGGCATCCTGCTTTGCAAGGAACGTGACAAGTTGACTGCTGAATATGCCCTGCGCGATATTAACAAGCCTATCGGCGTCAGCGAATACAAGCTGTCCGACTTTGTACCGCAGGAATTGGCAGATACATTGCCTTCGGCAGAGGATATTGAAAAGCGAATTAAAGGAAAATACGAAATCGAGGAAGATTAGGAGAGAACACGCACTTCCTCTTGAATATGTATTCAGAAGCCAAGGACGATTTTTGTAAAGCAATTCATCATGCGTTGCGAAGACAACCTGAAATTGGCAGAATGCTTGTAATGTCTGCCTTTGGTGAAATAAAGTATTGTCTGTTCGTTGCAGTTCCTGGTATTAAAATCATGAGCACACCGGAACGCCAGGATTACGTTTTGTCTGCCATCCTCAGCGATGAGTCAATGCCAATAATGTGGATAGATATTGATTATGATAAAGACGGAAAATTGCATGGCGCAAAAGGAAAGCAATGCAGTTATAGCGATATACCCCCTGCTGAGATTGACCGACTAAAAGAATTGAGTGTCGAATATGCGAAAAGCAGAATAGAGAGCTTTCAACGCCAATATCACAGAAAAGTTGGCAGAAATGATCCTTGCCCTTGCGGGAGCGGCAAAAAATATAAAAAGTGCTGCCTGTAATATGAGAGTTTATGATTCATACCACCTTACGAACAACCGTGAGGGTATTGGGGAGCCTAACTCCGAGCGGGCCGCGCGGCTAGGCGAAGCGGCGTGCGATTCCCCCTCTGGCTCCAATGAAACTAAAATCCTGCAAAAGAGGTGCGGGATTTGCAAAAAAAGCAAGAATTAAACTCTTGAACATGTGTTCGATATATGGTATGATTTTCCTGTGTTTTATTTGAGAATTTAAAGTGTTCTTGTCACATATTGAATGGGGGCAAATTCGATGCCAAAGGATAAAAACTTTAAGGATACTATTTTCGCTAAAGGGACTGAAATCACTGTTATTTCCGGCGAAGATGACAATGATTATATTTCATTGACCGATATTGCAAAATATAAAACAGACGAAAATCCTGGTTATGTGATACAGAACTGGATGAGGAATCGTAACGTAGTTCAATTTCTTAGCTTATGGGAGAAATTAAATAATCCGAACTTCAATTGCCTCGAATTCGAGGCAATTGAAAATGAAGCTGGACTCAATAGTTTCGTTTTGACACCTAAAAAGTGGATTGAAAAAACAGGAGCAATTGGTATGACTTCGAAACAAGGCCGTTATGCAGCTACCTTTGCGCATTCCGATATCGCCTTTGAGTTTGCCTCATGGATTTCGCCTGAGTTTAAACTTTACATTATAAAAGATTATCAACGCTTAAAAGCGGACGAAAATAACCGCCTGTCTCTCAGCTGGAATCTCAACCGTACTCTTGCGAAAATTAATTATCGGATACATACGGACGCCATCAAAGATGTACTAATCCCACCTGATGTTACTCCGCAGAAGCAGAATATGACTTATGCCAATGAAGCTGACCTTTTGAATGTTGCCCTGTTTGGCATGACTGCTAAAGAGTGGCGGCTGGCTAATCCTGATGCTAAAGGAAATATCCGTGACGAGGCATCACTTCAGCAGCTTATTGTTCTGTCAAATATGGAAAGCCTGAATGCAGAGTTCATCCGTCAGGGGTTACCTCAAAAAGAACGCCTCATTAGGCTTAATGCCAGCGCCAAACAAATGATGAAATCACTGTTGGACAGTGCAGGTATTGAACGACTGAAGCAGTTGGGATCACCTAGGGAATCAAGCATTCAAACGATTGAACGGGAGGAAATTCGCAAGCTTAGAAATTCAAAGAAAAAGCTGATGTTGGATGAATAGTGAATATGCAATAATGGCGAGATGCCTTATTATAAATATTTTGCTTAAGGAGGAAAAAACAATGGCTGTAGAACACATTCCAACGGGAGAAGTCCATGCTGGTGTCAAAGGTGGTAAAACTGGCTGCGGAGTGGACACAACAAAAATTAGCGATCATTGGCAGAATACAAGCAAAGCAATCACATGTGATAAAAATGGGTGCAAGAATTAACGAGTAATAATTGACAGAAAAGCTGTCTAATAGAAATCCAGGCGTTATATTGTTTAAACCCGTCGATTTCAACGGTTTAAACAAACTACCTTACCAACAATCAGCGGTCAGGGGTTCAAATCCCCTCACCAGCTCCAGTGCAAAAAACGTGTAGTTTCAATGGCTGCACGTTTTTTATCGCTTAGGAAAGCATATGCCGCATTAAAGCATTAAAGCGCTGAAGCACTGAAGCACCAAAGCATTTTTATGCAAGCCCAGAGTTTTTCTGGGGTCGCTCTGTGGTCGGTGGAGGGGTTTGAGTCCGATCTACTTATCCTCCGGCTGAACTGGCTGTATCAGTCGTCGGTCGTCAGTCTTCAGTCGTAGGTCTTAAAGTCTTTTGACCAGAGGTAAAATGAAACTATTCCGACGTCTGAAGTCCTACGACTGACGACTATTCCAGCATCCGCCTGGACTAAAACCCCTCCCCCTCAATGTATGTCGCTTGAGGGTCACTTTTAAAGTATGCTGTCACTATTCTGGATTCTGGATTCTGGCTCCTGGATTCCGCCGTCTGCAAGACGGCACCGCCGACAAGGCGGTTATTTTATATCCATTCATAATGAATAACTGATAAAAATACACTTATTGCGATTATTCGCATCTCCGCACATAATATAAATAAGGACTTTTGTCTGGCTAAAAAGCTTTTGATATCACAGTATATCTTGATTTTTCTGCACTCTGCTATTTTCAGTGTAGCTGACGGCTGATTGCTGACAGCTAAATGGGGGGGGGGCGTTACTATCAACCCGGCGGACAAGATAAAAAATTTTCCTGACAGGCCAGGAGTATATCTTTTTAAAGACGCCGAAGATAAAATTATATATGTGGGCAAGGCCGTGTCCCTGAAAAGCAGGGTACGGTCTTACTTCACTCCTTCCGGGCGGAGTGCCAAGGTTAAATCACTGACCGACAGGGCTGTCAATGTGGAGTACATTGTCACCGACAGCGAGGTGGAGGCTCTTATACTGGAGTGCAATCTGATCAAGGAACACCGCCCCCGCTACAATGTGCTTCTAAAGGATGACAAGAGCTATCCCTATCTTAAAATAACCATGCAGGAGGACTTCCCCAGGGTGCACATAACCAGGAAGGTGCAGAAAGACGGGGGCGTTTATTTTGGACCCTATACCCAGACAGGGGCGGTTAACGAGGTGCTGAACCTGATCAGGCGGCTGTTTCCCTTCAGAACATGCAAGGACAAAGCACTGAAGCCAAAAAGCAGGCCCTGTTTAAACAATCATATCAGGCGCTGCCTGGGACCCTGCTGTGGGAGGGTCAGCCGGGAAGAATACCTGGCCATGGTCAGGGAGGTGTCCCTTTTTCTGGAGGGGAGGCAGGAGGAGCTGGTTAAAAGACTGGCTTCCCGGATGGCAGAGGCCTCCGCTAAAATGGAATTCGAGCGGGCCGCCGATCTGAGGGATCAGATCAGGGCGGTGGAAAAGATTCTGGAAAAACAAAAAATTATATCCACCCGCAGGGACGACCGGGATGTGGTGGCCGTTGCCGCAGGTGAGAATGAAGCTGCGGTTACTGTTTTTTTTGTGCGGGGGGGAAAATTGCTGGGACGGGAAAATTTTATATTAAATGGCACAAAGGTTTTTGGAAGGGAGGAAATAATAACCTCCTTTGCCAAGCAGTATTATAACAGCGCTGATTTTATACCCGGTGAAATATTGCTTCAAAAGATTGATCCAAAGGAGGCTGAAATACTTTCCAGATGGCTGTCGGGTAAAAAGGGATCGAAGGTATCCATAGCGGTCCCCAGGCGGGGAGAAAAGAAAAAGCTAATGGAAATGGTGGAAAAAAATGCCCGCCTGGCCCTGGAGGAGTCCCTGCTGGCGGCAGCTTCAAAGCGGGATGCGGCCCGGGACGCTGTTGAGCTGGCCTTGGCCCTGGGACTGCCGGAGGACTGCCGGAGGATAGAGTGCTACGATGTCTCAAACATACAGGGGGCCGAGGCCGTTGCCTCCATGGCGGTATTTGAGTTCGGGAAGCCCTCCCCCGATCAGTACAGGCGTTTTAAGATCAAGACTGTTCAGGGACAGGATGACTTTGCCTCCATGCGGGAGGTTATAGGCCGCCGTTTCCAAAGGGGGCGGGAGGAGAAGGAACTTATTGGCAGCGGCCGGCTGTCCGCCAGGCAGGCAAAGTTTCATATATTGCCGGATCTGGTTATTGTGGACGGCGGCAGGGGTCAGCTTTCGGCGGCCCTGGAGGCCATGGCCGCCGCCGGCTGTGATATTCCTCTTTTTGCTCTGGCCAAGGAGGAAGAGTTGTTGTTCGCCCCCGGAAGAGAACAGCCCATACGGCTTCCCGGAGATTCCGGCGCGCTTTATCTGCTCCGGAGGATCCGGGATGAGGCGCACCGTTTCGCAGTTACCTACCACAGGCAGCTTAGGACCAAAAGAAATCTCAAATCCCTGCTGGACGAGGTGGACGGTATAGGTGGGGTGAGAAAAAAAGCCCTTTTAAAAGCATTTCCCACCATTGAGGCCGTTGCCGGGGCCACCCTAAACCAACTGGAGGCCGTTCCCGGTATGAACAGACCGGCCGCCGAGGCGGTACATCGATTTTTTAAACAGAATCCAGAATTCAGAAGTCAGAATAAGAAAACCCGCATGGGACCATTCTGTCCTGAAAATGGCCGTTGGCTTTAAGCTGTAAGCTATATAAGCCTTGCCGGAGTGTACGAAAGGGGAAGAACCTTTCAGAGGTAATAGGTAGTGGCTTACAAAAGTAACCAGCAGCGTACAGCATATAGCTTACCGCTTACAGCTTAAAGCTTAAAGCCAACAACTTAACTTATTGCCAATAACCTACACCAGGAGGATGCAACTTGCTTCAGTATAAAATGCTGGCCACAGACCTTGATGATTCACTTTTGGACAATAGTTTTAAAATTTCTCCCGCCGACCGGGGGGCCATTGCCAGAGCGGTAAGGGCAGGGGTTAAAGTGGTGCTGGCCACCGGACGCATGTACCGGTCGGCACTGCCGTATTGCCGGGAGCTGGGGCTGGATACCCCCCTTATTACTTATCAGGGGGCACTGGTCAAATTCCCCCGCGCCAAAGAGGTGCTGTACAGCCGACCGGTTCCTTTGAATACCGCCTTGGAATTGCTGGAAAGGCTAATGCCCAAGGGTTACCACATAAACATATATATTGACGACCAACTCCTGGTTGAAAAAATCACAGAGGAAAGCAAAATCTACCAGTCCATATCGGGAATTGAACCCATCCCGGTGGGCAACCTGATAACCTATCTGAGGGAGCAGCGCCGGGATCCCGCCAAGATCCTGGTTGTGTCTTCGGAAGAGAACATTGACAGGCTGGGGGAGGAAACAAAAAATCTTTTTGGAGATAGACTGTACATTACCGAGTCAAAGCCTATTTTTCTGGAGTGCATGCATCCCGAGGCCACCAAGGGAAGAGCGCTGGAAGCGGTGGCGGGTTATTACGGCATTGATCCAGGGGATATTATTGCGGTAGGGGACGGCTGCAATGATCTGGACATGATTGGCTACGCCGGCCTGGGAGTGGCGGTGGCCAATGCCGGAAAAGAGTTGAAAAGTCAGGCCGACTTTATTACCGGTTCCAACACCTGTGGGGGTGTGGCCAGGGTAATTGGCAAATTCATTTTCAACGAGGAGGATTAATCTTTTGAACCGGTACGTGGTGGGAATAGATCTGGGAGGAACAAAAATATATACCGCCCTGGCCGATTCCCTGGGCAGGATAGTGGCTGAGGCCAGGATTCCCACCGGGGCCGGGGATGGCCCGGAGGCAGTAATCGGGAGGATAGTGGAAACTTATAATCAGGTCAAGGACCTGACGCCGGTGGGCGTGGCCGGACCGGCGGCCATTGGCATAGGCTCGCCGGGATCTCTGGATCCGGTCAAAGGGGTGGTGTTCAGATCGCCCAACCTTTCTGGCTGGAATAATATTCCACTAAGGGAAAAACTGGAGCAGATCACCGGTCTGCCGGTGTATGTGGATAACGACGCCAATCTGGCCGCCCTGGGAGAGTATTTTTTCGGAGCTGGCCGCGGGTCCAGGCATATGGTGTATGTCACCGTCAGTACCGGTATAGGGGCAGGTCTTATACTGGACGGCCATATTTACCGGGGGGCCGGGGGAGGCGCCGGTGAGGTGGGCCACATGGTGCTGGATCCCGACGGTCCCCTTTGCGGCTGCGGCAGGAGAGGTTGTCTGGAGTCCCTTTCTTCCGGAACCGCTATGGCCTCCAGGGCCAGGGAACTGGTGGCGGCCGGAAGGGGCAGGGCCATACTGCGGGAGGCCGGAGGAAATCCAGGTGATATCACTGCGGTGTCGGTGGCAAAGGCCTCGGCATCAGGTGACCCCGAGGCCACCGGCATAATTTCCACAGCCGGGGATTATTTGGGAATGGGCATGGCCAATATGGTGAACTTGATAAACCCGGACAGGCTTGTTCTGGGTGGAGGGGCTTTGGGAGCGGGCAGCGTTCTGTGGGACAGCATGAAAAGGGAACTGTCGGCCAGGGCACTGGGTTCTTCCCTGGGGCAGGTAAAGGTAGTGAGAGCGGGACTGGAGGGCCGGTCCGGCCTGCTGGGCGCCGTGGCCCTGGCCCTGAAGGGGGCAGGTATGGTTATTCCAGGTGAATAATATTGGAGGTCTTTGAATATTATAGCAGTTGTATTGAGATGTGAGAGGCGAGAGGTTAGATCTTGTAGGAATTAGTTTAGCTAATTCCATCTTAATCCCACATCTAACTTCCCACATCTCACTTCTCAAAAGGAGGGTTGGTTCGTGGAGGATATTAATCTGGGTAAGGGGGACTGGCCGACATTTGAACAGGGAATTCAGAAGGAATGGCTTGTAACAAACGGCATCGGAGGATATGCCTCGTCAACGGTAATCGGCGCCAATACCCGGAAATATCACGGCCTTCTGGTGGCCTCCCTGGCTCCGCCGGTGAGAAGGACCATGCTGCTGTCAAAGGTGGACGAAAGGTTTGAGGCAGGCGGGCGGACCTACAATCTGACCAGTAATAAAACCGTCCGGGGTGTAACGGAATTCGGATTTATACACTTGCAGAGAGCTCTGGTGGGCAAGTTTCCCACCTTTACATACAGCTTCGTGGATGTGGTCATTGAAAAGACAATATTTATGGTGTACGGTGAAAATACCACCGTTATCCGGTATAGTATTATAAACGGATCATCCCCGGCCACCTTCCGTCTGATCCCCCTTTTAAACTGCAGGGATTTTCACTGGACCAGCAGCATGGGGCAGATCAATTTCCGCCCGGAAACTCTTAAAATACGGGAGGGGGCCGGCATTTCGGTAAAAGCTGTGCCCGAGGCGCCGCCCCTTAATATTGTTTGCGGGGGTAAATCCCACTTTTACCGGGGGGAGGGCTGGTTTAAGGGGATGTTTTATCCCGGGGAGCAGGAGCGGGGAGAGAATGCCGTGGAAGATCATTTTGTTCCCGGTCATTTTGTCATACCCCTGGCCGCCAGGGAAGAGAAGGTTTTTTACTTTATTGCCAGTACAGAGGAAGAGATTGATAAACGGTGCATCAATGCTGATATATTGCTGGATTCCGAAAAGGGCCGCCACCGCAGGCTGATTGAACAGTCCGGACTCCGGGATGATTTTGCCTGCCGGCTGGCTCTGGCCTGTGACGCCTTTGTGGTAAGGAGGCGGTCCACCCAAACCAAAAGCGTCATTGCCGGTTATCACTGGTTCAACGACTGGGGCAGGGACACCATGATTGCCCTTCCGGGACTGACCCTGGTTACCGGCAGGTATGAAGACGCCAGGGAGATTCTTTTGACCTTCGCCCGTTACTGCAATGAAGGGCTGATACCCAACATGTTTCCCGACACCCCCGGGGAGCCCCTGTATAACACGGTGGACGCCTCCCTGTGGTATTTCCACGCTGTTTATAAATATTTACAATATACCGGTGATTTTGATTTTATTTTAAAAGAAATATACCCGGCGCTGAAGGAAATAGTCAACTTCTACATAAAGGGCACCAAATACCAAATAGGGATGGACGAAGACGGGCTTATATCGGCCGGAACCCCGGACCATCAGCTTACCTGGATGGATGCCAAGGTGGATCGCTGGGTGGTTACCCCCAGGCACGGCAAGCCGGTGGAAATAGCCGCCCTCTGGCATAACGCGCTTAAAATACTGGACCGGCTGGCCCAAAGAGCAGGGGAGTCCCTTCCCTGCGCCGGTCTTTCAGAAAAGGTGGGGAAAAGTTTTAAAGAGAAATTCTGGTATGAGGACGGGGGCTACATGTATGACGTCATAAACGGGGAGGAGAGGGACGCCCGGCTTAGGCCCAACCAGGTTATAGCCATGGCCCTGCCTTACTCGCCGGTGGCCCCCTCAAAGGCGCGGCAGGCCCTTCGCCGTGTATGGCAGGAGCTATACGCCACATACGGGCTGCGCAGCCTGTCGTATTATGATCCTCATTACAGGGGAGTTTATATTGGGGACAGGTTCAGCAGGGACGGGGCATACCACCAGGGAACGGTGTGGAGTTGGCTGATGGGACCCTTCATCACCGCATACCGTAAGGCATACGGCTATTCTCCCGCCACCAGGGAGCAGGCCGGGATGTTTATCAATCCTTTCAGGGATCATTTACGCCACCATGGGGTGGGGTATATTTCGGAAATATTTGACGGTAACGACCCGGTTGTGCCCAGGGGATGTATTGCCCAGGCCTGGGGGGTGGCCGAGGTTTTGAGGGCTTACGTGGAAGAGGTTCTGGAAGAAGGTCCGTCCCGTGATTTCGCCATTAATGATTAAAAGAACCGAAAAGGGAGGTTTTAATTATATGATCGAAAAGGAAAAGCTATTGAATGATTTTGAGTACATGTACCAGGCGGACACCAAGGGGATGTTCCCCTCCCTGACCACTTTGGCCAGCCAGTGCACCACCGCCTGCTGGGATTTATCCAGAGCCATCGACCTGCCGGCGGTGGACGCCATATCCAGCGTGGTGGTAACCGGCCTGGGAGGATCGGCCATTGGGGGGGATCTGCTGAGGGTTTACTGCAATGATAAATGCTCTGTTCCTGTATTGGTGAACAGGGGCTACACCATGCCCGAATTTGTGGGCAGGGACACACTGGTTTTTGCGGTGAGCTATTCGGGAAACACCGAGGAAACCCTCAGCGCTTATCAGGATGCCAGGAAAAGAGGCGCCACCATAATTGCCGTCACCACCGGAGGAAAGCTGGCCGAAATGGCCGCTGGGGAAGGTGTCACGGTAATTCCGGTGCCCGGCGGCATTTCCCCGCGATCTGCGTCTGGTTTTCTTTTCATACCCACCCTGAGAGTGATGGAAAGACTGGGTTTTCTCACAGGCATTGCCGATGAGGTGGAAAAGCTGGTCAACCACCTTAAAATACTATATGGCAACCTCAGGCCCGAGGTGCCGGCGGAAAATAATCCTGCCAAGCAGATGGCCTTGAAGCTGTATAACAGGATACCGGTCATCTGGGGGTCCGGCGGCACCACCGAGGTGGTGGCCCAGAGGTGGAAAGGCCAGATAAATGAAAACGCCAAGGCGCCGGCCTACTGGAATACTTTCCCGGAGCTGAACCACAATGAGCTGGTGGGATTCAGATACCCGGAAGCTATTCTGAAGCAGGTTCACGTGGTTATATTGAGGGACGACATGGATCACCCCAGAGTTCAGAAGCGAATGGAAATAACCAAGAACATAATCAGCAAAGCAGTGGCCGGTATAACCGATGTCAGGGCCAGCGGCGGGGGCGTTTTGGCCAGGACTTACTCCCTTATTTACAGCGGCGACTACACCAGCCTGTACCTGGCTTTTCTCTACGGCATAGACCCCGGCCCGGTGGAGGTCATCGACTATCTTAAAAACGAGCTGGCGAAAGAACAATAACGGATACTTTGGTCAGTAATACAAAATCAATCTTACCCGGTGAACTTACACAGGTAAATTTCGCCGGGTATAGATTTTTAGGCGCTGAAAGTATAGAATTTATTATGCAGACGATAATGCTGGAATGGAGCTTGATTATGAATAGAAAAAGGCTGGTAATAGTCACCGGGCTTTCCGGGGCCGGTAAAACCCAGGCGGTACGCAGCCTGGAAGACCTGGGATTTTTTTGTGTGGATAACCTTCCCCCCACCCTGATACCAAGATTCGTTGAGCTTTGCACCCAGTCCAAAAAAGATGTGGATAAGATTGCCCTGGTGGTGGATATAAGGGGGGGAGAGTTTTTCAATTCCCTTTCCGGGGTGTTGTGTAACTTGGACAGCATGGATATAGGGTATGAAATACTTTTCCTGGAAGCATCCAGAGAAACCCTCCTGCGCCGTTTCAAGGAAACCCGCCGCAGCCATCCGCTGGGGGCTGACGGAGATGTTCTGCACTGGATAGACGAGGAAAGAAGTTGTCTCCAGGATATAAGAGGAAAGGCCCACAAGGTCATTGACACCTCATACCTGAGCAACAGCCAGCTGCGTGAGGAGATAAACAACCTGTTCGGCGGCAGTCCGTCGGTTTCCAGCCTGAGGATTATTGTGGTTTCCTTTGGGTACAAATATGGCATGCCCATGGACAGTGACCTGGTGTTCGATGTAAGATTCCTTCCCAATCCTCATTATGATGATGTTTTAGGCCCAATGACCGGAAACGATCCGGACGTCCAGGAGTTTGTTATGAATTCCGCCGTGTCAGAGGAATTTGTAAGTAAATTCTTTAATTTTGTGGAGTTTTTGGTACCCCAGTATATGAAGGAGGGAAAAACCTCCCTTACCATCGCCATTGGCTGCACCGGAGGAGTACACCGCTCAGTGGCCCTGGCAAACAAACTGACTGATTATCTGAAAGCCCGGAAATACAATGTAAGAACAAAACACCGGGATATAGGAAAAAGGGCGGGGTCATGCCAATGAAATTGCTGAAGTGGTTTTACCCCGGGCTTAATGTCAAAAGGTGGCTTATTCTTACTGCCCTGGGGGCTTTTTTAAGTATATCCGGCACCTCTCTTCTGGTGGGATCTCTTCTGCCCCTGTCCAGGAACCTTCTTTTGGAGTGGGGGGGACGCTTCTTTGGCCCCCTTTCATCCCCTCCGGGAGCGGTCGCCCTTTTTGTGCTGGGAGCTTCAGCCATAGTTATTGGATTGGTAAGGGCGTTTAGATCAATTGTATTCACCCTGGCGCCCGAAGATGGAGGCCGTCTTGTGGATGTGTTGTACACCCGGCGGTATCTCAACCGGGGACCCCGGGTGGTGGTTGTGGGCGGGGGCACCGGCCTTTCTGTGCTGCTGAGGGGAATAAAGAAATATACCAGCAATATTACGGCCATAGTGTCGGTGGCCGATGACGGGGGCAGTTCCGGAAGGTTAAGGGACGACCTGGGCATTCTCCCCCCCGGGGATATCAGAAACTGCCTGGTTGCCTTGGCCGACAAGGAATCCCTTATGGAACAACTGCTGCAGTACAGGTTTACCGTGGGCGAACTGGCCGGGCACAGCCTGGGAAATCTTCTCATAGCCGCCATGAATGACCTTGCCGGGGGATTCCACCCGGCCATCAGGGGGATGAGCAGAGTGTTGGCCGTAAGGGGGCAGGTGCTGCCGTCAACCCTTGAGAATATTTCACTGGGGGCGGAGTATTCGGATGGCTCCGTGGTTTTCGGGGAGTCAAACATACCCAAATATGGCAGGCGGATTAGAAAAATTTTTCTGGAGCCCGCCCAGTGCTTCCCGCTGCCCGAGGCGCTGCAGGCCATAGCCGAGGCCGACGCCATTGTGCTGGGCCCGGGCAGCCTTTATACCAGCATAATTCCAAACCTGATGGTAACCGGGTTTTCCGATGAAATTGCCAGATCTGGGGCGGTCAAAATGTATGTTTGCAATATAATGACCCAGCTGGGGGAAACTGATGGATATACTGCCAGCGCCCATGTGAAGGCCATACTGTCCCACGCCGGCAAGGTTGTGGACTTTATTGTGGTAAATCGGGGGGGTATTCCAAAGGTGCTCCGGGACCGCTACAGTAAGGAAGGAGCTATTCCGGTGACAGCGGACGCAAAGGAAATAGAAAGAATGGGCTTCAAGGCGGTGCTTGAGCCTCTTCTGGCCCCGGGGGACGTGGTAAGGCACGACCACGACAGGCTGGCAAGGCTCATTTTAAAGTTGGTTTTGAAGAACAGAAAGTAGCCCAAAGCTGGATCACCGTGCGACAGGTGACTGCGACAGGGGACGGTTCCCGCTGTCGCACTGTTGACTCTTTATGATATGTTATACTTATAAAAGCTATCCATAATTCATAAAACAGCGGAGGCGGCAATGCAGGACAAGATAGTGATTAAGGGCGCCAGGGCCCATAACCTGAAAAATATTGATATTGAGATTCCCAGGGACAAACTGGTGGTTATCACCGGCCTTTCCGGGTCGGGCAAGTCATCCCTGGCCTTTGACACCATTTACGCCGAGGGGCAGCGCCGCTACGTTGAATCCCTTTCGGCCTATGCCAGACAGTTTTTGGGACAAATGGACAAGCCCGATGTTGATTATATTGAGGGGCTTTCGCCGGCCATTTCCATTGACCAGAAGACCACCTCCCACAATCCGCGATCCACGGTGGGAACGGTTACCGAGATATATGACTACCTGCGGCTGCTGTTCGCCAGGGTGGGCAGGCCTCACTGCCCCAGTTGCGGAAAGCCCATAAGCAGGCAGACCGTTCAGCAGATGGTGGATCACCTGGCTGAACTCCCCGAGGGATCCAGGATTACCGTAATGGCCCCGGTGGTGCGGGGGAAAAAGGGGGAGTTTACCAGGCTCTTTGAAGAGATTCGCCGTAATGGCTTTGTAAGGGTTAGGGTTGACGGCGAAATGAGGGAAGTTACAGAGGAAATAAAACTTGAAAAGAATAAAAAGCACTCCGTGGAAATAGTGGTGGACAGAATAATAGTCCGGCCGGGATCAGCCAAGCGCCTGGCCGATTCACTGGAAACCTCTTTAAAGCACGCCGCCGGGCTGGTGCTGGTGGCTGTTGGGGACAACGAGACAGTATTCAGTGAGAATTTTGCCTGCCCGGACTGCGGTATCAGCCTTCCGGAGCTGGCCCCCCGTCTTTTTTCCTTTAACAACCCCTTTGGGGCCTGCCCCACCTGCACAGGATTGGGTGTGAAGCAGGAGATCGATCCTGATTTGCTGATGCCGGACAAGGGCAAATCCATAAACGGAGGGGCCATTCACGGCTGGATGAGGAGCCAGAACTCCTTTTCAATTCTGGAGGCCGTGGCCCGGAAGTATTCCTTCAGCCTTGACGCACCGATACAAAAAATGAAACCGGAAGACCTGGATAAGATTCTCCATGGAACCGGAACCGAAAGTATCAGCGTGGTATTAAGCGGAAACAGCGGGCTTACCCACAGCTATAACATGCCCTTCGAGGGAGTGATAAACAACCTGGCCAGGCGTTACCGGGAGACCAGTTCCGAGTATATGCGCCGGGAAATCGAGCAGTACATGGGGTCAAGGCTTTGCCCCCAATGCCAGGGCACCCGCCTTCGGCCAGAGTCCCTTTCAGTCAAAATGGGGGGGCTGTCCATCGATGAGGTTTCCAGGATGCCGGTGGCCGAGTCCTTCAATTTCTTTCAGAACCTGGATTTAACTGAACGGGAAAAGATGATAGGCAGGCAGATTTTGAAGGAAATTAACGAGAGACTGGGGTTTCTGATCAACGTGGGGCTGGATTACCTCACTCTCAACCGGGCGGCTGGGACCCTTTCCGGGGGTGAGGCCCAGCGTATCCGCCTGGCCACCCAGATTGGCAGCGGCCTTATGGGAGTGCTGTATATACTGGATGAGCCCAGTATCGGCCTGCACCAGAGGGATAACCGGAGGCTTTTGGAAACACTGGTAAGGCTGAGGGACGTGGGCAATACATTAATAGTGGTGGAGCACGATGAGGACACCATCCGGCAGGCCGACTACATCATAGACATGGGGCCGGGGGCGGGTGACCACGGCGGAGAGGTGGTGGCCAGCGGCACCGTCACAGATATAATAAACAACCCGGACTCCATAACCGGGCAGTATTTCAGCGGTAAAAAGAGTATACCTGTGCCCGGGACCCGCCGCCCTCCCAACGGGAAGGGGCTTTGGGTTGTGGGTGCCTCGGAGAATAATCTGAAAAGTATCGATGTGTATTTTCCCATGAATGTTTTTGTCTGCGTCACAGGGGTTTCCGGATCAGGCAAGAGCACCCTGGTCAATGAGATACTATACAAAAAGCTGGCCTCTTCACTGAACGGCTCCAGGGTAAAGCCCGGCGCCTGCCGCGAGATAAGGGGCATTGAGAATATTGACAAGGTTATTGAGGTGGACCAGTCGCCCATAGGGAGGACCCCCAGGTCAAACCCGGCCACCTACACCGGAGTTTTCAACGACATACGGGATCTCTTCGCCCAAACACCCGAGTCCAGGGTAAGGGGTTACAAACTGGGGAGGTTCAGCTTCAATGTCAAGGGAGGCCGCTGTGAGGCCTGCCAGGGAGATGGAATTATAAAAATAGAGATGCACTTTCTGCCCGATGTTTATGTTCCCTGCGAGGTGTGCCAGGGTCTCCGGTATAACCGTGAGACCCTGGAGGTCAGGTATAAGGGGAAAAATATATCGGACGTTTTGAGCATGACGGTGGATCAGTCGGTGGAGTTCTTTCAGCACCAGCCCAGGATACACCGAAAGCTGAAAACCTTACAGGACGTAGGGCTTGGCTATATAAGGCTGGGGCAGCCGGCGCCGGAGCTGTCCGGCGGCGAGGCCCAGAGGGTCAAGCTGGCCGCCGAGCTGTCCCGGAGGTCCAGCGGAAAAACGGTGTATATTCTGGACGAGCCCACCACCGGTTTGCACATGGATGATATTGAAAGGCTCCTGAGGGTGCTGCACAGGCTGGTGGACGCCGGGGACACCGTGATAGTAATAGAACACAACCTGGATGTTATCAAAACAGCCGATCATGTTATAGACCTGGGTCCCGAGGGGGGCCACAGGGGAGGCGCCCTGGTGGCCTCGGGAACACCGGAAGAGATTTCCGGCAGCCCGGCCTCATATACCGGCCAGTTCCTGCGAAGGGTACTGCCATAGCGTCCCAGGGGCCGGAATGCGACAGGGGACGGTTCTCGCTGTCGCACATGACAGAAAAGACCAGGGCGCTACGGCAACCTCAGAACCCGTGGCGGACTGCTGTACTACCACCATGACGCCCTGGGCAGCGTAAGCGACCTTACCGACCACCTGGGAGAAAACACCGTCAAATACCGCTGGGACACCTTCGCCGGCATGTTCGCCGGCACACTGGCCCCCTACAGCTTCAAGGGAATTACCGGCAAAGAACATGATCCCAAGTCCGGGCTCATGTTCTACAACTCCCGCTGGTACGACCCCCAGACAGGACGCTTTACCCAGCCCGACAGCTTTAAGGGAATCCAAACACAGCCCGGAACAGGTGGTGGAGGGCGCCTCCCCGGAGTATTGATAGCAGATAATTCTCTTTATTCTGTTAGGAAAGTGGTGGTTTAAAAATTGAAGAAGGGTTATAATAAGCTTGAGGTGGTATATATGGCTGTAGCTCGTGATCAAATCAAAGCCCTTGTTGACCGGCTGACTGACGAGCAGGTTCAAGCCCTGTGGGTTATTCTCAGTTCTATGGCATGGCCGGAAGAGGAGATATCTCCGGAAGAAGCCAGTGAGATTAACCAAGCCCGGGCTGAAATAGAAGCCGGAAAGGGCGTCAAAGCAGAGGATGTATGGCGTGAACTGGGAATTTGAGATAATCTTTTTCGGAAAAAGCCATAAAAAGCCTCAGGGAATTGGACAGGCATACTCAGGCCAGGATAAAAGAAGCTATAATTAAATTAGCCAATTACACACCAAAAGGTGATATAGCTAAACTTAAGGGCGGTCAGGGCGAACTTAGACTCAGGGTAGGTGATTGGCGAATAACTTTCGAATACCGTTTTAAAGAGAAACAAGTCTCTATATTGACAATAAAGCATAGGCGTGAAGCTTACCGCTAATTCGTGTCATGGGACCGTCACCATGACACTCGTGACTTACTGGCTGCTACGATAACACACGGGATTCCACGTCTTATAGCCTGGCTGTGGGTGAAAACAGAAACACGGTGGTTGCGGCGGTCAATTCGGATGGAAAGAACATTGATGTAACCGCCCTGGCATCGTACCAGTCAACCAACCCGGCAGTGGTCAAGGTCAGTCCGTCCGGGGAGTGCGGAGATTACCGCCGTCTATGGAGGAAAGACCGCCGCAGCCATGGTTACAGTGACTGCCTCCACAGTGCCGGTAACCGGGTTAACCCTGGATAAGACCGCCTTAAGCATCACCGCAGGGGGGCCGGCCGCCACCCTGACGGCCACGGTTTTACCGGATAACGCCACCAACAAGAGCGTAACATGGATTTCCTTAAACCCGGCGGCGGCGTCGGTGACTGCTAACGGGAACACAGCCGCCATCATCCCGCTGGCCGCAGGAAATACCACTGTCACCGCCAGCGCCGCATAAAAGCCCATCAGGGAGGACGGGACCAGTGTATTCCGGCTGGGAAGGTCCATAAGGGTTAAATTCCGCCTAAAAGACACCAATGAAAACTTTGTTCCCAACGCCACCGCCAAACTATACCTGTCCAGGATGGAAAGCAGGTCAGGTATGGCTATGATGTTGCCAACCGGCTGATTAATGTGCTTTTAAGCCAATTATTGATAAAAACAGACGAGAATGGCAGCCAGACATTCTACGTGTACGGGCTGGGCCTCATCGGGCAGGAGACCGGGGATGTCATACCTGCCACTACGACCTGAGGGGCAGCACCGTAGCCCTGACCGACGTAAGCGGAAATGTAACCGACCGCTATCAGTAATACAGGATACGTCATTTATTACAACCGACAAATGAAAAGAAATGGCTTCAAATCACTCCCCCCAGATGGATGTCTCTTTGAGGTCGCTTAGATTTTATCAGATTCTGACTACTGACTGCTGAAAGCTGATTGCTAGCCGCCCATCAGGGCGTTTTTTTAAAGATTTTTTCCCGGGCTTTGGTTTATGGTATAATGTACGTGCCAAAGTGGGGTGATCTGGTGTCTTTTTCGGCCCAGACTAAAAATGAGCTGGCCCGGGTGGTGGGCTCCAAGGACTGCTGTAAACTGGCCGAGCTTTCGGCTCTTTTCAGAATGGACGGGAGCATTCAGATAAGCGGAAGGCGCATTTATATCAATGTTTTAAATGAAAACGCAGCCGTAGCCCGCAAAATATTTTCCCTGGTAAGGGAAGTGTTTGGCGCTCAGGCCGAGGTGTTGGTAAAGCGTAAAAGCAAACTGAGGAAGAATAATATCTACCTGGTCAGGGTTCCCCCCCAGGAGAAGACCGGGGAAGTTCTAACCGCCCTGGGACTGATGGATGAAAGCGGGAGCCTGCTGAAGAATGTGAAGAAGGATTTCCTTAGAAAGGAATGCTGCCGGAGATCTTATCTGCGGGGAGCATTTCTGGGCGGTGGTTCGGTTAACAACCCCGAGGGCACCTACCACTTTGAGATAATAACCAATAACGAGGACCATGCCGGGGATATAATAAAATTCATGAGGAGGTTCAGGCTGGAAGCCAAGATAAACTCCCGGAAAAACTGGTTTGTCATATATCTTAAGGAAAGTGAGCAGATAATATCCTGCCTTAATATAATGGGAGCGCATAATGCCCTGCTGGATTTTGAAAACAAAAGAATATATAAGGGCATGAGAAACCAGATTAACAGGTTGGTGAACTGTGAAACGGCAAACCTTAATAAGACGGTAAACGCATCGGTGCAGCAACTGGAAAGCATTATGCGCATAAAGTCCGCAGTAGGTTTGGACAAACTCCCCCCGGCATTGCAGCAGGTGGCTGAAGCCCGGATCAATAATCCCGATGCCAGCCTGAGAGAACTGGGCGACATGCTGGACCCCAAACTGGGCAAGTCCGGAGTGAATCATCGTTTAAAAAAAATAGAAGAATTTGCGGACAAGATTTAACCTGGGAAAAAAGGATAAGACATGGACATGAAACGTCGGCTAAAGATTTTTCCCGCCCCACCGGGCAAAAACTCCCTTCACCTGTGGCACAGGGCGGTCAGTCCGGCCAGGGTGGTTTTTAATTTCATTATAATAACTCTTTGCAAATACATACCTTTTTTGGGAATGAAGAGATGGTTATATAAAATGACCGGCATGAGGGTCGGAAGGGATGTATCCTTCGGTCTGGCCTCCATGGTGGATATTTTTTTCCCGCATTTAATCACCATCGGAGAAAATTGCGTGATTGGATATAATAGCACCATTCTCTGCCACGAGTTCCTCATACACGAATATCGCACCGGGGAGGTGGTCATAGGCAGGGAAGTGATGATAGGGGCCAACAGCACCATTCTTCCCGGGGTTGTAATAGGCGACGGGGCTGTGGTGGGGGCCGGGGCGCTGGTTAACCGGGATGTCCCGCCGGGTGTTACTGTGGCCGGTGTGCCGGCCCAGGTGATCAAAAAATCAAAAAGGGTTGTTTCAGGATAATGAAACGGGTTTTATATATGTTGTGGCATCACTGGAAAAACTTTCTGGCCCGTCCATGGGAGCCAAAATACCTGGTGGCCATTATGATTGCCAACATTTTAGGATCGGCTTACGGCTATTACTGGTATGCCGGGCAACTGGCCGCCACACCGGTAAAACTGTGGCCCTTTGTGCCGGACAGCCCTCTTTCCACCACCATGTTCTCGTTTGTGCTGATTCTGTCACTGCTGGGCCGAAACTCTCCTTTTTTTAGCGCTCTGGCTTATACGGGCTGTATAAAATACGGTCTCTGGGCGGTAATAATCATTGGTGATTATTGGATTGGCGGGGGGCCGGTTGAGTACAAGGCGGCCATGCTGTGGGTATCCCACATGGGAATGGCCGCCCAGGGAGCGGTTTATCTGAGAACAATAAATAGCCGGTTTAATAAACACTTTTCCGGCCCGTCATTATCCGGCGCTGCTGTTGCGGGCGTGGGCACATGGATGGTTTTGAACGATTTTCTGGACTATCGCCTGGGTATCTATCCGTACCTGTATCTTCAGAGACAGGTACGGCTGGCCGCTTTCTCGGCGCTGTCCCTTTCCGGAGTTTTGCTGGTTTTATTGGTTTATTTGTGGAGGACCAAAGTTCCAGATAACAACTGGTGATGAAACAATTACCTGCTGAATATGCTGGTATCAGATATATACCTGCAGGAAAAAGCACAGTTTGCAGAGAAATAAAGATTTGATATTAAGAATGTTTTAAAAGTTTCACCGTTTCGGGACGACGGCTGAAGGGAGTGAAAGGCATGCGCATGGGCTATGGTCTCCACATGGAACAGACACAAAAATTAATCATGACACCTGAACTGCGTCAGGCCATCACTGTACTGCAGCTCTCCTCCCTGGAATTGGGCATGTATATTGAACAGCAACTGCAGGAAAACCCTTTGCTGGAGCTTAAGGAAGACGGCAATAATGAGACTGAAGAAGCAAATACACTGCAGGAAGAAGGGGCAGGGGACGAGCGGACACGGGAAAATGACGTGGATTGGCAGGAGTACTTTCATGACAGCAGTGACCTTGGACTTCCCAAGATAGAAAGAAACCCGGACCAGCTGGAGTATTCATATGAAAATTTCGTAAGGCAAATCCCTTCCATGACCGATCACCTGATGTTGCAGTTCAGCCTCAGCTGGTGCAGTATCAGTGAGAGGCATATAGGAGAATATCTTATAGGAAATATAGACGGGAATGGTTATCTCCAGATAACCCTGGAGGAGTCGGCCGCACACCTGGGAGTTTCTGTGGGGGAAGTTGAAGGGGTGCTGGCTGTGATACAAACCTTTGACCCCGTGGGTGTGGGCGCCCGGAGTCTGGAGGAGTGCCTTTTAATACAGGTTGAACAGAAGGGCATTAAAGACAGCCTCCTGCGGCAGGTAATAAAGAATCACCTGCTGGATGTTGCTAAGGGCAAACTGGGTCGAATGGCGCAAATCATGGGCGTAACGGTACAGGAAGTGCAGAGGGTGGCCGATATGATAAAAACCCTGGATCCCAAGCCCGGCCGCAATTTTGGCAGTCCCAACGACACCCGCTATATAATCCCCGATGTTGTCCTGGAGAAGGTGGGAGGGGAATATGTAATACTGGTTAATGATAATTCTATTCCCAGGATAACCATAAATGCAGCTTACCGGTCAGTACTGAACCAGGATAAGAACTCGGACACCAAGACCCGCCGCTTTGTGGAAGGCAAGCTGAATGCAGCCGCATGGCTTTTACGCAGCATCGAACAGCGCAGAATGACACTTTATAAGGTAGTCAATTGCCTGGTTGATTTACAAAGGGATTTTCTGGACAGGGGCGTTAAGTACCTGAGGCCGTTAAATCTCAAAAGAGTGGCGGACATAGTGGGCTTGCACGAGTCCACGGTGAGCAGAGCCACCTCCAACAAGTACATCCAGACCCCCCGGGGGGTTTTTGAGCTGAAATATTTTTTCGACTCAGGGTTGATTAACCCCTCCGGATCCTCAACCTCGGCCGAATCCATCAAGAAAACGCTCAGGGAAATTGTGGCCTCCGAGGACGCCAAGGAGCCTTACAATGATCAGAAGATAGTAGAGATCTTAAAACGCAGGGATATAAACATTTCACGGCGCACAGTGGCCAAATACCGTGAGGAACTGGGCATAGCTCCCATCAGGAAAAGGAAAAGGTATTAATTAGCCCCGGCAGCCAGAATCAGGCAAATTCTGAAATCCGCCGCACGCATGGGCGGATTTTTATTAAATGCTTTTTTTGTATACTGTGAGCAGGAATCTGATCAATATTCGACGAATAGAATGTCATAATTAACATAATTACTTAACTATAACATACTAATTAAGGGAGCGGGTTTAACAATGGCTGTACGTATAGGTATTAACGGTTTCGGAAGAATCGGGCGCAACGTTTTAAGGATTGCTCTGGGGAGGCCGGGTATTGAGGTTGTGGCGCTGAACCACAAATCAAGGCGTTTGCCGGCTGATGACAAGTTTGCCGGGACTCTGGCCCACCTATTGAAATATGATACTATACATGGTAAGCTGGATAATGATGTACAGGGCGCAGGAAATAATATCCAGGTTGACGGGCGGGAAATCAAGGTTCTGGCCGTTAAGGATCCTGCCGATCTGCCGTGGGGTGAACTGGGGGTTGATATAGTCGTTGAGTCCACCGGTAAATTCAACGCTCCGGAGGGTGCGGCACTTCACCTTAAAGCAGGGGCCAAAAGGGTGGTTCTCTCGGCGCCGGCCAAAGGAAACGCCTTTACTGCCGTTATGGGGGTTAATCACACCGATTATGACCCGGCAGTGCACAGGGTTGTGTCCAATGCTTCCTGTACCACCAACTGCCTTGCCCCGGTGGCCAAAGTGATATGGGAAAAGTTCGGTTTAATCAAGGGACTGATGACAACCATACATGCCGTCACCAATGACCAGCAGATTCTGGATATGCCCCACCGTGACATGAGGCGGGCCCGGTCGGGGGTTAATAACATAATACCCACCACCACCGGCGCTGCCAGGGCCGTGGCACTTGTGCTGCCCCAACTGCAGGGCCGGCTTAACGGTTTTTCCATGAGGGTTCCGGTTACCAATGTCAGTGTGGTTGATTTGGTGGCCCAGGTGGGCCGCAAGGTGACCGGTGAGGAAATAAACGCAGCCTTAAAAGAAGCTGCCGAAAATGAATTAAAAGGTATAATGGCGTACAGCGAACTGCCGCTGGTATCATCTGATTATAACGGAGATACCCATTCTTCCATAGTTGATGCCCTTTCCACCATGGCTATAGGGGACGATATGATTAAAGTTGTAGCCTGGTACGATAATGAGTGGGGTTATTCCAACAGGATTATCGATCTTGTTGAATACATGGCGGCAAGGGGTTTGTAGCAAAATAACAAAGGGCCCTGTTTTTCGAGAAGATCAGACCGGTCGAGGCAGGCCGGTCTGTATTTTTTTACCGGTTTCCCCGGGGATAAACAACACAGGGGGTAAATGATGAACAAAAAGAGTATTCGGGACATAGAGGCAGAAGGTAAAAGGGTCCTCGTAAGGGTGGACTTCAATGTTCCCCTGAACAAGACAGGCAAAGTTTCCGACGACACCCGCATCAGGGCTGCTCTGCCCACCATCCGCCATCTGGTTGAAAAAGGAGCCAGGGTAATACTGGCCTCGCACTTGGGGCGCCCCAAAGGCACCTTTGACGACCGCTACAGCTTAAAGCCGGTGGCTCACCGTCTGCAGGATTTGCTGGGTCAAAATGTAACTCTGGTTGAAGAGACCGTGGGGGATCTGCCCAGAAAGGCCATTTCCCAGATGCAGGACGGAGAAATTGTAATGCTGGAAAACGTCAGATTTTACCCCGAGGAAGAAAAGAATGACGACAGATTTGCCAGGTCTCTGGCCGATCTGGCTGAAATATTTGTAAATGACGCCTTTGGCGCCGCTCACCGGGCCCATGCCTCCACCGAGGGTGTGGCCCGTGTCATTCCCGGTGTTGCAGGCTTTCTTATGGAAAAGGAAATAGAATTTCTGGGCAAGGCCCTTTACAATCCTGATCATCCCTTTGTGGCCATTATCGGTGGGGCCAAAGTTTCCGACAAGATTGGCGTTATAGGAAACCTTTTGGGAAAGGTGGACACATTAATCATAGGCGGAGGCATGGCCAATACATTCCTTCGGGCAAAGGGGCTGGATCTGGGTAAGTCACTTTTGGAAGGAGACAAGGTGGATTTGGCCCGGGAACTTATGGAAAAGGCCACCGATGCCGGGGTAAAAATCTTACTGCCGGTGGACCTGGTGATTTCCAGAGCCGCCGATCCGGAGGCCGAGCGAAAGGTGGTTCCGGTGGACGGTGTTCCGGAAGACTGGATGGCTCTGGACATAGGACCGGAAAGTTCCCGGATATTCGGGCAGGCCGTCAGGGAGGCAAAAACAGTAATCTGGAACGGCCCCATGGGGGTGTTTGAAATGGAACCCTTTGCCCAGGGTACATTTAGTATTGCCCGCTCCCTGGCCGAAAGCGGCGCCATCACCATTGTGGGCGGCGGAGACTCGGCTGCGGCTGTGGAAAAGGCCGGCGTGGCCGGTCGTATTACGCATATTTCCACAGGGGGGGGAGCGTCCCTGGAGTTTCTGGAGGGTAAAAAACTTCCCGGGCTGGCTGTGCTACAGGATAAATAGGGGTGATTATTATGCGTCTGCCTGTGATAGCAGGAAACTGGAAAATGTATAAGAGTATTGCTGAGTCAGTGCTTTTTGTTGAAGAATTAATCAAACTGGAGATCCCCGGCAACTGCCAGGTGGTGGTTTGTCCTCCTTTTACAGCGTTGCACGCCGTTTCCGGCGTTCTCAGGGGAAGTCCCGTGGCCCTGGGGGCGCAGAACATGTACCACCGGGGGGAAGGGGCCTATACAGGGGAGATATCCCCTCTGATGTTAAAGGACGCCGGCTGCCGTTACGTAATACTGGGACATTCCGAGAGAAGGCAGTATTTTGCTGAAACCGACCTGGGAGTCAATGAAAAAGCGGCTTCAGCCCTGGAGCGGGATTTATGCCCCATTGTATGCGTGGGAGAGGTTTTGGCCGAAAGAGAGGCCGGCGATACCCAGGGGGTTGTGGAGGCTCAAATTAGGGGTTCCCTGGCTGGATTGACCTCCGGGCAAGCTGAAAAAATAATAATAGCTTATGAGCCTGTGTGGGCCATTGGCACCGGGCGGACGGCTTCGGCCTCAGACGCCCAGCAGGTCAACGGCTTTATCCGCAAGATACTGGACAGCATGTTTGGCCGGGGTGCCGCTGATAAGATACGTATACTTTACGGGGGAAGCGTTAAACCTGATAATGCCGCCGGGCTGATGGAACAGCCGGACATAGACGGCGCCCTGGTAGGTGGAGCCAGCCTTGATGTTAAAAGCTTTGCCGCCATTGTTGAAGCTGTAAGCTTGAAGCTTGGGAGGTAGAGTTTTGGCCAGATTTAAGGGCCCCCTGGCACTGGTAATATTGGACGGCTGGGGATTGAGGGCTGTCACAGAAGGTAATGCCATTGCCGGGGCCAGTACGCCCAACATGGCCCGCTACCTTGAAGAATATCCCCACACGTCTTTGATTTGCTCTGGAGAAGAGGTGGGGCTGCCCGAAGGGCAGATGGGAAACTCCGAGGTGGGCCACCTGAATATGGGCGCTGGCAGGATCGTCTATCAGGAACTGAGCAGAATCTCAAGATCCATCAGGGACGGGGATTTCTTCAGGAATGACATGATCCTGGAGGCGATGAGCCATGTGCTTAAAAACAAAAGCTCTCTTCACCTGATGGGGCTTTTATCCGACGGCGGGGTGCACAGCCATATTAATCACCTTTTTGCCCTCCTGGAGCTGGCCGCCGCCCGCCGGCTGGATAGAGTATACATACACTGTTTTCTGGACGGAAGGGATGTGCCCCCTGACAACGCCCGGGAATACGTGGCTCAATTGGAACAAAAATTGAAGGTGCTAAAAACCGGCAGGATAGCCACGGTGATGGGACGTTACTATGCCATGGATCGTGACAGGCGCTGGGAAAGAGTCCAAAGGGCATACGAGTCCCTGGCCGCCGGCAGGGGATTAAAAGCTTTGTCGGCCGGGGCTGCCATTACCGAAGCATACAAGCGGGGTGAAACAGATGAATTTGTTCAGCCCACCGTCATAGAGGATGGGGAGGGTAACCCGGTAGCCACTATAAGTGCCGGTGATTCCGTTATCTTCTTTAATTTCCGGCCGGATAGAGCCCGTGAGCTTACCCGGTCCTTTGTGGACAGGGATTTTCAGGGTTTTAACCGGGGGGAAGCCATAGACCATTTGTATTTTCTATGTATGACTCAGTACGATAAAACCATAGAGGCCCCGGTGGCCTTCAGGCCCCAGCGGCTGAAGAACACCTTGGGAGAGGTTCTCAGTTTGGCGGGAATAAAGCAATTGAGACTGGCCGAAACAGAAAAATATGCCCACGTAACCTTTTTCTTTAACGGAGGGGTGGAGCCGCCCTATCCAGGGGAAGAAAGAATACTAATCCCCTCTCCCAGGGTGGCCACTTACGATCAGAAGCCTGAAATGAGCGCCGTTGAGGTTACTGAGGAATTTCTCGGGCAGCTGCAGTTTGACAGTTATCAGGTGATCATTATGAATTACGCCAACCCGGACATGGTGGGCCATACCGGGGATTTGGAGGCTGCTGTCAGAGCGGTGGAGACAGTGGATAAATGCCTGGGCAGGGTTGTGGATGCGGTTCTGGAAAAAAACGGGGTTGTGCTGATCACTGCCGATCATGGTAACGCCGAATACATGAGGGACGAAGAGGGTCACCCGGTCACTGCCCATACCACCGATCCGGTGCCGTTTATAATGGTTAGCCGCCGTTTTGACAACCCAACAATCAGAACCGGTCGATTGGAGGATGTGGCCCCCACCGTTTTGGACTTGATGGGTCTGGAGAAGCCTCCGGAAATGACCGGAAGCACGTTGATATTTTCAAGGTATTAAAACCTACTACCAATAAGGAGGGAAAAACATGTCTACAACTATAATTGATATTTTCGCCCGGGAGATTTTGGATTCCAGGGGCAACCCCACCGTCGAGGTTGACGTGGTTCTGGAGGATGGAACGCTGGGCCGGGCAGCCGTGCCTTCGGGAGCCTCCACCGGGGCCTATGAGGCGGCGGAACTGAGGGACGGTGATCCAGGCCGCTATCTGGGCAATGGTGTGGCCAATGCGGTTGAAAATGTGAACAGTATTATAGCCCCGGAATTGCTTGGGTATGACGCCACTGAACAGGTGGTGCTGGACAAGGCCCTGATCGAACTGGACGGAACCCCAAACAAGGCCAAATTGGGGGCCAATGCCATTCTGGGAGTTTCTCTGGCTGTGGCCAGGGCGGCCTCGGCGGAACTGGGGCTTCCCCTTTACCAATACCTGGGGGGGGTAAACGGAAAGTTGCTGCCCACTCCTATGATGAATATTCTGAACGGAGGAAAGCACGCCGACAATAATGTGGATATTCAGGAATTTATGGTTATGCCGGTGGGCGCCACCAGCTTCCGGGAGGCTCTGCGCATGGGGGCGGAAGTTTTTCACAATCTCAAGAAAGTTCTCAAGTCCAGGGGACTGAACACCTCGGTGGGGGATGAGGGTGGTTTCGCTCCCAATCTGGGATCCAACGAGGAGGCCCTGTTGGTAATCGTTGAGGCCATCCGGCGGGCCGGATACAGCCCGGGAAAGGATCTTGCACTGGCCTTGGACTGTGCGGCGACGGAGTTTTTCAAGGACGGGTCCTACATATTTGAGGGAACCCCCCGAACCTCGGAAGAAATGGTAAACTACTATGCCGGCCTGGTGGACAAATACCCCATCATTTCCATTGAGGACGGTCTGTCCGAGGATGACTGGGAGGGTTGGAAAGAGTTTACCAGCAGACTGGGTAGCCGGCTGCAGATAGTGGGTGACGACCTTTTTGTCACCAATACCGAAAGGCTTTCCAGGGGAATTAAATCCGGGGTGGCCAACTCCATACTGATAAAAGTCAATCAGATCGGCACACTGACAGAGACCCTGGACGCCATTGAAATGGCAAAGCGGGCCGGGTACACAGCCGTGGTCAGCCACCGTTCAGGGGAAACCGAAGACGTAACCATTGCTGATTTGGTGGTGGCAACCAACGCCGGACAGATTAAAACCGGAGCTCCTTCCAGAACCGACCGGGTGGCAAAGTACAACCAACTGATCCGGATTGAGGAGGAATTGGGGGATGCCGCCCTGTATAGAGGAAAGGACTCCCTTTACTGCCTAAAATAAAGGCTGTCCAATTGTCATTTGCAGGACACCGTGCTATAATTACTTTTATATGGAATGGTAGAGGGGGTGAAGTATGTGCTAAAAGGCCTGGTAACCGCTCTGCATGTAATAATGTCTATAGCAGTTATCGCCGTTGTATTGCTGCAGTCGGGTAAAAGTGCCGGCCTGTCCGGATCCATCGCCGGGGGCGCCGAGACATTCTTTGGTAAGAAAAAAGGATTGGACGAGTTGCTGGGCAAGGTTACTATCGTGGTGGGCATTTTATTTGCAGTAACATCATTGGTTTTGGGTCTTCAGTTTTTCGGGAAATAATTTATCTTGTTTTTGACCTAATTGAATTGACGCGAAAATTATTGGGGAAGAGGAGGGTTTTATAAGTGCAAGAGTCTATGCAACTGGCTTGGATAGGAGCGGCTTCAGGTGCCGCAGCGCTTTTGTTTGCGCTGTTCACCATGGCCAGCGTTTTGAAGGAGTCCATGGGCACTCCTAAAATGAAAGAGATTTCCGAAGCCATTCAGGAAGGCGCAATGGCCTATCTGAACAGGCAGTACAAGACCCTGATTCCGTTTGCGCTCATTATCACTGTCTTATTATACTTTGTTGCCGCACCGATGGCCATTTCATTCCTGGTGGGCGCCATTTGTTCGGCCATCGCCGGATACATTGGCATGAACAGCACCACCAAGTCCAACGCCAGAACGGCTGAGGCCGCCCGCAGCGTTGGTTTGGGCAAGGCTCTCAATGTTTCCTTCCGGGCCGGAGCCGTCATGGGACTGTCCGTTGCCGGACTGGGTCTTCTGGGCGTTTCGGCCTTATTTATAATCTTCGAAAATGCCACCGTAATTAACAGCTTTGCCTTTGGCGCCAGCGCCATAGCGTTCTTCGCCCGGGTTGGCGGCGGTATTTACACCAAGGCTGCCGACGTTGGAGCCGACCTGGTCGGTAAGGTTGAGGCCGGCATTCCCGAGGATGATCCGCGTAACCCGGCAACCATCGCCGATAACGTGGGTGACAACGTGGGCGACACCGCCGGTATGGGCGCCGACCTGTTCGAGTCCTACGCCGCCACCACCATCGCCGCCATGATCCTGGGCAACAGCCTCTTCGGACTGAAGGGTGCGCTGTTCCCCATGGTAGTGGGCGCCATTGGAATCATTGCTTCCATCATTGGTACTTTCTTCGTGCGCACCAGTGAGGACGGAAATCCCCAGGCAGCCCTTAACGTGGGCCTGTGGGCCACCAACTTTATGACCGCCATCGGAGTGTACTTCCTTTCTACCTGGACCTTCGCCAAGGAAGGAGTCGGCATTGGAATTTTCCTGGCCGTACTTACCGGACTCATCGTCAACGTGGTGGTGGGTATGCTCACCGAGTACTATACCTCCAACTCCAAGGCTCCCTGCATGAGAATAGCCGAAGCTTCCAAGACCGGCCCGGCCACCAACGTTATCCACGGTCTGGCCGTAGGTCTGGAGAGCGTTTTCATTCCCATGCTGGTTTTCGCCTTGGCCATCTGGTTTGCCTTCTGGACAGCCAGTTGGGTAGACGCCAAGTATGCCATATTCGGAATTGCCATGGCCGCCATGGGTATGCTTTCCACCGCCGGTATGGTGGTTGCCATGGACTCCTTCGGTCCCGTGGCTGACAACGCCGGTGGTATCGCCGAAATGGCCGAGCTGCCCCACGAAGTCCGTGAGAAAACCGACAAACTGGATGCAGTGGGTAACACCACCGCCGCCATCGCCAAGGGCTTTGCCATTGGTTCTGCAGCCCTGACCGCCTTGGCGCTGTTCCAGGCATATATTGACGAGGTTACCAGAAGCGTTGCCCTGCAGCAGGCGGGTGTGCTGACCAAGGTTACCGAGCATGGCAAAGAAGTATGGACACTGGTTGTAAACCTTAACGATCCCATGGTTATCGTGGGTATCTTCATCGGCGGCGCAGTTCCCTTCCTGGTGGCCGCTATCACCATGCGGGCCGTGGGTGATGCCGCATTCGGAATGGTTAACGAAGTTCGCCGCCAGTTCCGTGAAATCCCCGGAATTATGGAAGGCACCGGAAAACCCGACTACGCGCGCTGCGTCAGCATCGCCACCGGTGCCGCCATCAGCAAGATGGTTGCTCCTGGAATACTGGCCGTGGGTGTTCCCTTGGTTGTGGGCTTTGGACTTGGAGCCAAGGCACTGGCCGGGTTCCTCACCGGCATGACCGCCACCGGCGTTCTGCTGGCTCTCTTCCTGGCCAATGCCGGCGGCGCATGGGATAACGCCAAGAAATATATTGAAGCCGGAAACATGGGCGGCAAAAAGATCGACGGAAAGCCCAACCCAATTCACCAGGCTGCCGTCATCGGTGACACCGTTGGTGACCCCTGCAAAGACACCTCCGGCCCTGCCATGAACCCGCTGATCAAGGTTGCCGGAACCATCTCCCTGATCATCGGACCGCTTCTCTTCAGGTAAACTGAGGCAAATAACGATAAATAACACCAAAAAGCGCCGGGCAAAAATCCCGGCGCTTTTTGGTAGGGGCAGGCCCCTGTGCCTGCCCTATGCATGAATGGCAACCACCACCAGAGCAACCACAGGGGGTTGCCCCACCTGACGGATAAGGCTGGAGGCGTAAATTTTCCGGGGCGTCCTTTTTTGCAGGGCGCCGTATTCCTTAACACCTGCCGGACAGCCGGTCCTGGTTTCCTCCCGCCCGATTACAGCCGTCAGAAATACGCAGTGGCGGCAGGTATTAACCGCCTTGTCCCGCAGTTCCGGCAGAAAGAGCCGGTGTCCCTCCCATAGTTTGTTTCCCCTATTCATAAAGCACCCCCGAAGGGGTCAGGTAAGAGGCCCTCTTGATGGTTTTTTCTCCGAAGCGGTTGCGGATTTTGTCACAGGCCCTGTCAATCCGGCCCAGTTTTTCCGCCCTGCCGAAAATGTCGGGCTGCAGGGAAGAGTTCTGTAACAGCCCGGAAAGGGAAAGGCCCAGCATTCTCACCGGGTAGCCGGGCCAGTGCTTGTCCAGCAGCAACAGGCCGATCCGGTAGAGATCCTCGGTGAGATCGGTGTATTCCTTCAGCGTCCGGGACCGTCCCAGCCAGTTGAAATTATTGTCCTTTATGGACAGAGCCACCGTCTTGCCCCTGTATCCACCCTGACGGGCCCGCCGGGCCACCAGATCGCTCAGTTCCAGTATGACCACGGCTATTTCATCCCTGCGGTGGAAGTCCCTGGGCAGGGTTATCTGATGTCCCACGCTCTTGGCGGTATCTAGGGAATGGGGATCCACCGGGCTGTAATCCAGGCCATTGGCCGACCAGGACATCACCTCGCCCATTATGCCGAAGCGCCTTTTCAGCACCTCCACCGGGAAGACGGCCAGATCACCGATGGTGTGGATGTTGAACTGCCTCAGGCGCCGCTCGTAGCGCGGCCCGATGCCGAACAGTTCCCGCACCGGCAGCGGCCACAGCCTGACTCTGAGAGCATCCCGCCCCAAAACGGTCAGGCCGTCGGGCTTTTGCAACCCGGCAGCCATCTTGGCCAGCAGCTTGTTGGGTCCTATGCCAACACTGCATAGCACACCCACCTCACGGCTGATGCGGTCTTTCAGCAGGCGGGCGGCAGAAACCGGATTGCCGTAAAGGCTTTCGCAGCCTGTTATGTCCATAAAGGCCTCGTCTATGGAAAAGGGCTCCACCAGGGGTGTAAAACAGTTCATGATCCTTATTATCCTGGCGGAAAAATGAACGTACAGGCGGTGCCGGGGGGGGATCAAAACACCATCCGGGCAGGCTTGGCGGGCCTCCCAAACGGCCATGCCGGTTTTTACCCCCTGCGCCTTGGCCTCATAGGAGGCGGCCAGTACAATGCCGTGCCTTTTTTCCTGGCTGCCCCCCACAATGACGGGCCGGTTTTTCAAAGAGGGATCCAGCGCCTGGTGAACACTGGCAAAAAAGGAATTCATATCGGCCAGCAGGACCGTTCTTTCCACCAACATCACTCCAAACAGGTGTTCTTATCTAATATTATAAATAGGAACACCAGTTCCCGCAAGGCTGTTTACCATGGAAATAAATGCAAAACAATCTAGAATCCAGTTACCAATAACCAATTACCAATAACCAAATCTTCTGGTTAGTTGCTTGCCAGGTAGTACAGCACCGTTCCCATGGTGGCGAAAATAATGCTGGCGGTTAAAAAAGCCCTGTTAAGAAAAGTAATGGATCTTTCCGCCTGGCAGAGCCTTAGTTGAATCTCCTCAATCCTCCGCTCGGCAGGGTGGACCATATTTCTTTTTATGGAGGAAGCCAGGGAATTTATTTCCTTTTCAATATTTCCTGCATCGCTAATCATGCTTTTTCATCCATCCCGGCTTGATTTATGGCCTCCTTGATGGCTGCCAGCACCAGCAGCGGGGTTTCCCTGACGGCTGCCTCCAGGCTCTCAAGACGGGCGCCGATGGCCGCAAATTCCTTCTGGTCCTTGTTGTGCAGCTCTTCCAGGAGTGTGCCCAACTTTCTGTTTTCACCAATGACAGGTTCCACCAGCTTGGTTTTAACCCCCTTTGCAATATCACTCATAAGTCCTTGCAAGACTCCGTCCTGGCTATCCGGAATTACATTTTCAGCCATTAGAATACCTCCCAACTTTATTGAGTGCAATGGTACAGCTTACGCCGCATGATACCGCATTATTCCAGCTCGTCCAGAGATCTTTTAATCATTGACATGAAGTTAATGGCCTGCCTGCGGTGGTTTTGATCGGTAATGCGGTCCACCGATCGGGTAAACTCCTCCACCATCTGTAATTTCATTTCTTCCCCGGTGCGTGTGCTGACCTCTCTTATAATTCTGCGCAGCCGTTCATCCAGCAGCCTGGCGTTTTCCATGTCAACTCCCTCCGTTCTTCATAATTTTTTCAGTATACCTTTAAGCTCCTCCAGATAAAGCCCGGCTGTCTGCCTGGCCTTTACCGGTATATTTTGCCGTCCTCCGGAAGGATCTCCGGAAGCGATACTTTTAAGCCACTTAACTATTCCGTTTGTTGCCTCGGTTATTTTAACCATCTCAATATCGGCAATTTTTTTCCTGACCCGCCTGAGCAGCCTGTCAAAGCCTTCGTCTCCCCGGTGCAGGGCATTTAGGGCCGAAATGGCGTAAACCTGAGGATAGGGCGCTATATCTCCGGTACCGGTATGTTGGCCCAGCTTTTGCCTGATATAGAGAGAAACCTTCTCCCTCTCGACATCTGAAATGGTGTCAGCGAAGTTGATGACATAAAAAACCGGCAGTTTTAAGCCCAAATCTTTAATAATGTTGATGCTTCCGGGGATACCTTCGGCCAGCACATGCTTGGCATGCAGGAATAAAAGGGCCAGATCCCCCGAAGACATGGCGGCCGCTGACCTGTCATGGTGTCTTTTGTGCAGGGAATCCAGCCCGGGGGTGTCAATAAAGTCAGAGAAAGATAGATTTTCCGACGGGTGGCTGATGGAAACTCTTTCTGCCAGAAAGGACCCCGGGGGTGAAATGGCCCTGTAAAAATCCAGCCTCTGGCCGTCGTCATCCAGGCGGAATTTCAGCCCGCCGTTGCCCACAGTAATCCTTACGCCGGTGACAGGGGGGAGGAGAAGGGAGTGATCCGCCACCCTCCTTGAAAAAAGAGGAATTCGGCGGATTTTATCATCTTCTGCCCCCGCTGTGTTCTTGCCGTGTGACTGGCATATTTGGTCCAGTATGACGGCCAGCTCTGAAAGTGTCACACCTTTGTATAGCCCATTCCGGCAGACCTCGGCCCCGGAAATCTTATCTCTGAGCGAGGGGTTTTCCAGTATCTGTGTAAGGGTCAGCACTTCCTCCCTGTTCAGGTTGCATTTCCCCTTCAGGTAATCCACCGGAGTGAATTCAGCCTTGAATAGATGATCGACCTCGGCGGTCTTTTGATGGCCGTAACACAATCTGACGGGGCAGGAAGTGGTGGCCCTGTCTTCGGCAGGCAGCAGTGTTTCCCCCAGGAGGGCGTTCAAAAAGGTGGTCTTGCCGGTTGAAAAGGGCCCGGCCACCATTACCCTGCATTTTTCCCGGAGGCTTTCCGCCTTTCTCAGGGATATTCCGTTCAGGTATCCGGCCAGGTTCTTATCGGACTGTATTTCCTTTACCAGTGACCAGACTTGTTCTCCGGGACTCTGTGCAACGGATTTGGCTTTTTTAATGCCGGGGGCTATCCTGGACTTGGTGGTAAGGCGGCAGGTGTTGGCATGAAGCTTGTTCACCATGTTTCCGTAAATAAGCGGGAGATCCCTGACGGCCTGCCTGCCCCGGTTTACTATTTCAGCCTCCTCCATAACATCCCAAAGTTTTAAAAGAAAAAGTTTATCCTCGCCAACCATGGATGACCTCTCCAGTTTGCCGGGGATAGTCCTGTCCAGCCTCAAAAGCCTTTGATCAATCCCCCGGATGGAAAAGTCCATTGCCTTAACCTGGAGGAAAAGCGATATTAGATCGGTGCTGGACCTGTCCCTGGTATTGGTGGCATATATTTCGGCCCTGCCGGGAAATATGCCTTTCAAAGCCTGTCTGGTTTCAGTCAGGGAGGTGCCGTCTATGGGGCCGTGGTTGGCGTTCAGCCAAAAAGATATCCAGCCCCGCAGCTTATGTTTGGCCAGTGCGTTCAGAAACTGGTATGTTGCATTGTCCATTCCCCGCTGGTGGAAAAGAAATATAATTCCATCGGCCTGCCGCAGATCATTCCTGATCGATCCGTCAATTTCACCTGTTAATCCAATGCCGGGGGTATCCACCAGAGAACACCAGCGGAGTATGCCGGATGGGAGTAGAATTTCAGCCCTTTCCGGCATCGGTAATCTCCTTTTTCTTAATGTTTCCCTCAGATCCCCCGGGGGCAGTGGCATGATGCGGCCTTTGACCGCCTTGTGGGCCAGGGGTGTTTCGGAGTAGCCGAAAGAAACCGGAAACATGGTTGAGGGTGAGGCATCATCCGGACATATCCTTTGGTCCAACAGGTTATTAATAAGAGTGGATTTTCCTGAATTCACCGGGCCTGCCACAAAGAAGGCAGGGGTTTCTCTTTCCGGGCCCATCTCACGAAGGCTTGTTGCCCGGTGGATATATTCAATAACGGTATTCAAATTCAACACCCTTCCCCCCGGAATCCGGCTCCCTAATGGAATATATTATCTAAAGAACCTTTTAATTACTACAACATTGCTGAATGCCTTACCATTCTGGCTCCATTAGAACTCAGAACTCTGAAAGCTGTCACTATTCTGGATTCTGGCTTCTGTATTCCGCCGCCTGAAAGGCGGCAACGCCCGCAGGGCGTTTTTTTATCGTTTAGGAAAGTATATGCCATATTAAAGTATTAAAGCGCTAAATCGCCAAAGCATTTTTATGTAGCCCAGAGTTTTTCCGGGGTCGCTCCGGGGTCACTTGAGGGTCGCTGCATTGTCGCTAATGGGTAGGTGGAGCGATTTAAGTCCGGCCTGCATAACCTCCTGCTGCAACTGTCTCTAAACTCGGTCGCCAACGGAATGCCGACCGCCTCCAACGCCGC
>Ga0209643_1000837_pt1 | contig 38500 bp, 34 predicted proteins | sample AutmiccBRH37_all_FD_187383 | JGI IMG/M metagenome (GOLD analysis project Ga0209643, IMG submission 187383) | Deep subsurface microbial communities from Mt. Terri, Switzerland - Autotrophic microbial communities BRH/37_all (SPAdes) (version 2) | ecosystem: Environmental > Aquatic > Deep...
CCCCATGGTGGAACTCCCAGTAACCGTTATACCCTGTCCGCCACCCGTACCTGGATGTTATCCACCCAGAGGCTGGCCATATTGATGGAGTAGCCGCATCCAGAGCTTGCTGCTCAGCAATGTCCTCACGGAGACTAGCCAGGCTCGCTGTTCGCAGCTCTATCTCTTCGGCGATTACCTCAAACTCTCTTCGAGTATGTTCAGCGGTATCTAAGGGAAAATGGCTGACTTCCTGTTCTGCGCTGGAACTATCAACAATACCGGTGTTTAGTCCAACGAGACTAGCGATTACAACCCCGTCTGGAGAGCTATCTATCTGCTCATGGGCTGAGGCCAGCAGACTCTGGACACTCACTTGCGAGGGGTCAAGATCCATCAGTTCTCGGATCTGTTGGTCTAGCTCTAGTAGTCTCTGCAGTTCACCACGATAGGTGCTGGCCTCTGCGCTTAGATATCTGATCTCAACACGCTGCTGCTGGTTTATGTACCTGAGTTCGGCAAGCTCCCCCATGTTAGCAGCCATTGCCACGTATTGGTTGGCTAGCACAAGGAGAGAAAGGCAGAAGGTGACAAGAACAACACCAACAATCTGGACAACTGCAAGGGGAATCTTAAGGCTAAAAACAGCGCCCTCTGAATGGGGTACAATCATTATTGTGAATTCCTGTGGTTGTCCCTTTCGTCTCATGGTGACCGCTCCAAACCCTTACGCCCAACAACCTGATCCCAGCATCGGTAGCACGAGAGGACAATACTGCGTGATTAAGCCTATTCTAGCTTTACTAGCAGGATTCCTTCCAGCGGGGGTAAAATTTACCCTTTATTTTTTTAATGGCTTCAAGTTGCCTTTACTGGCGGCGAGGGTTCCGGTTGAAAGCCTTGTCCTCTTACCTATACCTATGCGGGGTCTGCTGGAAGAATTCCATTGGTAGATTACTACCGAGGGCGGATTGCGGCCAGATTTTCCACTGCCTGCAGTACCCTTTCCACTTCCTGGCTGGTGGTAAAGTAACCGGGGCTTAGCCTAACAGTACCCCCGGGAAACGTGCCCAGTTGCTTGTGGGCCAGGGGAGCGCAGTGAAGCCCCGCCCTCACCTGAATGTCGAACGTATGTTCGAGCAGCCCAGCGGTGACCCCGGGCTCCATGCCTTCAATGCTGAAGGACACGACCCCTGCGCGCTCAGATGCTGCCAGGGGTGTTTGCAGTCGCACTCCTCGGATTTCAGAGAGTCCCAGCATCAGCCGATCAACATGGCCAGCAATCCGCTCACCTATGGCGCCAGCCCCCTCCTGCAGGACATAGCTGACCCCGGCACCGAGCCCGGCAATCCCTGGTGTGTTTGGCGTACCTGCCTCCAGCCCCTCAGGCACGCGCCCCGCCTGACTGGCCTCTGGGGAAGATTCGCCGGTCCCCCCTTCGATGATGGTTGCCAGGGTCAGTCCAGGCCTCAGGTACAGCCCCCCCGTTCCCGGGGGACCGAATAGACCCTTGTGGCCGGGGAAGGCCAGCACACTGACGGACAACTCATCGATGTCAATTGGATGCGAACCAATTGTCTGGGCCGCATCCAGTAGAAATGGGATCCCGCAGCGGCGGGCAATATCGCCTATCTCTCTTACAGGCATCAGGGCTCCATTGACGTTACTGGCATGAACCATAGCAATGAGGCGTGTGTTTGGCTGGATAGCACCCAGGAGTTGGGCCGGGGCAATGCCGCCCTGAGAATTGTGGGAGAGGCGGGTCCACTGGACCCCGCCTCCTTCTAGCCTTGCAAGGGGCAGGGCCACGGCGTTGTGCTCCATCCCGGAGCTGATCACATGGTCCCCCGGCGCCAAGATCCCCTTGAGGGCAATGTTGAGAGCAGTTGTCGCGTTGGAGGTGAACACAATCCGGGAGGAGTCTTCGACTCCGAGAAGGCGAGCGACAAGGCCGCGTCCTCGCCGAATTATCCTCTCGGCGCCCCTGGCCCTTCCGTGGAAGCCCCTGTGAGGGCTCCCCCCTCCAAGGTAGAAGTATTCGCCAACGGCCTCGGCCACCTGGGCCGGCTTGGGCCAGGAAGTAGCCGCGTTGTCCATGTAGATCGCTTCCGATACCTCCTGGCGATTCACCGCATCCTCCCCGGATCCTGCGCTGCCCTCGGAAGGGCAAGAATAGAACAAGCGCTGTTCCACGTGGAACACTCAGATGCTCTGGACTGCTCAGGCCTGTAACTGTTCCACGTGGAACACTATTTCAGAATGGCGTCGACTATCCGCTCAAGGTCTTCCCGTCCATAGTAATCAATCTCTATGCGGCCCTTGTCATATCCGCCCTTGATCTTAATCTGGGTGCCAAGGGCCTCCCGTAGTTCATCCACTACAGCCTGTGCGTCAGGGGTATCGGCCCACTCTTGGCCGTCGGCCTCCCCGGGAGAGGGCTTGACTCCCTTCCCCGCCTGGTCTTCAGGGCGCTGGGTGACTCTTTGAATTAGTTTCTCCGTTTGGCGAACGTTGAGTCCTCTCTTGACTACCTCTGCGGCGAGGGACTGTTGATACTCGGGATCCTCAATCCCCAGGAGGGCCTTGGCGTGACCCATGGTGATCTTGTCGCTTGCAAGCATCTGCCGAACCCCGGCGGCCAACCTTAACAGTCGCAGTGTGTTCGCTACTTGGGACCGGCTCTTGCCGATGCGATCCGCCAACTCCTGCTGGGTCAGACCGATGCGGTTAATCACCTCATTATAGGCAACGGCCTCTTCCATCGGGTTGAGGTCCTCGCGCTGCAGGTTCTCAACCAGGGCAATCTCCATCATCTCTGCTTCAGAGAAATCTCTTACGATGGCGGGGATTGTGCTAAGCCCCGCTAGCTTGCAGGCCCGCCAGCGCCTCTCCCCGGCCACGAGTTGATAGTCTTCGCCCACCGGCTTTACGATGATTGGCTGAACAACGCCATGCTCCTTTATTGAGCTCGCCAGCTCCTCCAGGCTTTCAGAATCAAACTCGCTTCTCGGCTGGAATGGGTTCGGCGATATACGGTCAACTGCGACGCGGTTAACCCCCTCATCTGAGGGTCCTCCGCGGTCCTCGGTGGCCTGCTTCTGCGGGATAAGGGCATCAAGGCCACGCCCCAATCGTCTCTTTGCCATAGGATCTACACCCACCTCTACCTGTCTTGAGCTGCTTCGCTTGGGTAGTTTCTTTTCTCAGCTACTTCTCTAGCCAACTCGAGGTAAACCTCGGCCCCCTTTGACGTCGGGTCGTAAACGATAATGGGTTGCCCAAAACTGGGGGCTTCACTAAGGCGAACGTTACGGGGGATGATAACATTGTACACCTTATCCTTGAAGAAGCGCTTTACTTCCTCTTCTACCTGTGCCGATAGATTGGTCCGGGCGTCATACATTGTCAGGACAACGCCTTCAATCTTTAGTTCTGGATTAACGCTATTCTGAATCATGTAGACGGTATTAATGAGTTGCGACAGCCCCTCAAGGGCGTAGTACTCACACTGAATGGGAACCAGTAGGCTGTCCGCGGTGGTAAGCGCGTTAACGGTTAACAGTCCCAATGAGGGCGGACAGTCGATGAGGACGTAATCATAGCCAGATCTTATGTCCTTCATTGCTTCCCTCAGTTTCGTCTCGCGAGCAATAAGTGGAACCAGCTCAATCTCAGCCCCCGCAAGGTCAATGGTCGCAGGCACCAGGTCAAGCCGTGGATAGTCGGTCTTAATTGCGACATCCTCCATTGCTACCCCGTTAATAAGCACGTCGTAGATGCAGCGGTTCACCCTGCTCTTCTCGACCCCAAGCCCGCTTGTTGTGTTCCCTTGTGGGTCGCTATCAACCAGCATCACGGTTTTGCCCAGACTCGCCAGGGCGGCGCCAAGATTGACCGCGGTGGTCGTCTTGCCTACCCCTCCCTTTTGATTGGCAATGGCTATTACCTTCCCCAACCTCACCACTCCGCTTCTTCTCTTACTGCCTCTTTGCCTTGGGTATCCTTACAGATACCTCGATAAACTCTCCTCTGTCTTCTTGACTCATCTCAGCATCAAACCCGACCTCGCGCAGTGTATCAACTACCTGCTTGATCGAGTTTACGAATATCCGGATGTCCTTGAAGATACCTTTAACAGTTGCTCCCGATCGTTTCTCCTTGTCGCCGTTGATTTCACGTGAAATCGCCTCTACCCTGCCGGCCACAAGTTCCTCTGTCTGTCGAACCGTTAATCCCTCGGATAGAATCTGTTCAAGAATGCCCTTCTGGTCCTCAAGATCCGGTAGGCGCAGGACGGCGCGGCCGTGCCCTTCACTGATACTGCGCCGTCTCAAGGCCTCCTTCACCTGGGGTGTTGCCCGCAGCAATCTCAGTTTGTTGGCTACAGTGGGTTGTGATACCCCCAGGTGCCGGGCCAATTCGTCTTGAGTCAGTTCGAACTCCTTGAGGACCCTTAGCATCCCTTCGGCCTCCTCCACCGGGTTCAGGCCCTCTCGCTGAAGGTTCTCGATGAGGGATAGCATTGCCTGGTCGGAATCAGCCACCGTACGGATAATGGCTGGGATCTCCTTGAGACCCGCCAGTTGCGCGGCTCTCCACCGCCGTTCCCCGGCGATCAACTCGAACTCACCGCCATTGACAGCAATAACGGACACCGGCTGGATCAATCCGTAGTTTTGAATGGACTGAGCCAGGCCTTGGAGTTGATCGGTCTCAAACTCCTGCCTCGCCTGGAAACGGTTTGCTCGGATGGACTCTACAGGTATGACTTCAATTCGTGGTGTGTCTTCTCTATTCACAGGCCTAACCCCCTGAATAAACTCGGCTAACAGCCCCAAGCCTCATAACCATATTTCTTCTCCAATGGGCTGCTCCCTTCTTATAGGGGCTTCTTTTCGGGTTGGCCAGGACGACGGGGATACTTGGTGGGGACCGGGCCTTCAAGGCCGATGGAGATAAGGGTTCGCGAATCCCCAGATTCTGGTAGGCGGAGGTTGACTGTATCGCGAATGACACCATTGAGCTCAGTAAGGGCGGCCTGGCTCTCCTCTAGCTCTTCATGAGCATCAGGACCCTTCATTGCAACCAGGATCCCCGTAGGGTTCAGAAGAGGGAGGCAGTACTCCAGTAGGACTGGGAGACGAGAGACGGCCCGGGCAACAACCACATCGTAGCGTGCTCTCTCCTCTGTCCTTTGACCGAAATCCTCGGCCCGGCTGTGGATGGCGCGCAGGTTGTGGAGGCCCATCTCCTTGCCGGCATGCTCCAAGAATCTCACCTTCTTCTGTGTGGAGTCCAGGAGGGAAAACCGCCAATTATCCCTGACGGCCGCCAGCACCAGGCCTGGAAATCCCGCCCCCGAACCTACATCAACAATATCGGCGGTAACACCAGCAGAGGGCATGTCAGTAGAAACAACAAGCGCTGTCAGTGAGTCAAAGAGGTGTTTCTCAAGAAACTGGTCTGGTTCGGTTATCGCCGTCAAATTCAGGCGCTGGTTCCAGTCAATCAACTCTCTATAAAGGGTCTCGAACTGATCCAGTTGCCCTGGCTCAAGGGTCAGGCCCAGCTCTTCAAAGGCCCAGCCTTTCAGCCGAACAAGATTGAGAGGGGTCACCTTCTACCACCCCGATCCCCGGCCTCGGCCCTTCCCCCAGTTCTCCTCAGTCCCTCAAGGTATACCAGCAAGACCGAGATGTCTGCTGGTGTCACTCCCGGAACTCTCACAGCCTGACCAACAGAGAGCGGGCGTACCTTCTTGAGCTTCTGCCGGCCCTCTGTCGACAGGCTCGGAACATCCTCATAGTCTAATTCCTCTGGGATCTCTCGCAATTCCATGGCCCGAAACCGCTTAACCTGAGCCTCCTGCTTTTTGATATATCCCTCGTACCCTATCTCTATCTCCGCGGCCCCAGAAACCTCTGGCGAGACATCTGCCCCTGCCGGGTCCAGGGGTGCAAGGTCCCGATATGATATCTCTGGGCGCTTGATCAGGTCAGCCAGCGCAGCGGGTTCCCTCAGTGGGCTACTTCCAGCTTCTTCCAGTATGTGGGCCAGGGCAGGGGTTGGCTGTATCATCGTCTTCCGGAGTCTTGAGATCTCCATCTCGATGTTCTTCACTTTATCCCGGTAGCGCTGATGCCTCTCTTCGCCTATCAGACCGATCTCATGGCCCTTCTCTGTCAGCCTTCTATCGGCGTTCTCCTGCCTCAGCAGAAGCCTGTACTCAGCCCTTGAAGTCAACATCCGATAGGGCTCGTCCACACCCTTTGTTACGAGGTCATCCATGAGAACCCCAATATATGCCTCCGACCTGTCGAGGATGAGCGGGGGAGCCCCCTTGATCTTCTGGGCGGCGTTAATTCCGGCCAGGAGTCCCTGGGCTGCAGCCTCTTCGTAGCCCGAGGTCCCGTTGACCTGGCCGGCGAAGAATAGGCCTTCGACCGCCTTTGCCTCAAGGCTTAATTTCAGCTGTGTCGGATCAACATAGTCGTATTCAATGGCGTATCCCACCCGGATAACCTCGGCTCTGCCCAATCCGGGAATGGAGTGGAGGGCCTCTATCTGGACATCCTCTGGCAGGCTCGTGGAGAATCCAAGGACATACATCTCCTCCGAGGTTAGCCCTTCAGGCTCAAGAAATACTTGATGACGGTCCTTGTGGGGGAATTTTACAATCTTGTCCTCAACGGAAGGGCAGTAGCGCGGGCCCGTTCCCTCAATAGTACCGCTAAAGAGAGGAGCTCGGCCCAGGTTGTTCCGGATAATCTCATGTGTCTTCTCGGTGGTATACGTGAGCCAACAGGGCAGCTGCGGGATGTCTCTGGGCTCCGAGAAGAAGGAGAAGAACCCTGAGCCAGGTGTACCCTCCTGTATCTTCATCTTGTCGAAATCCACGCTGCTGCCGTCAATCCTGGGAGGGGTGCCTGTCTTAAACCGGCCAACCTCAAACCCGATCCGGCGCAGGCTCTCAGAGAGACCAACAGCAGACAATTGGCCGTTAGGCCCTGAAGCTATCTTCGTCTCTCCGGTGATGACCTGGCTATCCAGATAGACACCAGCGGTTACAATTACAACACCGGCCCTAAAGAGACCGCCTGTCCGGGTCAGAACGCCCTCAACCCTACCTGCGGCATCGGTCAGAACCTCGGTGACCAGCCGCTGTTTTATGTCAAGGTTTTCTTGAGAAAACAGGGCCTCTAGCATGTAGTGCTGATAGGCGGTCTTATCTGCCTGAGCCCGTAATGCCTGAACTGCAGGGCCCTTTCCCGTATTGAGCATACGGACCTGAATCATGGTGGCATCAATCGCCCGGCCCATCTCACCACCCAGGGCATCAATCTCCCTGACAAGGTGCCCCTTGGCGGGGCCTCCAATCGAGGGATTGCACGGCATCAGGGCAACATTCTCAAGATTGAGGGTTAACATCAGGGTACGCAGGCCAAGACGGGCGGCAGCCAGACCAGCCTCACAGCCTGAGTGTCCTGCCCCGATAACAATGACATCATACTCTCCCGCTTCAAACACCTGACCTCACACCCTGTATTCGCCCTAAGGCTTGCCCCTCACTTACCGAGGCAGAAACGACTGAATATCTCATCAAGCAGATCCTCGCTGGCGGTATCGCCTGTAACCTTACCAAGCCACTCAATACCCCGCCGCAGCTCCACTGATGCCAGATCTAGCGGCAGGCCATCCCTGATGGTATCTGCTGCCGCCTTCAGTTCTTCCAATGCCGCCCGCAGGGACTGCTCTTGCCTGGCATTGCTTACTATAGCGCTCTCCCCTGGCCTAACCTCTCCTGCAATGAACATCTCCTTGACGGCATCCTGGAGAGACTTAAGTCCTGTTCCCTCTAGTGCTGATACCTCCATAAGGGACCAGTGCCCCTGAAACTCCTCGGCCTCCATCACCGTGGCCCTGCTCAGTTCGGCTCTCTCCTTGTCAATCTTGTTAATGAGAACCATGGTGTTGAGGTCGGCAATGTCCTTCATCAGTTGCCTGTCCTCTCCTGCCAGGCCTCCAGTGCCATCGAGAACCAGAAACACCAAGTCTGCGTAGCGCAGGGCGTCTCGCGTCTTCTTTACTCCAATACTCTCAACAGCATCACTGGTTTCTCTAATGCCTGCAGTATCAATGAGGACAACCGGAAAACCACCCAGATTCAGGTTTTCCTCAATCAGATCCCTGGTGGTCCCAGGAATCTCTGTGACGATGGCCCTATCCTCAAGAAGCAAGGCGTTCAATAGTGATGACTTGCCTACATTTGGCTTACCAACAATTGCAATTCTCAGGCCCTCTCGAACCATCCGGCCGAATCTGGCCGTTTCAAGCAGCCGCCCTATCCCACCAATGGCATCGTCGATCAACTGTAGTATCTGTCTTCCGTCAAGGGGGGCTAGATCCTCCTCCGGGTAATCCACATGCGCCTCTATTCCCGCCAAAGCCGCCAACAGACCTGCGTGGAGCTGACCAACGGCACCGCCGAGCCGGCCTTGAAGCTGAGCTACTGCCACTCCCAGGCCTTGGCTGGTCCTGGCTCTAATGACGTCAATGACGGCCTCTGCCTGACTCAAATCCATTCTGCCATTGAGAAAAGCCCGCTTCGTGAACTCGCCCGGCTCCGCCAACCTTGCTCCCTCTCTCAGAACAACCCCGAGGATCTCTTCGAGAGCCGTAAGGCCACCGTGGCCGCTTATCTCCACGATGTCCTCAGCGGTATAGGATCGAGGCCCGCGCATGACAGTCACCAAGACCTCGTCAACCACCCTCTTTGCTTTAGGGTCAACGATCTTTCCATAGTTGACACTGTGAGTTGGCGTCTCCTCCAGGGATTGCCTACCCCTGAAAACCCTATTACACACCCCAATGCTATCAGGGCCGCTAACTCGAACTATTCCGATCCCTCCTTCACCAAGGGGGGTGGAAATCGCGGCTATGGTATCGTCAAACATTGTGGTAGCCTTCCCGTTAGTGGTGGCTTTCTCGTCGGTAGTCTTCATAATTGGCAATCGTCTCCATGGTAGAGCGCCCATAGGCAGGCCGTCCCCACAACTAAAAGGGCGACAGTCCTGAGTGACCGCCGCCTTAATCCCTCTTGCTATCCCCCGGTCTTCAATACGGGCTCAGTCCGATCCGCGCTCAATCACTACCTTACGGTAAGGCTCTTCTCCTTCACTACGGGTCTCAACCTGAGAATATTCTCTTAACGCAAGGTGGATCACCCGGCGGTCTTGGGGAACCATTGGTTCCAGGACTGCCCTTCTACCGCTCTGTATCACCTTGCGAGCCATCCTTTCAGCCAGACCGATCAAGGTCTCCTCGCGCCGCTGACGATAGTTGGCCGTGTCCAGAACAACCCTCACGTTGTCATTGCATAGCCGGTGGGCAGCGATATTGACCAGGTACTGAAGGGAATCAAGGGTGTTACCTCTTCGCCCGATGATAATTCCGGGGTTGTCTGCCTCTATGTCAAAATGGTAGTAGCCATCTATCTCCTCGGTGAAATGGGCTTGCCCCGATATCCCCATCCCATTGACTATCTCTGTAACAAACTCTGAGATTACCTCCTGCGGTTTCGGCAGTAACTCCAAGCGTACCATGGCTTCCTTGCCGCCAATGATGCCAAGAAAACCGCCGCCTCCTTCTTGAAGAACATCTACAGATACTTCGTTCCGGGATGCCCCCAATTCTGTAAGGCCCGTCTCTATTGCTTGATCTACTGTCTTTCCGGTAGCCTCAACTGACTTAACCATCCTGTTTGGACGCTCCCTTCAATAAGTCCAGCCCCACTATTCAAGCATCACCATCAGGCGACCAGGCGGTTTATAATGACCTGCTGAATAACACCAATCCCGCTGCTTATGACCCAATACAGGGCCAGCGCCGCGGGAAAGCGAGTGGAGAACCACCCTATGAACAGAGGCATCATCCACTGGGTCGCCTTACTGGTCGGATCTACGGTTGCAGTGGTTGTTAGCTTGGTTTGCAAGAAGGTGGCGACAGCCGCAAGGACAGGGAGAATGAACCAGGGATCGGGAACGCTGAGATCTGATCCAGAGATTGCAGGGGTCAACCACAGGAAGGTTGGGACCGTTGAGTACTGGAATGCCTCAAGAGCTCTGAAGAACGCGATGATGAAGGGAAACTGCACCAGTAGGGGCAAGCACCCCATCAAGGGGTTAACTCCGTGCTCCTGCCAGAGCTTCCATGTCTCTGTGTTCTTCGCCTGCGGATCATCCTTGTACTTCTTCTCAAGCTTCTTTATCTCTGGTTGGAGATCTTGCATCTTCTTCATTGACCTCATCTGTGAGAAGGTAAAGGGAAAGAGAAAGACCCGTACAATGATGGTAACAGCAATGATGGAAAGCCCATAGTTGCCAAAGAGAGCATAGAAGTAATCAATTCCGAAAACCATTACGTTTACTAACGCTGCCCAGATCTCTACCAGAAAGTTCAAAAGGGCTGCCTCCTCTAAATTAGCCGCCTCCAAAGAGCTCTAACACGAAAAGGCGGTCATTCATTTCTTAGGGAACGGGGTCATAACCACCAGGGTTGAAGGGGTGGCACCTCAAAATCCTCTTGAGGGCCAGGGAACCCCCTCTTGCAGCCCCGTACCTCTCGACCGCGGTTAGAGCATAAGCGGAACATGTTGGATAAAAACGACAGGTGGACGGCTTTACTGGCGATAGGAATCGTCTATAGAACCTGACCACCGCCAATAGTATGGACTTTACCATCTGGCATCAATCCCTACTCAATCCCGCCTGGGCCAGAAGCTGCTCCATTGTTTGGCCGAGAAGGCGAAAGTCTATGTCCCTTAGTCCTATTCTGGGAACCCAAACTAGATCATATCCCCCGCTGAGGCCCTCGTGGATCTGCTCAAAGGCTGACTTTAACCGGCGCTTGATGAGGTTCCGAACCACTGCCTTACCATGCCGACGACTCACCGAGAAACCTGCCCTTGTAATGTCAAGGTCGTTGGATAGATAGTAAAGGATTAGCCAGCGCTGGGCCACTCTGCGCCCTCTGGCATAGACCCTGTTAAAATCGCTACCTCTCTTGAGCAAGAATCGGCTGTTCACAGCCTAAGCGGAGATCCTCTTTCTGCCTTTGCGGCGACGGCGAGACAGTACTCTTCTCCCGCCCTTTGTCGACATACGCTTCCTGAAACCGTGATCCTTTTTCCTCTTTCTCTTATTCCGCTGCAGTGTTCTCTTAACCATGAATATTACCCCCTAAAAACAAATCTGCGGGCAAAGCCCGGCAGGCATAAAATTCCTTGCTAATTATATAGGATTGCCTACCGGGCGTCAAGAAAGCCACAGTAAGGGCAGGCCCTCTCTCTACTGGTAATTTTCCTCATGCAACAGGAGATTGCCCCTCTCTTGTCAAATACGATTCTAGTTTTGTAACTGCTTTTTGAATGCCACCGCATCTTCCATCGGGCCCTGTTGATAACTCTGTGCAAAACCTTTTATAACAGCCGATTTTCTGATTATCAAGGGGTTGTTGACCCCTGAGACCGGTTCCCAATCACAAAGGCAGGGCCAAAGTGGCCCAGCCCCTTGTTATCAACAGCCGTTGTCCATTACTGTTGATAACCCTGTGGATAAAGTATAAAAGACCAGCTACGCCCCGGTTTTATCCTGTGTGTAATCGAACATTAATTCGGAGGGAACACACATTCTAAAAGCAGTGGCTAACTGGAGGTCACATCGGGAACCAACCGGGTAGCTTGCCGGGCTAGATGAGAACGCAGCTCGGCCCTTTTTGTCAGAACCTGTGGATAACTTGTGCATAATTCTCTTGTTTGAGATGGCCAGGAGGCAATAGATATGAGCAATGACCTGCAAGACCTGTGGAATTCTGTATTGGAGTCATTACAGCAGCAGCTACCTCAAGATAGCTACGAGGCCTGGTTAGAAAGCACAAAGCCCCTGGGCCTGTATGGAGACACAATGGTTGTGAGCGTGGTAAACGAATTCGCGCGCAACTGGTTACGATCTCGCTATGAGAAAACCCTAAAGGGTACATTAAGCGAGATTGCGGGGCGGGACATCATATTGAAGTTCGTCGTCCCGAGGACCGATGCGATATCTCACGCAGAGACTGCCTCCACCGCGCCGATGTCAGTGGAGCCAACTTCAGAATCAGGCAGTATCGGGGTGATTACCCCCGCAGACGTGGTTGGCCAGGCCCTTAACCCCAAGTATACCTTTGACTCCTTTGTAATTGGTAATAGTAATCGCTTTGCCCATGCTGCGGCCATTGCGGTTTCAGACCGTCCTTCACAGGCCTACAATCCGCTTTTTCTCTACGGCGGTGTTGGCCTGGGCAAAACCCACCTGATGCAGGCGGTGGGTCATCGCGTTCTCAGCCAGAGACCCGACTACAAGATAGCCTACATCTCATCGGAGACCTTCACAAATGAGATGATCTCCTCTATCCACAACAATACGACCTTTGAGTTCAGGAATAAGTACCGCACAATTGATGTTCTCCTGATTGACGACATTCAGTTTGTCGCCGGCAAGGAAGGGACCCAGGAGGAGTTCTTCCATACCTTCAACGCCCTTCATGAGGCAAACCGCCAGATTGTGATATCCAGCGATAGGCCTCCTAAGGAGATTACCTCCCTTGAAGAGCGGTTGCGCTCCCGTTTTGAATGGGGCCTCATTTGCGACATCCAGCCCCCGGACTTTGAAACGCGTGTCGCCATTCTCAGGAAAAAGGCCGAGTTAGAGGGCCTCTTGGTACCAGACGATGTCCTGTCCTTCATGGCAAACAAGATCGACACGAACATCCGCGAATTGGAGGGCGCCCTTATAAGGGTGATCGCATATGCCTCCCTGGTGGATTCGGAAATAACGAAGGAACTATCTCAAGAGGCGCTGAAGGACATTCTCCCTGCTGCCAAATCGCAGCCTGTTACAATACCTCTTATTCAGCGTATAGTTGCCAACTGGTTCGACCTTGGGGTCCAGGACATGAAGGGCAAGTCAAGGGCCAGATCCATCAGTTACCCGCGCCAGATAGCGATGTACTTCTCGCGAGAGTTGACTGACTCTTCCCTACCTCAAATAGGAGACGAGTTCGGGGGGCGTGACCACACAACAGTAATGCACGCCCATGAGAAGATCTCAACGCTTAAGGGCAGTGACAGAGAGGTCCTTGTCTTGCTAAGCGAGATTGAGAAGAGACTGAGAAACCATTGATCTCTTAGTAATTAGTTTCTCTGAGGTCTGTGGAAAACGCTCTTAGTTAACTGTGGATGGACAGGGGATAAGTTGCTTTTAGAATGGGCCTGTGGATAAGCTGTTAGTTACCCACAGAATGATGCACAGCTTTATCACAGGTCGAAAACGTGATTTAGCTGCTCTTTCCCGGGTTTTCCACACTATCTACACCACTACTACTACTACTGTGTTTAAATTTAAACCTATTAGTTTTAGGAACTACCTGTGCATAAAGTGAGGGGGTTGAGGGGTTTGAGGTTTTCTATCGACCAAAAGGTGTTTTCACAGGCAGTCCACAAGGCCCAACGAGCTGCTGCTACCCAAAGCACTTTTCCGATTCTATCTGGTATCATGCTTGAGATCACCGGTAATGACCTGGTTCTTTCAGCTACGGACTATGAGATCAGCCTGCAGATGACCATCACAGGGATTGATGTGGAACAGCCTGGCGTGAGCGTTCTACCAGCAAGCATTCTTGGTGATATTATCCGACGGGTTCCAGAAGACAGGGTTACGCTGTCTGTTGACAGTGGCAATAAGGCCACCATTAAGTGGGGACGATCTGAGGTTCAGATTAACGGCTTTGACCCACAGGAATTTCCCGCCCTGCCCGAAGACGCCGAAGACAGCGGGATCAAGTTGGACCCAGTCCACCTGAAGAAGGCCATTCAGCAAACCATTTTCTGCGCCTACAGGGATGAAACACAGCCTGCCCTGACGGGCCTACTCTTTGACTTTGATGACCAGCACATCAATGTGGTGGCCACCGATGGCGCCCGGATGGCACTGAAGAATCTCGATGTCATTGAGGGGCATCTTGAGAGGGAATTCATTGTCCCGGCCAAGTCCATGGCTGAACTAAGTCGCCTCCTTGACGAGGTCTCAGGACCAGTTACTCTCAGGACCACTGGGAGTCAGGCCTTCTTCATGACACCAGACATGGTATTCACAAGCCGACTAATAGATGCTCAGTTTCCGCGGTACAAACAGATACTGCCGTCGGACTATTCTACGGCAATGACCCTTGACCGCGGCCCATTCCTTGCCACCTGTGATCGCTGTCAGTTGATAGCAAGTGCTCAACAGGGTTCGCCCCGGGTGGATCTATCCATGGCTGATGAGCTTCTTTTGGTGCGGTCTGCCTCCAAGGTGGGTAAGGTTGCTGAGGAGGTCGCGGCAACTGTTGATGGAGATCCCCTTGATATTTCCTATGACGTTCGTTACCTCCTGGACAGCTTGAAGAACATAGCCAACGACGAGGTACGCTTTGAGTTCACAGGAAAGACTAGTATAAGCAGGATGAGACCGGCTGATGACGAGGAACGGTTGTTCTACATCCTGCTTCCTCTCCAACTGTAGAAGGGGGTACCCCCTCTAACATAAGGGGCCACTTCATTGGCATGATACTGACAAACCTGGAGCTCAGAAACTTCAGAAACTACCGGGAGCAGGTAGTAGAGCCTGCTCCCGGCCTTAACCTGCTTGTGGGTGGAAACGGCCAGGGGAAGACCAATCTGCTGGAGGCCATCTATCTATTCAGTACGGGAAGATCGCATCGTACCCACAGGGATGCTCCTTTGGTCAGGTTTGACTCCTCCTGGTATGATGTGAGGGCTGAGGTTACTGGCGTTCACGGAGAGCTGTCGCTGCGTATCACCTATGAGGTTGATAAGGGGAAGAGGGTTTATATTAACGGTTCCCCCCAGGAGAGGGTGTCGGACCTGCTTGGGGTCTTGAGTTCTGTTCAGTTTTCCCCTGAGGATCTTGTCCTTGTCAAGGGGCCGCCGGCGGCAAGGCGGTCCTATCTTGACAGTATGCTCAGTCAGGCAAGCAAGACCTATTATCATTACCTCTCAGAATACAGCCGGGTCTTGGCCCAAAGGAATCAGGTCTTGAAGGGGATCAACAGGCAGCCTTCCCTAAAGTACACCCTTGAGGTGTGGGACAGTAAGCTGATTGAAAGCGGCAGTCAGCTCATGACCCGCCGCGCCGAGGCTGTTGATAATCTTTCGAGTTATATATTGAAATCGCACTCGAGGATAGCCCCGGGGTCTGTAGGCTTTGAGTACAGGCCTTCCCTTGGAGAAGGCACTGATGGCGGCAGCACCCCAGGTAGGCTTAGCGAATGGGAAGAGGCCTACGAAAAGGTAGTTGAGAAGAACAGGACAACGGAGATCACTAGGGGAATCACTCTAATAGGTCCTCATAGAGATGACATCCATATAACCCTTGGGGGTAATGAGGCGCGCCTCTATGCCTCCCAGGGTCAGCAGCGAACGATATCCCTGGCATTGAGAATGGCTGAGCTTGCTTTTATCGAGGATGCCATCGATGACAGGCCGCTTCTGCTCCTTGATGATGTCTTTTCTGAGCTTGATGAGGGGCGAAGATCATCACTGCTGGAGCTCCTGTCCGACTCATACCAGACTATACTGACGTTGACTGACCTGGACGGGCTACCAGAAGAAATCATTCCGCAAGAGGGAAAGTGGTTGGTTGAGGACGGCACCCTCAGGGAGGTGGCGCCGTGAAAGAGATGGCAAGAGCCATCACTGAGGTCTTTGATGAGTTTGGCCTTCACAAAAGGGTTCAGCAGGCCCGGGCTATGGACCTCTGGGCTGACGCCTGTGGAAGGGAAATGGCGGACAAGACCAGGGCAGAACGGGTCGGCGGCGGTGTGTTATTTGTCAAGGTCGCCAATTCTGCTTGGGCGCAGGAATTAGTATTCCACAAAAGCAGGTTGAGAGAAAAGATAAACGGTGTCCTCGGTGGGGATTTCATAGAGGACATTCATTTCACTGTTGGGGACTTTGCACAACAAGAGACCGCGTACACAGAAGATCAAGGCCTGGACTACCGGCAGGAATGGCGTTCCCTTGATTTGAGCCCCTCTGACAAAGAGGCAGTATCTTCAGCTGTAGAGCTGGTCTCGGATCCCAGGATAGCCCAGGCGTTGCAGGGGTTTCTCGAAGATGAGAAGCGCCGGCGCAAGTGGCGCATTGCCCAGGGCTGGACCCCCTGTAGTTGCGGAGGGTTAATACCCCCTGATGAAGAAGTCTGTGTACACTGCCACCGTCTAGATGATGGCCCTGCTGCTTCTGGCCACGAAAAGGTTATTGCTGACCCGGAGCAGAAGGTGGTAAGACAGCATCATGAAGGGTCTGGTCCCAATATCAGGGGAATTTTACAAGAGGCACCTTGGTTAGACTATAGACAGGTATGTGCTATCCTTCCAGGCATATCTGAGGAGGAGTTCTCGTCCATCCATTCTCAGCTATTAGAGGAGCTTGAGGGGGCGTTGGCCAGGGTGGCAGCCACCAGTGAAGGAAGCGCGCCCGATGGAGATCTCGAGAAGGTGTGTACCAACGTGATGATGAGGGTGGGCAAACCCCCTGATGAGATAGATTTTGCCACTGCTGCAGAGGTCCTGGGCAGTGATGTCGCTGCCAAGGTCTTCTGTGAAGAAGAAGGATCGTTTGGTGGAGAAGGGAACGGTTTTGATGGATAAAGACATTACCATTGATAGCGGCAACACCGAGAATGGTGAGCGTCAGTACACTGAGGATCAGATCCAGGTTCTCGAAGGGCTCGAGGCTGTGCGCCGCCGGCCCAGCATGTATATTGGGAGCACCGGCCCAAAAGGGCTTCATCATCTGATCTGGGAGGTTGTCGACAATTCCATCGACGAGGCCCTGGCCGGAGTGTGCGACGCTATTTACATCTATCTCAAAGATGATGGCACCATAACTGTAGTTGACAACGGCAGCGGTATCCCAGTTGGCATCCACAAGGGGACAGGGCGCCCTACCCTGGAAGTAGTCCTCACAATGCTGCATGCCGGGGGCAAATTTGATAGCGGCGCCTATAAAGTCAGTGGAGGCCTCCATGGTGTAGGCGTCTCCGTGGTAAATGCCCTCTCAGAGTGGTTGGTGGCGGAGATAAGGCGAGATGGTGAGGTTCACCGTCAGCGTTTTAGCAGGGGGGTACCGGAAACCCCTATTACTGTCGTGGGCCAAACTGAAGACACTGGTACGACCATAACCTTTAAACCAGATAGAGAGATATTTGATACTGTAGAGTTTGAGCGCGATGTCATTGCCACTCGCCTGAGGGAGTTGGCATTTCTAAACAAGGGACTCCTGATTGTATTCACTGATGCAGAGGGAAAGGAAGAGCGGTATCACTATGAAGGTGGCCTCTTGTCCTTTGTTGAGTTCCTGAATAAGAATAAGGATGCCCTGCACAGCAAGGTCATCTACCTTGAGGCTGAGCGAGACGAGGCCAGCATTGAGGTGGCAATCCAGTACAATACGGGGTATACCGATCTCCTCCATTCTTTTGCCAACAACATTCACACCAAGGAAGGCGGCACCCACGAATCGGGATTCAAGGCAGCCCTTACGAGAGTTATCAACGACTATGCCCGAAAACAGGGGCTGTTAAAGGAGAACAATTCCAATCTCAGTGGTGACGATGTCAGGGAAGGCCTTACGGCTGTCCTCAGCGTGAAATTATTACACCCTCAGTTTGAGGGGCAGACAAAGACCAAGCTGGGAAACAGTGAGATTAGAGGACTGATTGAATCAATCTGCGCTGAGGAGCTTTCCACATTCCTTGAGGAGAACCCCTCCGTTGGCAAGGCCATTGTAAATAAAGCCATTACAGCCCGCCGGGCGCGAGATGCTGCTCGTAAGGCCCGTGAGCTCACCCGGAGAAAGGGCGCCCTGGAGATAACCTCACTGCCAGGCAAACTAACAGACTGCACCGTCAGGGATCCGTCTGAAGCGGAGCTCTTCATAGTGGAGGGAGATTCTGCAGGGGGTTCGGCCAAACAGGGACGGGACCGGCGCTTCCAGGCTATCCTACCCCTCCGCGGAAAGATTATCAATGTAGAGAAGGCCCGTCTTGACAAGGCCCTGAATAACAACGAGATTAGAGCGATGATCACGGCGCTGGGTACAGGGATTGATGATGACTTTGATCTTGCGAAGGCTCGCTATCACAAGATAATCATCATGACTGATGCTGATGTAGACGGCTCCCACATTCGCACGCTGCTGTTGACCTTCCTGTACAGGTACATGCCGGAGCTGATTGAAGCCGGCTATGTCTACATTGCTCAACCCCCACTGTACCTGGTCAGGAAGGGCAAGGAGGAACACTACGCCTATTCAGATGATGCCCTGGAACGCCTTCTGGCGGAGATGGGCAGAACCGGTATCAACATTCAGCGCTATAAGGGTCTTGGGGAGATGAACCCGGACCAGCTATGGAATACCACAATGGATCCCGATACCAGAACCTTGCTTCAGGTGTCTCTTGAGGATGCCATAGCCGCTGACGAAATGTTTACCGTCTTGATGGGCCATAAGGTGGAACCGAGGCGCGATTTCATCCAGAAACACGCCAAGGATGTCAGGTATCTTGACACCGTTGGTTAAAGGGCGCAGCCCGAGGCCTTGAGGAAGGAAGATAGTATTGGAAGCAGAGACAAAGGGAAAAGTCATCCCAATCCGCATAGAAGACGAGATGAAGCAGTCCTACATCGATTACGCCATGAGCGTCATCGTAAACAGGGCTCTTCCCGATGTTCGCGACGGATTGAAACCGGTTCACCGCCGCATCCTTTATGCCATGCGCGATCTTGGCCTTCAGCCCAACCGGCCTCACAAGAAGTCGGCCAGGGCTGTTGGTGAGGTCCTCGGCAAATACCACCCCCACGGAGAATCTCTCTACGATACAATGGTTCGGCTGGCCCAGGACTTCGCCATCCGCCATACCCTGGTAGATGGACATGGCAACTTTGGTTCTATAGATGGTGACCCCCCGGCGGCCATGCGCTACACCGAGGTCCGCATGACCCAGTTGGCCACGGAGATGCTACGAGACATTGAGAAGGAGACTGTTGACTTCTCCCCTAACTTTGACGAGACACTGCAAGAACCAACGGTTCTGCCATCGCGCTTTCCGAATCTATTGGTCAATGGTTCTTCCGGGATTGCCGTTGGGCTTTCCACGAACATTCCCCCCCACAACCTGGGTGAGGTAATAGATGGTGTCCTGCTGTTGGCTGACAATCCAGATGTGGGAGTCAAGAGGTTGATGAGAGTCATAAAGGGTCCTGACTTCCCCACCGGCGGCCTTATCTTGGGACGCGGCGCTATCCGGTCTTGTTATGAAAAGGGACGGGGACGGATCCGGATGCGGGCCAGGACCGAAATACAGGAAGACGATAACGGGAAGTCCCGCATCATTGTCCATGAGATCCCCTACCAGGTCAACAAGTCTTCTCTGATCGAGAAAATTGCTGAGCTGGCTCGGGACAAGAAGATCCAGGGCATAACGGACCTGCGCGATGAGTCTGATAGAAGGGGCCTCAGGATCGTTATCGAGGTATCAAGAGGCGCCAACGCCAATGTCCTCCTGAACCGGCTCTTTAAGTACACCCAGTTGCAGCAGACCTTTGGCGCCATCATGATTGCCCTTGTTGACGGGGAACCAAGGACCCTTACCCTGAAGCAGATGCTGCACTATTACCTTGAGCACCAGAAAGAGATCATCATCCGGCGAACCCAATATGACCTCCGTAAGGCAGAAGACCGTGCCCACATCCTGGAGGGATTGAGGATTGCCCTGGCAAACCTGGATGCGATCATCGCACTGATCCGGGCTTCCGACGATGCCGATGAAGCCCGGGCAGGGTTGATGGCCAACTTTGGCCTCTCAGAGAAACAGGCCCAGGCCATCCTTGATATGCGCTTGCAGAGACTGACAGGCCTCGAACGCGACAAGATAGAGGTCGAATACAAGGAACTGCAAGAAAAGATTGCGCACTACAGGGCCATTCTTGGCAGTGAGCAGATGGTCCTCGACATTGTCAAGGACGAGCTTGGTGAGATCAAGGAGAAGTACGCTGATGAACGGCGGACAGACATCACTGCCCCCGTTGACGCCCTGGAGATAGAGGACCTCATTAGTGAAGAAGATATTGTCATTACCATTACCCACGAGGGCTATGTCAAGCGGGTACCCGCTGATGCCTACAAAACCCAGAGGCGGGGTGGCAAAGGGATTATAGCTACAAGCACCAAGGAGACGGACTTTGTGGAGCATGTCTACACTACAACGACTCACCACTTTGTCCTGTTCTTTACCAATATGGGAAAGGTCTATTGTGTTAAGGGTTATCAGATCCCTCAGGCGGGAAGGCACGCTCGAGGTTCCGCAGTTATCAACATCATCCCCATTGAGCACGACGAGGTCATTACCGCTGTCATCCCCGTCAAGGATTTTGACAGCAAAGACTTCCTGATTATGGCCACCGCTGAAGGGAAGGTAAAGAAGACAGCCCTTCCAGACTACTCTTACGTTAAGTATACCGGCATTAATGCCATCACCCTGCGGGAGGGAGACGAACTGGTTTCAGTGCGGTTGACCCCGGCTGAAGAGGACAAGGATATATTCCTCGTTACCCGCAAGGGAATGTCCATCAGGTTTAATGAATCAGAGGTTCGTCCGATGGGTCGGACGGCTCAGGGGGTAAAAGGCATTAACCTGTCAGACGCGGACCGCGTGGTTGGCATGGATGTCTACTATCCTGGCGCGCACCTACTTCTGGTTACTGCCAAGGGCTATGGGAAGAGGACGCCGGTTGAGGAGTATCGCGGTCAATCCCGGGGTGGAAAGGGACTCAAGACCGCGAATATGACTGATAGGATCGGCGATATAGTAGGGTTTAAGGTTGTTGACGACGATGCAGAGGTCATCCTGCTGTCGCAAGAGGGAAGCATCATCCGCATTCCGGTAGCGGGTGTATCCGTTCAGAGCCGATATAGCCAGGGAGTGACCCTCATGCGGTTCGATCAGGGCGACAGGATAGTCTCGCTGGCGCAGGTGGCCAACGGTGGGGATGAGGAGATTGACCATGAGAACGGGGTAGAGGGCGAAACACATGGTGAACAAGACAGCGGATCAGAAGAAGATTTGTAAGAACAGCAAAGGAGCCGGAGAAGGGACGGCCGGCGCATACCGGATAATCCCCCACACAGCAGACACAGGATTGAGCATCGAGGCCCCCTCTCTTGAGGGCCTCTTTTTTCAGGCGGCGCTGGGCCTCTTTGAGCTCCTGACTGGGGTGTCATGTGGTCGGTCATGCTTCGCAGGTTCCGGGGTTGTTACCCTTGCGGCCGCGGATCTTGAGGGGCTCTTTGTCGACTGGCTCAATGAGCTCATATACCTCCTTGAAACGGAACATCAATATACAATTGCCAGCAGCCTCTCAGTGGAGACCGCGGCTTCCTACCGGGGTCAGACTGAAGAGAAGACCAATGGGAAGACTGAGGCCAGGGCAGACAGGGGTGTAAGGCTAAGAGCCGAAACGAGATCAAGGCCGGTGTCGGGTGGGCCATCGGTGACCTCCGAGATAAAGGCCGCTACCTACCATGATCTGAGAATAGAGAAGGATACCGATGATGTCTGGCGGGCTACGGTAATCCTGGACCTGTAGCACAACCCAGGGTACCTTCGGTTGAAAGGCAGTTTTTTTGACATAACGGAGGCCTGATTGAAATGACCCAAAACTGGAAGGGATCCTTGAAGAGGGTTGATGGCAACTGCTGGGAAATCTCAGAGAGCCATGGGGACTACATGCGGGTTCCCGGGCGGATATTTGCCAGTGAGGAGCTCCTTGATGACATCCTGAGCGACAATGCTCCGCAGCAGGTGGCCAATGTGGCTTCTCTGCCAGGCATTGTGAAGTATTCGTTGGCAATGCCCGATATCCACTGGGGCTACGGTTTCCCTATTGGGGGAGTTGCGGCAACGGATCCTGATAGGGGTGGTGTCATCTCACCCGGAGGGGTTGGCTATGACATCAACTGCGGTGTGAGAATACTCCGTACCAACCTCACATTACCAGAGGTGAAGACGAAACTGCCGGAGTTGGCGGATAGCCTGCACAAGAGGGTTCCCTCTGGGGTGGGGTCAAAAGGACCTATCACCCTGGACAGTGACGCACTGAACCAGGCTCTAAACCATGGATCAGCCTGGGCCGTCAAGGAGGGCTATGGCTGGGACGAAGATCTGGAATATACTGAAGCCGGGGGCGCCTTGCCTGGGGCGGATGCGAGAAAGGTCAGCGCCAAGGCGCAGAAACGAGGATTCAACCAGCTCGGAACCCTTGGGTCGGGGAACCACTTCCTCGAGATCCAGGTGGTCGATGCCATCTATGATGAGAAGGCGGCCGAAGCCTATGGTTTGGAGGAGGGGATGGTCTGCGTTGCCATTCACTCCGGTTCCCGCGGTCTGGGGCACCAGGTCTGCAGCGACTATTTGTCAGTGATGAACAGGGCCATTAGAGACTATGAGATTGACCTACCAGACCGGCAGTTGGCCTGCGCCCCCTTGAATTCCCGGGAGGGGCGAGACTACTCTGCGGCCATGGCCTGCGCGGCAAACTACGCCTGGGCAAACCGGCAGTGCCTGACCCATTATGTTCGGAAAATCACATCTGAGGTCTTCGGCGCAAGTCCAGAAGACCTTGGATTGGGCCTAGTCTATGACGTAGCCCATAACATCGCCAAGTGGGAGAAGCACGAGGTTGACGGTGAGGAGAAGACACTCTGCGTCCATAGGAAGGGTGCCACCAGGTCCTTCCCGCCAGGGCACCCTGATGTTCCAGAAAGATACCGCGAGGCAGGGCAACCCCTGCTGGTGCCTGGTGATATGGGAACCTTCTCCTATGTCCTCGCCGGGTTGGAGGGAGCAATGCTAAAGACCTTTGGCTCCGCCTGCCATGGAGCTGGCCGCAGGATGAGTAGATCCGCCGCAAAAAAAAGCATCTCGGGGAAGGAACTCAAACAAAGGTTGCACAGCCAGGGCATCATTGTTCGAGCCGCAAGCAATGTCACCATTGCGGAGGAAGCACCGGAGGCATATAAGGACGTGAACCTGGTGGTGGATGCCACAGAAGGAGCAGGCTTGGCCGCAAGGGTTGCGAGAATGCGCCCGCTGGCGGTTGTGAAAGGCTGATCCAGACAAATTGATCTATAAAGGTTGATCCCGATGGAATCCCGCGTCAGCAACAAAAATCAGGAATGCGTGATGGTAGTCGAAAAGGCCACCCCTGAAAAGATGACGAGCCTGTTTGACTCACTGGGGATTGGGCGGGCTGCTACCTACATCATCAAGGTCAACTGGAGTATGGCTGGACCCGGACTCTACACCGATGCCGCCGCCCTTGATACGATATTGGCGGCGCTTCCCGGCAGGAAGCTTGTTGTCGAAGGGCACAGCATGGGCAGGAATGATGGTTCCAAGTTCATTAGCCCTAAGAATCAGGATGACGAAACCCAGTGGGTAAGGGAGCAGGAGAAGCGCTTTCTCGACGAAAAGGGTCTCACCGCTGTTCTACAGAAACATCAGTGCCAGTACATTAATGTGACAGAGGAGTACTGGCAGGAAAAGGCCGTCCCCATTGAGCGGGTTCGCCTGGAGAACCCGCATCTGGCGCAGCTAGAGCCGAAAATGACCTTCGGAGAATTCCTGGGGGTTGTTCCTGAGAGACTATATAGTATTAGGAAGGATGCAGTCTTCATCAACCTGGCCAGGATGAAAATACCGCTGGAATCCGAGGAGATATTCAGCCTGAGTTTAAAAAACATGTTTGGCCTCATACCAACGGTGTCCCGGTTAGATTATCATAAGCATTTGCCCTCTGCGGTTATTGACATTAACCGGGTCTACCAAGGGCTCTTTGATGTCTGGGGCGTCTGTGAGGGGATTAACTCTATAGTCCTCGGAACACCAAAGGGGAAATACGAGGTGCCCTGGAGCCGCTATGATCTGGTTGAGAAGGCGGGCCTTGTGGTGGCGGGAAGGCCTCTTTCCGCTGTTGACCGCTGTGCGGCGCGGTTGCAGGGGGCCGATATTTCCGCTAGGAGCCTCATGAATTTAGCGGAAAAGGCTGGACTTTAGGGTATATCTGGGTTAGAATATGTTTCACATAGCTTTAGAGTTGCTGAAAGCCGTTTGAAAGGGACCAGCAGGCAGACCATGAGTTGTGTACAGAGACCCGGGCACAGGCTGAGAGCCGGGCACAGCATCTGCCGCATCCACCCCTTGAGGAGCCAGTGTTGAGCTGGACGGAGGCCCACCGTTATCAGGGCACCCGAGATGACTGCATCTTGATCCTAAGGAGCCTTAGCCGGCCCAATAGAGATGCGCAGGTCAAATAGGGTGGCATCGCGGTTATCAACCCGCCCCTATATAAGGGCGGGTTTCTTATTAGCATGAAACAGTCTGGAACCAGGAAAGGAGCGGATAGCGGTGTTAGACCTGAGATTCATCAGAACCAACACAGAACAGGTTAGAGAAGCCCTGGCCAAAAAAAAAGGTGCGACTGAGTCCCTTGATGAACTCCTTGTGATTGATGAGAACTGGCGCCGGGTCTTGCAGGAGGTTGAGGAACTGCGCGGCCAGAGAAACACGGTGTCTCATCAGATAGCGGAGTTGAAGAAGCAGAAGAAGGACGCCTCCGCGGAGATTGAGGCCATGCGCCAGGTGGCTGCCAGGATCAAGGAACTTGAGGGCAACCTCAAGGAACACGAAGAGCAGTTAGACCATCTGTTGATGCGGATCCCAAACATGCCGCACGATTCCGTTCCTGTTGGTGACGATGAAAGTGATAACGTGCTAGTCCGCAGCTGGGGAGAGCCGAGGAAGTTTGGCTTCGAACCAAAGGCCCACTGGGACATCGGTCCGCAGCTGGGGATATTGGACTTTGAGCGGGCAGCCAAGATGGCAGGGGCTCGATTTGCCCTCAATCTGGGATTGGGCGCCCGCCTGGAGAGGGCCTTGATTAACTTCATGCTGGATCTGCACACAAGGGAGCACGGTTTTAAGGAGGCATTTCCACCATTCCTGGCGAGTACCGATTCCATGGCTGGAACCGGGCAACTCCCCAAGTTTGCTGAAGACATGTTCAGGGTAGAGGGTACGGATCTGTGGCTGATACCAACGGCGGAGGTTCCCATTACTAACATTCATCGCGAAGAGATACTGAAGGAGGAGGATCTGCCGTTGTACTACACCGCCTACAGCGCGTGTTTCCGCAGGGAAGCTGGCGCCCACGGCCGTGACACGAGAGGGCTGATCCGGCTCCATCAATTTAACAAAGTTGAACTGGTGAAATACGTTAAGCCGGAAGACTCTTATGATGAACTGGAGACCTTGACCCGAGATGCTGAAAGGGTCTTGCAGTTGTTAGAGCTGCCATATCGGGTTGTAACACTTTCAACCGGAGACATGAGTTTTGCCTCAGCCAAAACCTATGATCTCGAGGTCTGGCTGCCAGGATATAATACCTACAGGGAGATCTCGTCTTGCAGTAACTTCGAAGACTTCCAGGCCCGAAGGGCGGGGATCAGGTTCCGGCGCTCTGGAGGGAATGTAGAGTTTGTGCATACACTGAATGGGTCAGGTCTTGCCATTGGCAGAACAGTGGCAGCTATACTCGAGAACTACCAGCAAGAAGACGGCAGTGTTCTGGTACCAGAGGTACTGCGCCCTTACATGGCTGTTGAGCGTATTCCAGTTGATTTAGAGGAGTTAAATTGATATACTCATTGCACGAGTCGGCGCCGCAGGAAAGCGTGCCGGCTCGCCTTGGGAGGAGTAGCGTAATTGGTAACGCACCGGTCTTGAAAACCGGCGCCCTTGCGGGCTTGTGGGTTCGAGTCCCTCCTCCTCCGCCAGACATAAAACGATTGGTGTCTGATTCCAGTTGTGGAGGGATAGCGTAACTGGTAACGCACCGGTCTCGAAAACCGGCGCCTTTGCGGGCTTGCGGGTTCGAGTCCCGCTCCCTCCGCACAACTACAGACCAGTTTGTAATAGCTTGAGTTGAAATTCAAGATGTGATACTATGATTAAGCACATTTTTTGATAGCTGTGTTTATTGTGGAAGGGTGGCCGAGCTGGCTGAAGGCGACGGTTTGCTAAACCGTTAAGGGGTCAACACTCCTTCGAGGGTTCGAATCCCTCCTCTTCCGCAGGATAGGACGTCCAAGTGTCCGGAGAGCAACAGGAGGTTGCGTTTTCGGAGGAGCGCAGGACAGGACGACCAAGTGTCCGGAGAGCGACACGATGTCGCGGTTTCGAAGGACCGCATACTATGCGCCCTTAGCTCAGTTGGATTAGAGCGACTGACTACGGATCAGTAGGCCGGGGGTTCAAGTCCTCCAGGGCGCACACCCTGCAGACCCGCAGCACACCAGGTGGTGCGGGTCTGTGCTGTCTTTTGACGGCATTTCCAGGTCCAGAATACGACTTCATAGGTTTGGAGGTATAAAGGATTGAGAATGAATACGGTGCAGAGAGTACTGGTCCAGGCAACCATATTAGTGGTACCTGTTTTGGTAGTAGCCTGCGGATTGACTCACACCACCACAACAATACCGGTTACGCCAGGAGACGGTATTACTACTTACAGCATAGAGGTTCAGTTTGATGCAGAAGACGCCATTTATAGCGCTCAGCAGGAAGTCGTTTACGTCAATAAGGAGAAGGTTTCGTTAACGGAGGTCTACTTCCATCTGTACCCAAACGCCTCTGGGCCAGATACGGTTCAGCTCTTGGAGGTTGAGGTGGATGGAAGAGGCGCCAGGTATGCCATTGAGGGAGATGACAATACCCTCCTCAGGGTGGATTTAAGGGAGTCTCTCGCTCCTGGAGAGCCCGTCACCATACACCTGAGATTTCAGACCAGCTTGCCCGCTGCCCTTGAGAGGTTCGGCTATGGTCCAACCACCTACAATTTTGGGAATTGGTATCCGATCATTGCAGTCTACGAGGAAGAGGGGTGGCGATTGGACCCTTACCACACAATTGGTGACCCTTTCTACAGCGAGATTGCCAACTATAGAGTTGAGATAAATCTTGATCCCGACCTGGTGGTGGCTGCATCTGGTGATATCATCCGGGAAGAGATTACAGGAGAAAGCAAGACTGTAGTGTTTTCCGGGGAAAGAATGAGAGATTTCGCATGGGTCGCAAGTCGTTACTTCAGGGTCTTGGAAACAGAGGTTGATGGTATCAGGATTAAGGTTTTCTCCTTGACAGCCAATGAAGACTATAATAGCTTTCTTGTAGATACTAGTCGTAGTGCCGTGGGGTTTTTTAACCAGAGCTTTGGACTATACCCCTACCACAGCTACTCCGTTGTGACTACCGACTATCCCAGCAGCATGGAATATGCGGGCTTGGTTATGATCCGGCCCAGCGTTAATAGCACAGTCACCGAATCCCTTGAAATGGTTCTGGTACACGAGACAGCCCATCAATGGTGGTATGGAGTCGTGGGTAGCGACCAGATTAACGAGGCCTGGCTGGATGAATCCCTGGCAATTTATTCTGAGAAACTGTATTTTGACGCCATCTATGGAGATCACCGTGGCGATGAATTTCAGAACAAGGTTCAGACCTGGTACTACCAGCGGAGAAGAGACATTGAAGGGCCAGAGAATATTCTAACGCCCCTTGGCGAACTTGCGAGTGAAGCAGCCTACAGCGCCCTGATGCTCAAGGGATCTATGTTCCTACATGAGATAGAGCTTGACTATGGCAAGGACAGCCTCCTGAGAATACTTCGTGAGCATTTCCTGCGTAACAAATTCAGCTTGGCGACAACATCTGAGTTCATTGCCTTATGCGAGGAGATCACGGAACATAGCTTTGACCAACGGGTACAACGATGGCTGCTCTGGTCAGGGGAGGATTCGGGTCACTAACTTGAAAAATGCCTACTACGGTGATAATATATATAAGCACCTTTGCAGAGTGGAGAGCTGATGCTCTTTCTTCGTTTGAACACTTGCGCCTGTAGCTCAGGTGGATAGAGCGGGGGATTCCTAATCCCTGTCAGCCGGGGGTTCGAGTCCTCCCAGGCGCACATATATGGATAAAAAGGATCATATGAAGGACCACAAGCCATCGGGCGACTTCTCGCCAGCCGATGAGAATTACATGAGGGAAGCACTGGTAGAGGCAGGAAAGGCCGCTGCCGAGGGTGAGATCCCAATTGGATGTGTAATTGTACGGCATGGTGAGATCATTGCCAGAGGTCATAATTTGAGAGAGCAACTCCAGGACCCAACGGCTCACGCCGAGGTTCTGGCCATTAAAGAGGCGGCCAACCAGTTGGATAGTTGGCGTCTCCTTGAGAGTACGTTGTATGTTACCATTGAGCCCTGTCCAATGTGCGCTGGGGCGATTATAAACGCTCGGATACCGCGGCTGGTCTTTGGCGCGTTGGATCCAAAGGCTGGAGCAACCGGTTCCCTCTACAATCTCGTAGAGGACGAACGGTTCAATCACCGGGTTGATGTTACAGGTGGTGTTCTAGCAGACGAGTGCGCAGGAGTAGTCCGCGAATTTTTCGTAAGACTACGTAACCAGGGCTAGGGTTTCTCACAATAACATATCCAGTTTGAGACATTTGAGAGATTGTGGAGAGGTGCTGGAGTCTGGCTGAACAGGCACGCCTGGAGAGCGTGTGTAGGCTTTGCCTACCGTGGGTTCGAATCCCACCCTCTCCGCATCTTATTTGTTTGGCTTTTAATCTCTTGGTCGCGCTAGACGGGGAGGTAGCGGTGCCCTGTAACTCGCAATCCGCTATAGCGAGGTCGAAAGCCCGAAATGAGGCCCTTTTCTGTGGGGCCTGCCTGGTGCAAGTGGTAAGGACGGCTGGGTCCTGTGCAATGGGAGCCTGTGAACCCCGTCAGGCCCGGGAGGGAGCAGCGGTAAGCAGTCACTCGCATGTGCCGCAGGGAAACCTGGCTTGAGCTAACTACATCAGTAACGCCTGGAGGAAATGGTCGAAGCGGGTGCGCGGCCATTTTTCTTTTTTAAAATAGGAGAGGTCCTGCCGCGTCTGGGTTAAAGGCAACCAAGTTGGGTTCTCCACGAGAGGGTGGCTTCCCGCGAAGGCATATCTGCCCCTCATCTAGAAGTAAATAATCCTGACGAGAAGCACACTAAATAGTGATGATCAAGGGGGAAGAGTCGTGCAGTACAAGGCGCTCTACAGGAAATGGCGTCCCCAGACATTCAGTGCAGTGGTGGGCCAGGACCATGTGGCCCGCACCCTCATCAATGCCCTGAGGGAAAACAGGGTAGGCCACGCCTACTTGTTTTCAGGGCCGCGAGGCATAGGGAAGACGACAATAGCGAAGCTTCTGGCCAAGGCCGTCAACTGCTTTGAGCCAGGGGACGGCGAGCCCTGCAATCAGTGTCTTTCCTGCACAACCATCAACCAGGGGAGCAATGTGGATGTTCTAGAAATCGATGGCGCGTCAAACCGCGGCATTGAAGAGATTAGGGATCTTCAGGAGAAGGCTCAGCTATCAGCCACAACAGGCCAGTACAAGGTCTACATCATTGACGAGGTTCACATGCTCACAGAGCACGCCTTTAATGCTTTGCTCAAGACCCTGGAGGAGCCCCCTGGGAACGTCATCTTTATATTGGCTACTACCGAACCGTACAAGTTACCGTTAACAATAACTTCGCGGTGTCAGTGTTTTAATTTCCGGCGCCTATCTGTTGGGGAGATAAGAGGGCGCCTTGAGGAAGTGACCGAAGACATCAGCGCCAGGGTTGCCCCAGGCGTTCTGGAGGAGATCGCTCTCCGCGCGGAGGGCGCCCTTCGGGATGCCCTTAGTCTTCTCGATCAGGCTGTAACCTTTGCTGGCGCCGACAGCTCCCTGGGGGTTACTGAGGAAGACCTGAGGCTGATACTGGGAACAGTGGACCGCGACCTGCTCTATAGCGTTACCGCCCAGATTACTGGAGGTGACCTGGCAGGCCTTTTGGCAACCGTACAGAGCGTTGCAGATGAGGGCAAGAACCTCGTTCACTTTACCGAAGAACTGGCAGCTCACTTCAGAGACCTCCTGTTGGCCAGGGTTACCGTTGGCAGTGGGGGATCTACTGATGAAGAGGAGATGCCGGAGTGGAGAGAACGCCAGGCCAGACAGGCCAAAACCATGGACCTTCATATCATCAAGAATGCCCTGGTCCACCTGGCTGAATTGGTAGGTAGGGTTAAGAGCAGTAGTGAGCCCAGGTTAACCCTTGAAATGGGTTTGATAGAACTGACGGGCAAGGCATCTGGCAGGTTCGATGGTCAGACCCAGGAGGAATTGGCGCCGCGTATCAAGGGAGCGGCAGATAGTCCCAGTCCCAAGGACAAGGGCCCAGATGGTCCTGGAAGCCCAGAGCTAATACATACAATAGGTAAGAGTTGGAAGAAGATAATGCAGGCAGTTCGTAATGCTGACGCCTCCACCCATGCCCTGCTGATTGAGGGGCGCCCGGGTGGGACCCGGGACGACGGAAAGGGACGGCAGGTCCTGACAGTCTACTACAGGCCCGGGTATGAGTTTCATCGTGACAAAATCACGTCGACAAAGAGTAGGGATGTTGTCGAGGGCGCCATCAAGCAGCTACTGGATATCGAGGTGGTGTTAAGTGCCGAGGTTGTGGAAACCAATGACAATCGGCGGGACTGCCCAGAGTCAGAAGAGCAAACCGCAGGGACCAGCCCCAACACTGAAGACAACCAGTCTCAGGGATCCCAAATGGGGGCTGGAGACGAAGGCGGCAACGGCAGCGACAACCAGAGCGGCAATGGTAGCGGCAACGGCAACGCCAGCAGCAAGACGGGGGACTCGGCAGTAAAGGAGGCCTTGGACCTCTTCGGAGGGGAGCTCGTTGAAGATAGCTAGCCCCTTCGTAGCTCAAACATTGAAGAGAGAGGGACGCGATAGGGAAAGGGGATTAAGACCATGGCCTTTGGCGGAAACATGAATAAGATGATGAAGCAGGTTCAGCAGATGCAGGAGAAGATGAAAGAATTACAGGATGAACTGGCGGAGAGAACGGTAGAAGCAACTGCTGGTGGCGGAATGGTGAAGGCAACAGCCACTGGCGGCCAGGAGATTGTCAGCATCAGTATAGACCCCGCCGTAATCGATCCTGATGACATTGACATGTTGGAGGATCTGGTCGTTGCGGCGGTAAACGAAGCCCTACGGCAAGCCGAAGATATGGTCAAGGAGGAAATGAGCAAGATCACAGGAGGGTTGAACATACCGGGGCTCTTCTAGGTCGTCTGGAACGATAGAAGGACTACCCCCAGGTATACGGCTATGTACTATCCTAAACCCGTCGCACGCTTAATACAGGAGCTTAGAAGACTGCCAGGTATCGGCCCCAAGTCCGCCCAACGCCTGGCCTTACACATCCTGAATGAGCCCAGAGACAGGGCTGTCTCACTAGCGGAGTCCATTGTATCTGCTCGCGATGAGACAGTCTACTGCAGCACTTGCTGCAACATTGCTGATAGAGACCCCTGCGACATCTGCTCCAACCAGGGCCGGGACTCTTCTGTCATATGCGCTGTTGAGGACCCCAGGGATGTCATTGCCATGGAGAGCACCCGGGAATTCCGGGGGCTCTACCACGTTCTGCATGGGGCCATCTCCCCCCTGGACGGCATTGGCCCGGAGGAGCTTAAGGTAAAAGAGCTATTAAGGCGGGTCAGCGACGGTGTAGACGAGGTAATTCTGGCTACCAACCCCAATGTAGAGGGGGAGGCAACCGCCATGTACCTTGCGCGGCTTCTCAAGCCCCTCGGGATTAATGTTACTCGTATAGCTCGCGGCCTGCCTGAGGGCGGAGACCTTGAGCACGTGGATCAGGTTACCCTGGCCAAGGCCCTTGAAGGGAGAAGGGCCCTCTAGTCCCTGGCCGGCACCGATCGGTGGTGAAGCATAGTTAGCAGCCAAGTTGGTTATAATCGACCAACGAGGAGACCTTTTCGCCTTCACTTCATCAGCTACCCGGTTGGGGGGAAGTCAGACTTGAAAGCTGCTCTATCCAATCTCGCTAGCTACATTGCGGACAAACTGGTCCCACCTGATACAGACCCAACACTGCAGGACAGCAGAATTGGGTTTCGAGACGCTGTTGACCAGGCCAGACGCGAATGGTTAGCTGCCAAGGCCTACTTCGATACCGTCAGCGATCCCTATCTAGTAGACCACGCCATCTACTTGGTAGAGGCCTCCGAGAAGAAATACATGTACCTCCTCCGGCGAGCCCAAGACCAAGGGAGCGATCCCGAACTGCCTGCCAACTAGTCCTCTGCATTATTGGACGTGCTGCCACATATATTCATATGGAAAGGCTCCCGGGAGAACTATAACGAACCCGAAGGGGGAGGTGGCGGCCTTGATTGATATGAATCTGCTGATTGCGTACGCCTTCGGCCTGCTCTTGATCTATGTTCTGGCCAGGGTCCTCTTTCTGCCAGTGAAGGTACTGGTTTTGCTGGTCTACAATGGCCTCATCGGCGGGCTCATCGTATTCTTGGTGAACATTGCCGGGGCGGTGCTTGGCTTTCACATTGGCCTGAACCCCGCCACAGCTTTATTGGTTGGCTTCATGGGGGCCCCGGGGCTTGTCATGCTCCTCATCATCCACTTCTTCATCTAAGACGAAACCCCGACTAAGCAGGGGTTTTGTTTAATGCGGCCAGCATCGTGGACAAGCCTGGCAACTTGACCACCCTCTGGCGAAGTGTTACACTGTAAGCATTGAAAATGCCAGCAGTATGGGCAAAATCGGGACATTGTTACTTCACCAGAGAGCCTTGAGATTATACTCTCAGGCCATAGTCAGAGTCATGGGAGAACCGAAGAAGCCAACATCAAAACGGAGGGGGAAGAGCCGTGAAGGATTGTGTTGAGATTCGCTGGCATGGCCGCGGCGGCCAGGGCTCAAAGACAGCTGCCATGCTCTTGGCAGAGGCAGCGTCACAGGCGGGCCGCTACGTACAGGGTTTTCCGGAGTACGGGCCAGAGCGAATGGGTGCCCCAGTAGTTGCCTTCAACCGGCTAAGCGAAAGGCCCATAACCATCCACTGTAACGTCCAGAATCCACAGATTGTAGTAGTCCTTGACCCATCCCTGCTCAAGTCAGCCAACGTAACCAGCGGCCTGGGGGAAGACGGTATTATCATTGTCAATACCGAGCGGAGTCCGGAGGCCATCAAGGAGGAACTCGGTTTAACCACCCAACGAGTCTACACCATTGATGCCAACGCGATTTCAATCGAGACCATTGGCCGTCCTATCCCTAACACACCAATGATAGGCGCGTTGGTCCGGGCAAGTCAGCTGTTTGACTTCAGCGAGTTTCTGGGTGTTACCCAAGCCGAACTGGAGAAGAAGTTCAAGTCCAAGCCCGGTGTTGTCGAGGGCAATGTTCGCGCCATCGAAAGGGCCTATCAGGAGGTGAAGAGCGCATGAGCAAGAGGAAGCAGATCACCAACATTGAAGGGGTCGGATGGAGGGAATTACCCCGGGCCGGGGTTATTGTAGAGGCCGGAAACGCCGCAAAGTATAATACGGGAGATTGGCGCAGCGTCAAGCCTGTTTGGAAAGAAGACAACTGCATCCACTGCCTCTTCTGCTGGGTTTTCTGCCCCGACGCCGCCATCCTCACCGAGGACGGAAAGATGACGGGGATTGATTTTGATCACTGCAAGGGGTGTGGTATTTGCGCCAAGGAATGCCCGGCAAAAGAGAAGGCTCTGGTCATGGTTGATGACAGCGCTAGCCAGTAGCCAGTAGCCAGCAGCCAGTGCGAGTTTAACGGGAGCAGTTTTTTTCTCTGGGAGGAAGGGGGAGACTTTCGTGGGCGAACGAGTTGCCCTGACAGGAAACGAGGCCGTCTCATTGGCCATGAAACAGATTAACCCTGACGTAGTTGCTGCTTATCCAATCACTCCGCAAACAGATATCGTTCAGTACTTCTCCACTTTTGTCGCTGACGGTGAGGTTGACACAGAGTTTGTTACGGTTGAGAGTGAACACAGCGCTATGAGCGCTACCGTGGGTGCTGCCTCCGCTGGAGCGCGCGCCATGACAGCTACATCATCCAATGGACTGGCTCTAATGTGGGAGATTGTCTACATCACGTCTTCCATGCGCTTGCCGATTGTCATGCCCGTGGTTAACAGGGCATTAAGCGGACCAATTAACATCCATTGTGATCACAGCGATTCCATGGGAGCCCGGGACTCTGGTTGGATACAGATCTATTCAGAGAACGCCCAGGAGGCCTACGACAACACCCTGCAGGCCATCCGAATCGCTGAACATCCCGACGTCTTACTGCCAGCAATGGTTTGCCAGGATGGGTTTATTATCAGCCACGCCCTGGAGAACCTGGAGATAGAGGATACGGAGGCCCTTCGCCGGTTCATCGGGATCAGAAGCGCAGACATCAGCCTGCTGGACACAGACGATCCCGTTACATTGGGACCGCTGGCCCTCTTCGATTCCTATTTCGAGTTCAAGCGTCAGCAGGCAGAGGCAATGGCCCGGGCCAAGCAGGTCATTCTTGATGTCGCCAGGGAGTACGAAACCCTAGCCGGCCGCTATTACGGTCTCTTTGAGGCGTACAAGCTAGAGGACGCCGAGATGGCAGTGGTTGTCATTGGCTCAACGGCGGGTACTGCCAAGGCTGTTGTTGATGAACTGCGGGAGGAAGGCAAGAAGGCCGGGATGCTCAAGATAAGAGTCTTCCGACCATTCCCCGCTGAAGAGCTGGTTGACGCGCTCAAGGACATCCCGATAATCGCTGTAATGGATAGGGCAGAGAGCTTCTCGTCACAGGGCGGACCGCTTTTCGCTGAATTGAAGGCGGCCCTCTATGAGACTGAGGCGAGGCCACAGGTGCACAACTTTATCTATGGCCTTGGCGGTCGTGATGTCCGCGTTGAAGACATCAAGACAGTCTACACGCGGCTTGAGGAATCCCTGAATACCAGCAATAAGCTGGACAGGGTCAGCTATCTTGGGGTGCGCGAATAAGTCTATCGTAAATCAGTTGGCTGCAAGCATTGAGTCTGAATGCTTTAGGAGGTGCAATTGTGGCAACTCTCAAAGAGTTATCGACCAGGCCTGAACGGCTAAGCGGTGGGCACCGCCTCTGTGCTGGTTGCGGCGCTTCCATTGTGGTTCGTCAGGTACTGTCAGCTATTGAGAACCCGGTTGTCGTTGGGTGCGCTACGGGGTGCCTTGAAGTAGCGACAACGATTTATCCATACACAGCATGGGAGACACCATTCATTCATAATGCCTTTGAGAACTCAGCTGCTACCATCAGTGGTGTGGAGGCAGCCTACCGTTCGCTCAAACGCCAGGGCAAGATCAAGGGCGACAAAGAGGTCAAGTTCGTTGCCTTTGGTGGCGATGGAGGCACCTATGATATTGGGTTCCAGTCTCTCTCTGGAGCAATGGAGCGAGGGCACAACATGGTCTATGTCTGCTATGACAATGGAGCCTATATGAATACAGGTATTCAGCGTTCTAGCGCCACTCCAAGGGGAGCAGAGACCACAACCAGCCCAGTTGGTTCGGTGATCCCTGGCAAAACCGTTAATCGCAAGGACCTGACAGCGATAATGGCGGCCCATGACATTGCGTATGTGGCTCAGGCTTCACCGCACCGATGGAACGACCTGGTTAGCAAATCCGAGAAGGCCTTTAACATCGATGGCCCCGCGTTCCTCAATATCCTGGCGCCCTGCCCTCGCGGTTGGCGCGTGCCAGCAGAGGACACCATCGACATCTCGAAACTGGCAACAGAGACCTGTTACTGGCCCCTCTTTGAGGTCGAGCATGGCAAGTGGAAGGTCAGCTACAAGCCGCGGGACAAAAGGCCTGTCTCTGAGTGGCTATTCAAACAGGGGCGTTTTCGCCACCTGCAGAGGCCCGAGAACGCCGCCTTGGTTGAGGAGATCCAGAAATATGTTGATAGAAAGTGGGAGGAACTGCTGAAGCGGGCAGAGGCAGAATAGCAACTATTATTATCTGGTAGCGCGGCAGCCAGACCCTCTGTGGTCTGGTCTGCTTTTGTGTCACCTCATCGGGGTATTGGTTATACTCTTAAAGGAAGGGATTGATGAAGGGATGTCAGATGTTAGAATTCGGTTCGCGCCAAGCCCCACAGGTTATCTCCATGTGGGTGGAGCGCGTACCGCGCTGTTCTGCTGGCTCTATGCTCGCCACACAGGAGGCACCTTTATCCTCCGGGTAGAGGACACGGACATCCAGCGGTCAACGGAGGAATCAGTCGAGGCGGTTTTCGGCGGCCTGAAGTGGTTGGGCCTGGATTGGGATGAGGGTCCAGAGGTCGGTGGGGACTACGGACCCTACTTTCAATCGCAGCGCCTCACAGTATATAGGAAGTATCTTGACCAGTTACAAGCGAGCGGCGATGCCTACTACTGTTACTGTACACCAGAAGAGCTGGACCAGCGCCGGCAGCAGGCCCAGGCAGAGGGACGGGCGCCCAGGTATGATGGCCGGTGCCGCCATCTCAGCGAGGAAGAGGTGGCGGGCTTCAAGGCAGAAGGTAGGGAGGCAGCCATCCGGTTCAAGACACCTGATGCTGGCACTACCATTGTCAAAGACATTATTCGCGGCGATGTGAGTTTCGAAAACGAAGTCTTCGGCGACTTTGTCATCTACAAGTCGGACGGTATGCCAACCTATAACTTTGCCTGTGTTGTCGATGATCACCTGATGAAGGTGTCTCATGTTCTTCGGGGTGAGGATCACATCTCAAACACCCCAAAACAGGTATTCATATATGATGCGTTGGGTTGGGACCTGCCGGAGTTCGCCCATGTTCCACTGATCCTCGCGCCTGACCGAACCCGACTGAGCAAGCGCCATGGCGCCACTTCCGTTGAAGAATATCGCGACCGAGGGTTCCTGCCGGAGGCGATGATAAACGGCCTGGCTCTCTTGGGCTGGTCTCTGGATGGGGAAACAGAGATTGTATCAAGCACTGAACTGATCGAGCACTTCGCCCTCAATCGAATCTCAAAGACTGGTTCAGTCTTTGACATTGAGAAATTCACCTGGCTCAACGGGCAATATATTCGAGACCTACCTTTATCACGCGTGGTTGAGGCCGCAATACCCTTCTTCCAGGAGGCGGGCTACATCTCCAGTCCCGCCACAGAAGATGAGTTGACCAGATTGAGCGCCATTATAGACTCGATCAGAGACAGGTCGAAGACTCTGGTCGAAATGGTTGATGCCGCAAGCTACTTCTATGAGGACTTCAAGCAATACGATGAAAAGGGCTGGAACAAGCACATGCTCAAGCCCGAGACAGTAGATATCCTCAAGGCAGTTGCGGCTAGAATGGCGGATACCGAGCCCTTTGACATGGCCACAACAGAGGAGCGCTTCCGTGAGATCATGCCAGAGCTAGGTGTAAAGGGCGGCCAACTCTTTCACCCAACCAGGATTGCTCTAAGTGGCCGGACTATAGGTCCTGGGCTCTTTGATATAATGGTCCATCTGGGTAAAGAGAAGACGCTCGAGCGTCTTGGAATTGCCATCGGTAGAGTGGAGAAAGAACTATCGGAGACGCTTTGACAAAGGGTCGCTAATCGTTTATAATCATTCTTGCTGTCGCGCAACGAAGCATCTTTGAACCTTATCAATACACCCTATTCAACCTAACAGATCTAGCAGCCATTGAAACCGATTAAACGACGCTGCGCGGCACCTTGGGGGATCATCTAATGGTAGGATGGCAGACTCTGGATCTGCTCGTGGAGGTTCGAATCCTCCTCCCCCAGCAGTACTAATAAGACAAGAGGAACGTGGCATGGGATTGAGTGGAGTAAAGTGGCAAAGACAGGCCCTTTACAATTTGAAAACTAGCATGATATAATAGCTTTTGCGCGTGGCCCCATCGTCTAGCGGTTTAGGATGCCGGCCTCTCACGCCGGTGACAGGGGTTCAAATCCCCTTGGGGCTACTCTTTTTTTTGAAGAAGAACAGTTGGCACAAATATCCTCTCATATTGTAATAGTTTGAGGGTATGAGGTGCACAATGAACACGATGCTGAGAGGTGCTAGCAACAGCCAGATAGACACCCAGCTAGACAACGGTGATTAGAAAAGATAACTTGACAACGAGTAAAACCTCTGCTAATATAAATACTTGCGTGCCGCACTTAAATGCGACACCAACCAGCAGAAGTTGACAGTAAGCATAAGAGAAGTTTTGGTCTTTGAAAACTGAACAGTGTGCTTTGAGGTAAGCTTGTGGAGAACTACTCCAAGCGAGTGCCAAATAGCTCAAGATTAAGAGCCAGTAATACTGCTCTTATCAAGATATAACGAGGCCTT
>Ga0209643_1000840_pt1 | contig 38416 bp, 35 predicted proteins | sample AutmiccBRH37_all_FD_187383 | JGI IMG/M metagenome (GOLD analysis project Ga0209643, IMG submission 187383) | Deep subsurface microbial communities from Mt. Terri, Switzerland - Autotrophic microbial communities BRH/37_all (SPAdes) (version 2) | ecosystem: Environmental > Aquatic > Deep...
GTTCGACTTGCATGTGTTAGGCACGCCGCCAGCGTTCGTCCTGAGCCAGGATCAAACTCTCCAAAAAAAGTTATTCAAACTTCTACTATTGAAGAAGATGATTCGCTCATGATTTATTTTGAAACTCTTTCGAGTTTCTCTCATTGGCTGTCCTTGTTGTTTAGTTTTCAAAGACCATTAATTTTCCTTAGCCGTTTGCGGCCGGATTTACATCTTAGCATTTTCAACTCTCGTTGTCAACAACTAATTTTGTTGGCCATTCATTTAACTTTACTAAGCTAGACTCACTTTAGCTCGTTAATTTTGTGGCACTTGGATATATTAACATTTGCCAACTGCCTTGTCAACCGTTTTTTTGTATACTGTATCAAGAAATCGGGAATCCCTACGAAAGTTGTATTTTTTTGATTGCTAGCAACATTAGACAGATACCTGAACGACTATTTACTCGTTGTTTCAGGTACCTGTCTTATTTCTGCCTTGTATAAAAAGGTTCTATTGAACTTTAATCAGATAATAGTTTTTCTTGCCGCGGCGAGTGACAAGGTATTTTCCATCTAAACGTTCCAGTTCGGAAACACTTGTCTCTACATTTGTATGTCGAATATCATTGATATAGATGGCACCGTTCTCTATTGCCTCTCGAGCTTGACGTTTGGAAGATACTGCTCCTACTTGAACTAACATATCAACCAGACTGGTTTGAGGATCTTCGATGGTTGTGGAAGGCACGTCGCTAAAACCTTCTTCCACTTCAGCCGACGTTAGCTTCCCTAAACCTCCACCGAAAAGCGCACTTGAGATTTTTTCAGCTCGCTCAAGCGCTTCTTGCCCGTGAACCAACTTTGTCATATCGATAGCCAAAGCTCGTTGTGCGCTCCGCTTTTCGGGTTCTTTTTCTACGGCTTGTGCTAGTTCCTCAATTTCAGTCACTGTTAGGAAGGTAAAGTATTTCAAGAACTTAACAACGTCTTGGTCATCTGTGTTAAGCCAAAATTGATAGAACTTATAGGGAGACATCTTTTCGGGATCCAGCCAAACTGCTCCTGACTCCGTCTTGCCAAATTTAGTTCCATCACTTTTCGTGACGAGTGGTAAAGTTAGCCCGTAAGTTTCTTTTTCTTGATTGATTGCAGTCCGTCTAATTAGATCGATTCCAGCGGTGATATTACCCCATTGGTCACTTCCACCAATCTGCATCTCACAACCGTACATTTCGTTCAGTTTTAGGTAATCGTAGGATTGCAGAATCATATAACTGAACTCTGTGAAGGATATCCCTTTCGTCATGCGCGATTCTACTGCATCCTTGGCCAGCATGGCACCCAAGGGAAAGTTCTTGCCAATATCTCGCAGGAACTCAATGACTTGAAGCGAACCTAACCAATCATAGTTATTTGCAAGGATTGCTGGGTTTTCGTCACCTTCAAAGTCTAAAAAGCGACCTAGTTGATTCTTGATCTTTTGAGCCCACTCTTCCACAATCTCTTTAGGGTTTAAGGTGCGCTCAGCGGCCTTACCACTTGGATCCCCGATTAGACCCGTTCCTCCTCCTACCAAGGCGATTGATTTATGTCCCGCAAGTTGAAACCTTTTTAAGACTAAAATGGGCAGCAAGTGTCCAATATGCAAGCTGTCTGCGGTTGGGTCAAATCCACAATATAATGTCATCGGGCCTGTTGCTAATCTTTTGCGTAAGGCGATTTCATCCGTGTGTTGATAAATCAGCCCCCGATCCTGTAGCTCCTTAAAAATATCCATACAAAATATCCCCCTTTGTTAATCTAAATCCACGTGATCAGTATTTTCAATTCCTCATTATAAGGTTAGAAACAAGGAAAAGTCCCCCAACCCACCCAAGGTTGAGGGACGAAAATACTTCCGCGGTACCACCCACATTGAATCCGTATAAAAACGGATACCAGCTTCACCAGCGATAACGAGCTGATCCGAGAGTTTTTGACTCTAGTCCTGAGGTGTAACTCTTGGTTTCTGGGTCGATTTGCACCTTACACCGACTCTCTACTACCGTAGGCCAAGTTCCTTCTCAATCATTCCATTGTTTTATGCACTTATTTATTTGACTATATTATACAGTTTCTCCTGCAAACCCGCAACTCTCTTATACTTAAAGAGTCTTGATTTAACTCATACTTATTTAGAATTTCCTTGTCGCTGCAAAAGTATGATATAATTTCATGGATTAGACTGTTCCAAGGCCTCATTATTTACTTTAGGAGGTTTCATTATGCCATCGTCTCAAAGACCTAAGGGTTCAAGGCGCCCTAAGCGCTCATCAAGGTTACGGGTTGCTTTCAAGTTATTGACACTTCTTATAGCTCTCTTCACACTTGGCTTAGCAATTTTCGTTGTTATTGCCGTAGCCGGTACGCCGAAATGGGACCCCGCCTTACTAGGTGACAAAAAACAAACATCCTATGTGTATGACAAGGACGGCACCGAATTTGCCCTGTTGCACGGATACGAGAATCGTCAAACTGTTGAGTATTCTGAAATTCCCGATCTTGTTAAGAATACGTTCATTGCGGTGGAGGATAAGCGCTTTAACCAGCACATTGGTGTTGACCCGATTCGGATTATCGGCTCTGCTCTGAATGATATTCGAACCAGAAGCACTCGAGAAGGGGCTAGTACTATTACTATTCAGCTTGCAAGTAACGCCTTTGTCTCAAACCCTAACGAGAAAAAATTCACTCGAAAAATGCAGGTAAAGATTCAAGAAGCAGTCCTTGCCATCCAACTGGAACGCGAATACACCAAAGAAGAAATCCTAACCTTTTATCTCAATAAAATCTTTCTTGGTGAATCATCGTTTGGAATTCAAGCTGCTGCCAAAACTTATTTTGGCGCAGATCTTAAGGATCTAAAGCCAGCTGAAGTCGCTCTTTTGGCCGGGTTACCTCAGGCTCCCAGTCAATACAATCCTTATATTCATCCTGATTCTGCCAAAACTAGGCGTACCATTGTGCTCGGAGTAATGCGGGATGCTGGGATTATCTCCGCTGAAGAGTATAACACGGAGAAAGAGGCTCCCTTCACCTACGTTGAGGAAATGAAGAAAAATCGCGGTGGGGCTCAGAAAACTGCAGTAACCAATGCGAGCTACAAATTCCCTTATTTTGTCGATTATGTTATTGAAGAATTGGAAACCACTTATAGTTTAACTCCTGAACAAATTTTTAGTGGTGGATTACGTATTTATACTACGGTTGATCCAAAAATCCAAGGCGCTGCTGAAGCGGCTTTTGCTAACCCAGCCAATTTCCCCAAAAGCATCGACGATACAAAAGTCGAAGGGTCCATCACAATCATAGAGCCTTCGACAGGTGCCATTCAGGCTATGGTCGGTGGGCGGGACTATACTCCCCGAGGACTGAACAGAGCTTGGCAATCCAAGCGCCAACCCGGATCAACGATCAAACCCTTGGTTGTCTATGGCCCAGCCCTCGAGAAAGGTGGATATTTCCCTGGTACCGTTCTTGACGATATGCCAGTAACCTACGATGGTGGCAATGGCAAGTCTTGGGCACCTACTAACTTTGATACTGAGTCTAAAGGTTGGAAAGGCCTTATCCCCATGCGTTATGCCGTTGAACAATCTGTGAACATCTACGCCGTCAAACTCATGAGCCTTATCGGGGTCGATTACGGTTGGTCGTTTGGTAAAAATAATCTTGGACTCCCGCTTGAACCGGAAGATCGAGTCTTGAGTCTAGCCTTAGGGACTACTCATGTAACCACGCTGGACATGGCAACCGCCTATGGGATTTATGCTAATAACGGAGTTAAGGTGACTGATCACGCAGTCGTAAAAGTCTTGGATGCTAAAGGAAATACTGTGATCACGCCGAAAATTACAAAAAACCGAGTCATGAAGGAAACGACTGCCTATCTTGTCAATAGTATGTTACGAAGTGTAGTGACCAACGGAACAGGCGTCAGCGCTCAAATTGGGAACTGGGCTGTTGCAGGTAAAACTGGCACCACTTCGTTGGATCCTGCTAAATATGGCAATAAATCCGGTAATCCTGACGCCTGGTTTGCTGGATATACTCCGAACTACGCCGGTGTTGTTTGGATGGGCTACGATTCCGACCCTGATGGGCAGCATTATTTGCGCAGTGTCTATGGCGGGAGCTATCCTGCTCAGATCTGGAAGAGCGTTATGTCGGCAGCTCTTAAGGATCTCCCCGTTAAATCAAAGTTTGAACAGCCTTCAGGAATTATGAGTGGCACTTTTGATAAGAAGTCGGGACTCCTTCCCAGCAGTTTGACCCCCTCGGAATTCGTCGCTACGGAAATAGCAGCCCAAGGAGATTTTCCCACGCGAATTAGTGACGTCTGGTTTCAAAAAGATGTCGACGCTGATTTTCCGACTATGTTAGCAACCCCAAGTTCGAAGAATACGTTAACCAAGACATTCTTGAATTTACCCGATCGTGATGCCTCGTGGACATGGCCCTCTAATGAGATCCCCTATAAACCGCCTACAGAGATGGCACCCGAGCCCGTTACCGATTCAATCCTTGATCCTGATCTTGATCCTTTAGCACCTCCCCAAGATACGATACCCCAGGAAACGTTGCTACCCGCACCCGTACTTGGACAAGTAAGTTACGATCCTAAAACCTCAAAGGTGACCATCCCTATCATTAACTGGTCAGGAAATGAGGTATATTCTACAATTGTCTATATTCAACGTCCTGGTCAACCTGTCGGAAGCATTCCAATTAAGATTTCAAAGGGGTCCCTTTCCTTTTCACTCGTGATAAACGATGAAGCTCCTAGTCCAGGTTCTTACTTCTTCCGTGCCGCCTTTAAAAAGTCAAGAGAATCAGAGGCCGGACCGTCTTCGAATAGCGTAAAATTAATACTCACTTAATCTAAGGCCTTAACATGTGGCTATACAAAACAACACTGTATCTCCAAAGGATACAGTGTTGTTTTTATGTTTCATTAAATATTAATTTAGGGTTTATTACTTCAATTCAACAACCGTGACTCCTGAGTCCCCTTCTCCATATTCCCCAATCCTGAAACTGCGAACATGCGGGTGTCCTCTCAAGAAATCCTGAATCCCCGCGCGCATAGCCCCTGTACCCTTGCCATGAATGACGTAAATTAGACCGATACCTCCGAGAACGGCGTCATCAAGATACTTGTCTAAGGCTTCCGTACCCTCCTCAACAAGCATTCCTCTTAGATCAATCTCACTGCGGATGTCCTCCGCCTTTCGAAGTCCAATCCCCATTTCTCTTGAATATTTGGGTGTGGTCTTCTTCTCCTCCTGAGCTAATTTCAATTCTGACAGTGGCACCATTACTTTCATGATCCCCGCTTGAACTAGGACATCGCCATTAGCATTAGGGAGTTTAATAACTTGCCCTTTCTGCCTAAGCTTCGTCAACTGCACGGTCTGCCCAAGCATGATCTGGTCAGCTCTCAATTCGCTTCCTGAGCGTTTCACTGGCCGGCCTTGATCCAGTTTCGCTGAAGCCCGTCGGAATCCTTGACGGGCCTTTTCAATATCCTGCTGCTGTTTAGTCTCTTTTTTTAGAGCCGTTTTTAACTCTTCGATTAAAGCCTCTGCTTCACGTTTCGCCCCCCGAATGATTCCGCTGGCTTCATCCTTAGCCAAGGCTAACAAGAGTTCGTATTCTTCATCTAAACGAATCGTCTTTTCTTCTAAAGCCTTACTTTGGTTCTCGACCGCTTGCCGACCCGTGGCAGCTTTTTGCTTTTCTAACTCAATTTCTCGGTGGGTTTCTCCTAAATTTTCAATGAGATCGGCCACCTGCATTTCCCGCTCCGTCACAAACGTATTCGCTTTTTCGAGGACTTGCTCGCTCAAACCCAGCCTTCCAGCAATCGTAAACGCATTACTTTTACCGGGTATCCCGATTAATAGCTTATATGTGGGACGTAAAGTCTCCGTATCAAACTCCACTGAAGCATTCTTAACTCGCGGGGTTTCGTAAGCAAACGTCTTTAATGCCCCATAGTGAGTCGTGGATACCGTTCGGCAACCTCGTTCATGCAATTCCGCTAAAATCCCCATTGCCAAGGCTGCCCCTTCTGTTGGGTCGGTCCCAGCCCCCACCTCATCGAGCAAGACCAAGGAACATCCGTCTGAGCAGTTAATGATTTCGACGATATTTTTCATGTGCCCTGAGAAGGTACTTAAGGATTGCTCGACACTTTGTTCATCCCCAATGTCTGCAAAGATCTGGGTAAATACTCCCATGCGAGAGTCACTTTCCGCGGGAATGTGGAGACCAGACTGATTCATGGCCGCCATAAGGCCGACTACCTTTAGGGCCACCGTTTTTCCCCCAGTGTTTGGCCCGGTAATCACTAACGTATCGAAATCAAGCCCCAATTCCAAAGAAAGCGGAACAACTTTTCCACCGATTAACGGATGTCTTGCCTGAACTAATTTCATTTGTTGCCCTGAGAGCAATTCTGGTGCACCTGCGTTCATCGCCACACTTAAATGCGCTTTGGCAACCACTAAATCTAATTGAGACAAAACTTCGTGAATATCCGCAACGGCATCCGCTCGTACCTCAATTTGAGCAGAAAGCATTTGCAGAATTCGCTGGACTTCCCGTTGTTCTTTTAAAATAACTTCACGAAGCTCATTACCCAACTGAACGACAGGCATAGGTTCGATAAACAAGGTTGCTCCGCTCGCCGATTGATCGTGGACAATACCGGGAAACGCGGTGCGGTATTCCTGCTTGACCGGTACAACGTAACGATCGGAACGTTGCGTAATAATAGGGTCTTGGAGCATCTTCTGATAGCTTGAGTTGCGCAAAGTCCCTTCCAAACTTTCTCGAATGCGGTGCTGCAGGCGGTTTACCGCTCGCCTAAAGTCCGCTAGTTCTGAGGAAGCATTATCAGCAACCTTGCCATCTTCCGAGATGCAGCTGGAGATCTCATCCTCAAGATCCTTTTGTGGTTCAATGGGTAACGCAATATCCCACAATCTAGAAAATTGTTCTCTGGATTCCATAAGGAGTTGTTTTATTTTCCGTCCTACTCCTAATGTATCGCGAATCTCAAGTAGTTCTTCTCCATGTATTACTCCACCGCGTAGACAGCGCTCGATATAGGGACGGATTTCTTTAGCCCCTCGAACTGAAAAAAGAGGATTTCCACGTAAGAGATCCTTTCCCTCGTCCGTTTCTTGTAACCCCAAGCGAACCAATTCCAAATCAACAAAGGGTTTTAAACCAATAGCCAGTTCCTTGGCCCTTGGTAAGATACAATAATCCGCCAAACGTGACAATACTTTTGGAAAATCCAGTTTACTTAGAACTTTATCTTCGATTCCCATAGTTCCTCCTCTATTCATTCAAACCCATAATAAATATATAAAACTCGTATTAATCAATTATTCAGGTCAGACGGTCCAACGAATGCTCAAGCCATCGTTAGCGCTATGAACCTATAACACTCCCCTGAAGAAATGCCCTTTTGTGAAACCTTCTGGGAAAAGAGCCGCTAACTCATTCATCCCTTCATCTGACGTCACTGCGCCCCTCTTGCCTCCCTGTAAGGTATCCCACGCCTCACTAAATAGACGCACAATCTGTCGAACTTGGCTGGGAGATTGCCGAGTCAATTGAAGACGAACGGTCGAAACCCCCATACGCCGAATCTGAGCAAGTTCTTCATAAAGATTAAGAATCTTAACATTGAAAAGATGCATCCGACACTCCTGGTCTGTCTCCACGGGAAAATCATAACGCATGCGATCACGGAGGTAATGCGGTTCTTTCACGCAGGTTCCGGCACAGTGTTCTCCATTTTTTCCGCCCAGCGTTGCCCCTACCGGACAATATTCGCTCACCATCATTTCCAGATCTCCGAAGGAGATCACTTCCACCCCTGGCCATTTAGCTAAAGGAGCAAGTTGTTCGTGGTGCAGTTCTGGGGAAAGTGTCACCTTTTTGGCACCCAGACGCAAAAAATGAGCTAAGCTGGCTTCGTTAAACACATTTAAAGAGTAATCTACTTCAAATTCCCAATCCGGATCTATCCCCTTCAGGATCTCCAGTTCTCCGAGGTTGGCAACCATCACTTTCGGTTTTTCCACCCATTCCTTCGCTTTTCTTAGTGCTGCTAAAAGCTGTTTACTCTGATCCTGATTTAAGATACGGGGTAACCGCCATACACAATCAATTCCCTGCTTACGGCACCTCTCAAAACTATTTCGAATTTCTTCCAGCGTAAACCCTCGCCGAGAACGCCAATGCTCTCCACCAATGAGAACTCGTTTAGCTCCTGCTTGAATGGCCGCTTGCAGTGTTTCCGGATCGCTCACAGCCACCGAAACCTGGGGAATGACACTCTCGTTAGTCTGTAAGCCTGCCCTTTCCTCTGCTTGACGATGTTTCCAGCGTTCTACCCTTTGACGATAGGTTTGTCGGTCAAGCATTTGCCTAGGGCTGTCCTGAAGTAATTCTTCAACCACTAAGCGACGCATTTCATTCAAGTCACTGACTGGAAGCATGATGCCCTCATCGATTTCTAACTCCAACTTATCGAGCCAAAAGGGAGTCGTCCCTAATCGCCCTAACTGTTGGAAAGCGTAGTCCCACGTCAGTGGTCTTTTCAAGGCTTTTTGAGCAGGGTTCGTCGAATAAACGGTAGCGCTACGATCGCTGTCTATAACCTCTAGACGCAATTTTTCTCCAAGCTGCCCCGACAGACGCAGGTTCAACGGGTTTTTGCGTTGCTCTCGCCCCTCTTGAAAGCTTAAGCGAGCCTTTTCCATGAGTAAGGCGTCATTAGTCTTAAAAACACGGTCTCCCGGCTGTGCAATTCCCGAAAATTCTATCTGGACAGTTTCCCCCGGTAATCCTTCAATGACCTCTGTTTGATCCTTCCAGATCAGGCCAACGGTTACCCCTTCTCGCCCACGCCCTGTCCAGAATTCGATTCCATCCCCAGGGTGCAAAGCAGCCTCTAGTTTGAGCGATAATCGCCCAGCATCTAAGCGTGCCACTCGACCGAGACGTGTCCCCCGATTGTTCGGACGGCTATAACTCATAAGTTCTGCGCCGAGGTTTTGCCTTAAATACCCGCTTGTAAACTCTCGATTAAACACCTGCAATAATTCCTGATGCTCACCAGTGGTTAACAAGGGAGTAACTGCACTACCTTCTCGCCGGTCTCCGAGCCGATCTATAGCTTGCCGGTAAAGACGAATGACAGTCGCTACATACTCTGGTCGTTTCATTCTACCCTCAACTTTAAGAGAATGAACCCCAACTTGCTTTAATTCTGCCAATTCCTCAGCTAAATTCAAATCCCGAGGGCTTAATAAGTGTTCCCCAGTGTTTTTCTGGACTAAAAGGTTCTCTTTACCTTCATTAACGAGCTGATACGTCATCCGGCAGGGTTGAGCGCAAGTACCGCGATTTCCGCTCCGCCCTCCAATAAAGCTCGACATTAGGCATTGTCCGGAATAACCGATACAAAGTGCGCCATGCACAAACACTTCAAGATCTAGTGGCGTCTTTTCAGCAATCTCCTGCATTTCAGTCGCCGAGGTCTCCCTTGCCAAGACTACACGGCTAAAGCCAAGGGACTCGAGATGTTGAACTCCCCAGCTTGTATTCACGGTCATTTGTGTGCTCGCATGGGTTTCCATTTCCGGAAGAATCGTATGAATTAATTCCGCGACCCCAACATCTTGCAAGATCACGGCATCGACACCTATTTCATGTAAGGCGTAAAGATAGTTCATCAATTCCTGAAACTCCTGGTCTGCAATAAGGATATTGACTGTCACATACACCTTAACCTGCCGTTCATGAGCATAACGAACGGCCTTTTGCAGCTCTTCTATCTCAAAATTTGCAGCACTTGCCCTAGCACTAAAGCTTTTCCCTCCGAGGTAAACCGCATCTGCGCCGTTTTCTACCGCCGCCTTAAAGGCTTCGTAACTACCTGCCGGAGCCAAAAGCTCTAGCGGTCGGGATTGTTCTTTTATTATTTCATCCATGTCATTTACTTCCTCTGTTTCTACAATGTGAACATATTTAAATATCCATCTCTGCTAAGGCTGGACAATAACTTTATTATAATTGTTTAATTTTGATTTGTACAATTAGTACTCTTTAAAACCAAATACAGCAGAAACCCTCTTTCAACAAGGCTTTTGTATTTTTTCAAAACTCTAGAAGCACGGTATAACCTAGACCTTTTATTCTACACAAAGGTAGTGGCAATTCATGAATTGCCACTACTGTTTTTGATCTCGATAAACCCTATTAAAATATCAACTACTTCTTCTAGGATGTCTCTTGGTGCTTTTTCCTGAAAGGATACATTTCTAGCTTGTATATCTAAAGCTTTTACCTGTTCGCACATTATAAATCCTGTTGTTTTGGTTCTTTCATCTAATTCTACGTGCAGGGGAAATTCTCTATTCGTGTTAGTAATCGGGCATACCATGGCAATATTAGTAAATTGATTATAGGTGTTATTACTAACAACCAATGCAGGCCTTTTCCCCCTTTGTTCATGCCCTGCTTGAGGGTCAAATTCTAAAAATACAATGTCCCCATGCTCTGGTATATATCCCATTAGAATACCTCTTCAGCTACTGTCTTCCCGGTATCCCATTCACTACACCTATAATCACCACCACTATATTCAGCGATTCTTTCTTCTAAAGTTCTGTGTTTTTTTACGGGAACAATAACTAGGTTGCCATCTTGTACTTTTATTTCTACTTTATCATTTTCATGGAGTTCAGCCATTTCGAGAATAGCCTTAGGAAGTCTTATAGCCTGGCTATTTCCCCACTTTTGGATTGTAGTATACATTTGCATCACCTCTTATTAATAAGTATATACATAGTATATACTATCGTCAATTGTAATTATCACTATTCATCATACTCTAATTGCGAGAACCTGATGATATACTATAAATACAATCCCGAACTATTAACATATGCCCAATTTAAAACAGCTTCCAAACGTGTGCTTACCCCAAATTTAAGTAGAATATTATTAACGTGAAATTCTACAGTTCGTACATTAATGCCTAAAGCTGAAGCAATTTCTTTGTTATGCAAGCCTTTTGATACTAATTCTATTACTTCTATTTCCCTTTTAGTGAGTAGATTACGTAGCGTTTCTACAGGCTGCACCGGGAAATGCAAGTTATTATTCTTATTTACAGGTTGAAGGAAGGCCTCTAATCCTTGGGAAAAATAGACTCCATCTTGATAAACCCTTAATATTCCCTGAATCATTTCCTTTACAGAACAGTCTTTAAGTAAAAAACCATTGGCACCCTTACTAATTGACTTAGTAACGTATCCTTGTGGTTTCTGTCCCGTCAGCATAAGAATCTTTACTCTGTTATTAACCTTTTTTATCTTATCTATTAAATCAGTACCCCAGGTATCTGGGAGATTGATATCTAACAATACGACGTCCGGTTTAGTTCCACTCATTAATTTCATACATTCTATTCCGTTCTTGGCAATTCCAACTACCAAAATACGGGGTTCAAACGATAACAAGGAGACAGTTCCTTCTGCAAAAAGCGTATGATCATCGACTATCACTACTTTTACTTTTTGTAATTCATCAGAATTAATGGACATCTCTATCCCCTCCTCTATCCAAAAATTCTTTAATTTTCTTTTTGGGCTCTTCAACTATTTCTTCCATGTTTATTTAACCTATATGATCGGGATGACAGCTTTGAGCATCGTGCCCCGATGAATTTCCGAACTGATTTGAAGATTACCACCTAAGCTTTCTATTCTTTCTTTCATTCCAACTATGCCAAAATGGTCACTCGTCAGCGACCAATCATCTATCTTGATAGTATAGAAACCTTTACCCGAGTCTCTAACAGTCAGTTCAAGGTTAGATTCGGTCATCTCGATGAACAGCTTTATCTTGTTAGAACCTGAGTGTTTCACGGCATTCATAATCCCTTCCTGCAAAAAACGGTAGGCAGCTAATTCTACCTCCTCCTTATAGCGGTCTTCTCGGTTAAAGCCTACCGTCTCTAAGGAAATAATAGATAGTTCTTTCAGCATTATTTCTTCGCACATTAATTCGACGGCAGTAAGCAATCCCAAATCAGTTAAGGAGGGCGGTCGTAAATCATTCGATATTACACGAAGTTCAAAATTCAAGTTCTCTACTAGCTCCCGCATATGAGAAATTGCCTTTGCCGTTTTGCTTTCGGTTGGGCATTCTTCAATAAGGTATTTTAACCACCGATTCAAGTCTAGCCCTAATTGCAAAGGTCCATTGTTTATATCGCTGGCTATTAATTTTCGCTCTTTCTCAAGACTTCTAACCAAAGAGGTAGTAATTCCTTGCAGCCCCTGATTCCTTCGTTGTGAGTCTTGTGATCTTTGAGCAAGGAATTCTATTTCTTTCGACAGTTCCTTGATGACAAACGTCGTTATTAAACGTTGGGCCAATTGACTCGAGATTAGCGTAATTAAGGGCAGTTCATCTCGTTCAAATTTGACATGAGAATAATGATGGCCCAAAAATATACCACAATAAAAATCGTCAGAAACGACGGGAATATAGATCTCAGCAGGAAAACTCTCAGGAAGTATTTTTGCTTCTAAGTTAACCCTATTATCCGCTTGGAAAAATTCCTCCAGTTCGATTTGTTGGCTTGGTTTTTCCAAAAACATTCCGTGAGCCTTCTTTAGGTATCCTCCTTTACCATCTTCAACGACAATAAAAGCCCCCTCAATCGATAGGCTTTTCACCACTTCTTCTAATATTCTGTCCTCTTCATTTATTGAAGTCAGGCTTTCGTTTAACTTCAGAACTCGTTCTCTAAAACCTTTGTTTCCATAAAAAAAATCAAATTTTTCCAATAAATTTCTTATCATAGCTCGCATAAAGCTAATACAGACTATAAATAGTATCGTTAAAAATAGCGAAGCAATATACACCTCAAGATTTAAGGTCTTTACTACTTTCAAAAAGTAAAGTACATACGAGAGAACGAAACTAATAATCACTCCCACAATGAAAAATGATAATATTGTCCCTAAGAGCCGACGGCTATCTGGTAAATATTTATTGACTATGACATAATACCAAGCGACTGGCACAACGGAAAGAAACAAGGAACTGAAGTCAGAGTACCTTATAGGTTGAATGTTAAATAACTGAGGGACAGCCGTCAATAAAACAAATGGAAAGAACCCTATTACCATACTCATAAAAAGGATACCCGTTTGGTTTCTTTCCGGGCTTTCTTTGGGCAGCTTTATTAGCGAACCTAGATTCCAGAGTGCTAAAAGTAGGGCAATAATAACAGTTGATAATACTAGTTTTCTTAATAAACTTACATTGTTGATGATACCAATAGATTGTAAAATAGTAAAAATAATTATGATAATAGATATAATTGTGACCATATAAATGCTGAACTGGTTTACTCGGTTTCTTTTTTCTCTTGGAAAAATCGAGACTAGATTAATAAGGAATATAGGTACTAATGACATGCTCATATACTCTAACTCCCTAGCAAAAAACAAACAACGACCTGAAGCTGGAACAAATACTATCGCCAAACCGATAATCCAGTTAAACCAAAATATTGAACGTGCTTGAGCCAGGAAAGGACGCTTAAACCATGTCATAAACCCCAACAGCCAGAAAACAAAGCCCAAAATTTGCAGAGGTACTTCTTTTAAGTTTCTCAGCGGATCCGTACTAATTTGTAATTTAATTAAGTTATCTGTTGGCTGACCCGGCCTGCGGAATTCTATTGAAGATGCTCCTTCTACTTGACTCCATTTTTGGGCTAGGCTGTATTTACTTGGAACATCTTCGTTAATTTTTAGGACTATGTCTCCGACTCTCACCCCTGCTAGGTACCCTTCACCATACGGATCGCTGGCGATCACAAGCCATTGTCCATTAACGTTCTCGATGTTAAGGCCAATATAAGGATGATTTATAGTAACTATAAAATATACGAGTCCTAATACGATAAAAGCAACACTTGCAATGTAATATGCTTGCCGTCTAAACACATTCTTCAACAAGTTTGATCAACTTCTCCTTGCCTTTTTCCATAACAGGTATTGCTATCATGATGTCCATGGCTTTTTGGCGAAAGATTTCGTACATAACTTTACAGTAATGGGCAACTCCTTCATCGATGGCTATTTGTTTTAGATAGTCTCGTTCTTCGTCTCCAAACCTTTGTAATCCTTGGCCTTGCAGTTGAGTTAGTGCCTGGAACCGCTCGGGCTGCTTCTTGAGGATACTTAAAAGATAGACATAAGGCAGGGTTTTCGTATTATTAAGGAAATCTTTTTTTGTTCGAAATCTAAGAAATCATTTAGATCGTTTCTGATTTGGCTCATTATCCCAAGGTTTGTTCCAAACTGCTCTAATTGCAAGACTAACGATTCTGACGCACCGCCTAAGGTTGCCCCAATTTTACAGGCACAGGCCGTTAAGCTTCCCGACTTTCGCTTGACTAGCTCAAAATATTGTTCTAGAGTAACTTGCTCCCTACTATCATACTGGAACTCCTGGAATTGACCATCAATAGCACTTATTCCCGTACGATTTAAGATTGTGCTAACTTCTCGAAATCGCCCATTATCTGGTATATTGGACACTGCCTCATAGCTTAGCATAAGTAGACAAATGGCTAAGTTTAGAGCGTTAGCATTGCTGAGTTTGCGCCAGGGTAACTCATCATTGTCCTGATCCTGAATATCATCAAAAATATCTGCCGCCAGTGCAAATAGTTCCATCCCTATTGCTCCTGGCAGCGCAAATTCAGGTTCCCCGCTTATACACTCACAACTTAATAAAGTTAAGTTTGCCCACGGAAATAATTCACCAGTCTTGCCTTCAGCGTTAAGCGTGGACTTGATCAGGTGTAACAATTCTGCATTCAGTTGAGCTCTGGTCAGAATTTCATTTATTTCTGTGGAAATAGTTTGATCAAACTGAAGGCTCATCTTTTTTAATCCCACTTTACCAAAGGAAAAGCTTCAATCGTTAAGGTGCCTTCTGATACCTCGTACTTGGAAAATACGTTTTGAATGATCGTAAATTCATGAGTCTTTAGTTCTGTTGAAGGCAGTCCGTTTTCTAACGACAACAAATTTTTCGGGTTCTTGACTAGGCCGTTGACCAGTTCTGCAATACTATCATAGCTCATTTTTCATAACACCCTTTCTTATTCTGTTAACAAACAGCATTTACTCATTTTCCTAATTTTTTAAGGTTAAAGGATTTTAGATATTTCAATTATTTCTTCTTTAACTATCTCTAATGACAGTGCAACATCCCTTACTAAAGAGTGAACCCCAGATATGGCGCATTTATCATTCGATAGGCACCCCTCCTTCGGTTTCTCCATTTTTACTCAATTCTACTTATAACTTCCTTTTCCTGCTATGAAATTTAGCTTATACTGTCGTACCATGACAAAAGAATGCTTTATTGAAGAAAATCGACTGTGAGGGCTCCTTTCTTCTTCCCCTATCACCAGTAACGTACAGATTTGCATTAGAAATCTCCTTAAAAATTGCCGAAATTCCAAATCTCGATCCAAAGCCCTTGAGCTCTTTGTCGTTGCAAAAATCTATTTTACCCCTAAATTCTGCTCCTAACTTTCTGAAAAATTGTATTCAGTTAAAAACCAAACCCCTCAGATGCTTTCTTTTCGCTCTGAGGGGTTGTCGTACGTTCCATTCATTTTATCAAAGTCAGCAAGAAGACCCCGACTTCAAAACTCCGCAGTGTTTAAGTGGGGGATGATTGCGTTCCCCTACATAACTTTGTTGAGTCATAGGTTTTCAATTTGCCAGTCTATGGGGGTTTTCCCCATGGAAATTAAATAATTGTTGGTTCTAGAAAAGGGTTTACTCCCCAGAAAACCGCGAGACGCCGAGAGCGGACTAGGGTGGGGGGATTTTATGATAGTGTGGCTGGGGTTAGTTATTATGCCCGACTTGGAAAGAGCATTGTTTCCCCATAATATAAAGACGATCGGATCCTGACGTTCGTTTAACAATGTAATCACCTGGTCTGTAAAGGTCTCCCACCCCATATTTCGATGCGAGTTTGCCTGTCCAGCCCTCACGGTCAGTGCTGTGTTTAATAATAGCACTCCTTGATCTGCCCACTTTTTTAAATAGCCATTATTCGGAATAAAGCAATTCAAATCACTCTTAAGTTCTTTGAAAATATTTAGCAAGGATGGCGGCGGAGCTATTCCTGGTTCTACTGAAAAACTTAGCCCATGGGCCTGATTGGGTCCATGGTAGGGGTCTTGTCCTAAAATAACTACCTTGATATCTTTATAAGCAGTGTAATGAAGGGCATTAAATAGATCATGCATATCCGGGTAAATTACCTTAGTCTTGTATTCCGTTATCAAATACTGCCTTAATTTTTGATAGTATTCTTTACTGAACTCATCATACAATAGGCTTTGCCAGTCATTATTAAAAATAATCATCTTATCACCCAGATAAATTATATCATATTTAGGTAAAGGAACTAGCCCCCAGCCTCAATTCTTCTATTCAATCATTACTTAGCAAATCAATGCCTTGAAATACTGAGTGCTTCTTCAAGGGTATCCCATCTCCTCTTTAGTTGAGCGAGTTGACTTAACCTCTCAGCCTACTCTCCGATGTTTTCCTCGCATTTGTAGAAACATCTTTGCAGAGAACATTTTCCTTAGATCTCCCGATAGCATGTAATCAGTAACTATACCCGCAATTAACCCCCAAAAAGGTGATCCAACTCCGGCAATTGAGATACCGGATAAAGTAACCAGAAAAGTTATCAGAGCCGCCTCCTTTTTTTCCTCACCCTGCATTGCAGAGGTAAGACTTGAACCTATTGATCCAAATAGTGCTAATCCCGTTATTACAATAATCAATTCACTAGGGAAGATCGCAAAAACAGAAACAATAGTTGCCCCGAAAATGCCAAAAATCAGATAAAAAAGACCCGCAGAAATTCCAGCAATATATCGTCTATCCGGATCATGATGGGCCTCCTTCCCTGTACAGATCGCAGCTATTAGGGCAGATAAATTGATTCCATGGGCTCCAAACGGAGCGAAGAGGATTGATGCGGCCCCCGTAGCAATAATGAGTGGATTTGCTGGAGTATTGTATCCATCAGCCCTTAGTACCCCGAGGCCCGTGGCATTTTGCGAGGCCATCGTTACAATACAGAGTGGTATTCCTAACCCTATTAGCGAACTAAGTGAAAATGTCGGCTTTGTAAAGATGGGTTGGACAAGAAAAACTCTGGCCCCTTCTAAGTTTACTATGCCTAGACTATAAGAAATCAAGAGACCCAGGAGCAAACTCGTAACGACAGCATAGCGTGGAAACCAGCGCTTGGATACTAGATAACCCAATATCATGGGTAGCGCTAACATAGGCAACTGTTTTAAAGAAACAAAAACATCTACCCCAAACTTAAGTAGAATCCCCGCGAGCATTGCTGTAATGATTGCGTAAGGGATCCGTTTCATAAAGGAGGAAAAAAGACCTGTGAATCCGAGTATCGTAATAAGTATCCCGGAAAAAATAAATGCGCCAATGGAGTCTGAATAGGCATAAGCACTCCAACCTGAGATTAACATTACAGCCCCTGGTGTTGACCATGCAGTAATCACTGGTGCCTTGAATCGAAGACTTAAAATAATGGACGTCAGACCACTTGCGATAGAAATCGCCCATATCCACGATGATAGATGTAGATTGCTTAAGTTAGCGACTTTTGCCGCTTGGAAAATCAGCAGTACAGGTCCTGCAAACCCAACAGTAACAGCAATTAGCCCAGCGACAATAGCGGAGATCGAAGCATCTGATTTTATTTGTCTAAAAAATACTACAAAAGAATTCATTTTAACAATACCTTTCAAACTTTATATTGAGCGCTATAACGCACATCTGGATAGAGTATATCACGTGTGCGTTATAGCGCTCAATAGCTTTAGAAAATAATCTTTTTGATTTTTTTCTTAGGAAAAGTTCATATACTAACTGGCAGAAGTCGATTAAACTTTTTCCTATGAGAATAGCGTTTTTACATCATCAATGGTAGGTGCCGCGTTAGGAGCATCCGGTCTGACTAGGGCATAATAAAACACGACTTAACAGGTGTTAGTCGTGTTTTATTACATATCTACAGCGAAATTTTCTTCAGGGAAAATAGTAAATTAAATGATGAAAACTGGTGAGTTGATCGGAAAGATTGAGATAAATGTGTTCTTTATTGGCCAGATACCGGATCGCATCCCCTTTATTTAGCCTATATACATTCTCACCGATAACTATTTCTAAGGTACCCTCAATCAGACTAATATACTCTTCAACCCCCTCATCATGAGGGGGTGATCTATGACTACAGCCTGGTTCAAGTTCTATGATAAACGCTTCAAAGCCCCTATTGATATCAAAAATGAATTGAGGATAGATTCTCATCTGCCCATTCTCTTCAATGATAGGGGTTATTTCTGAGTGGTGTATTAAGAGAGTCTCTTTACCTTCCTCCCCATTTGCTAACAGGGAGGAAAATGAGACTTTTAGACCGGTCGCTATTTTCCAAAGAGTGTTTATTGTAGGAGTAGATTCTCCTCTTTCGATCTGCCCTAACATTGCTTTGCTGACACTCGTTAACTCGGCTACTTTGTCTAAACTCAGTCGCCGTTTTTTTCTAACACTATTTAAGTTTTTTCCAATAGTAAATCTCATTTTCGGTACTCCATGCTACTCAGTTTTTTCTCCAAGTAGCTGCATTAAGGTCTCTTGTTCTTCTTTCAGCTTTGCAAGTTCATCGGCTAGATTCAGGGCAGTCAAAATTGCAACCTGGTGAGCACTCAAGCGAGGTAGCCTTTGCGCAATCAGACGCATCTTGTTATCGACATCATGGGCTAACCCTAGGATATATGATGCTGTCCCATCACCGCGGACCACATGCTTTTCCCCAAAAATCTCAACGCTGATTTTGACTGATTCATGTGCCACAAATTCCCCTCGCTCTCTTTTTGTCTTACTATTTCTCTATTTTCGCCACTCCGCGCCAAACTCCTGCTGAATTCCGTCTAAGATGCGCGAATTCAGCAGGTTTACTTCCTCATCCGTTAAAGTCCGTTCTAAGGATTGGTAACGTAATGAGAACGCTAAGCTTTTGTGATCGTCAGGGATAGGCTTTCCAGTATAGACATCAAAGATCTTGACTTGTTGCAATAATTCCCCACCGAGCTTGCGTATCTTAGCCATTACCGCCTCAGCCGAAATTTCCATAGACACGACGACAGCCAAATCTCTTTGTATCGCTGGAAAACGCGGGATGGAGTAAGCACGAACGGTTTGTCTCATCTGCTCGATCATTGGAGTCAACTCTAATTCAAAGACGACCACCCGCTCAAGCCCCCACTCCTTTTCCAGAGATGGATGTAGTTCACCAAGGAATCCTATGCATTGATTCTTCAAATAGATATCGGCTGAACGCCCTGGGTGTAGCAAATTTTTACTTTCTGCTACACGATACTCTAATTTAAGTCCAAATCCCAAGGCCATTTCTTCTACGATACCCTTCAGATAGTAAAAATCCTTATTGACTGGCTGATTAAGCCAATGCCTTCCGCTCTTACCCACCGCAACTCCGGCCACACGCAATTCTTCTCGTGGAAGCTCCCGCAAGGGTTGTTCTTCTCCCCAATACGTATTCCCTATCTCAAAAATACTTACTTCCATGTTGCGGCGTGCTACATTGCGAGCTGCTACATCAAGGAGTCCCGGTACTAAAGAGGTGCGCATGACACTGAGTTCATCCCGCAAGGGATTAAGCAATGGAATTGAATGTTGGGCACTTCCCCATTGTGCATCCGATTCTGCGCGAGTAAAGGTATATGTCAGTACCTCATCCATTCCAGATTGTACTAGGGTTCTTCGCAAGCGGCGGCGGAATTCCTGCTCTGGGGTTCTACTGCCTTGAGTCAGATCTCCTTGTGGCAGGGTTGTCGGGATTTTATCATAACCGATTAAGCGGGCCACTTCTTCCATGAGATCTTCTTCGATCTCAATGTCCGAGCGGTAAGCTGGAATCTCGACCTGGAATAATCCTTTTTGTTGCTTATACTCAAAGTTCAAATCCTCCAGGACTTGACGTATCTCATCTGTCTTAAGTATCACACCTAGCACGGTTGAGGCATGCTCTGCTGAGAGGCTGACTTGACGGGCAGAGGGAAGCTTCTTCACTTCATCGACGAAGGCAACAGGACGGCCAGCCCCTAATTCAAGGAGCAAATCACAAACTCGGCCGAGTGTAGCCACGCTTCCGTGAGCATTAAGACCCTTTTCAAAGCGATTAGAGGCCTCCGACCTGAGCCCTAAACGACGACTGGTGCGGCGAATGCTGACCTGAGAAAAATGAGCGGATTCAATCATCAGCCGCTTGGTATCCTTCGTCACTTCACTATCTAGGCCACCCATAACGCCAGCCAACCCCAAAGGAACGTGGTCATCTGCAATAAGCAAGGTGTCTACTTGAAGGTTCCGCTCCACTCCATCTAAGGTGACGATTTTTTCCCCCGGATACGCACATCGGACGTGAACATCCCCCTGTATCTTATCTCGGTCGAAAGCATGCAGTGGTTGCCCCATTTCCATCATGCAGTAATTCGTAATATCGACAATATTATTAATGGGACGAACTCCTGCGGCCTTCAACCGTCTCTGCATCCATTCTGGAGAAGGTTCTATATGAACATCTTCAACCACTAGACCTGCATATCGCCAGCATAACTCTTCATCTTCGATGACAATCCGTAGATCCGTAGCCGTTGGTAGGGACAGCTCTTGATGGTGGTCCGCCCATTTGGGCAAATGGGGCTTTTTCCTGGTAAGAGAAGCGACTTCACGAGCAACATTGATCATAGCTAAACAATCTGGTCGGTTCGGATAAAGTTCTAAGTCCAAGACACTATCTTCACGTCCTAAATAACTGCCAAAGTTCTCTCCGACGGGTGCCTCAGGTGACAAAATCAGAATTCCGTCCTTACTGCGCTCTAATCCTACTGTCTCATCCAGCAAAAGCTCCTCACGGGAACATAGCATACCCAAGGAGACAACTCCTCTAAGTTTTGACTTCCGAATAGAAAGCTCATTGGGAAGGGTCGCTCCCACCATGGCAACAGGAATCCGATCTCCAACTAATAAATTCTGAGCTCCAGTGACGATCGTCACCGATTCTTGACCCACATTCACGTCACAAACTAAAAGTCGATCGGCATCCGGATGCTTCGTAAGACTGACTAGTTCTCCGATCACCACTTTTTCGAAACCTTTATTTAGATTCTCGACACCCTCTACTTCAATCCCACCACGGGTTAGAGTTTCCGCTAATTGTTCGGCACTCTGATCGACATCCACCAGCTCACGCAACCACTCCATACTGACTTTCATGACATTTCCCCCTTAAAACTGCTGCAAAAAGCGCAAATCATTATCAAATAAGAGTCTCATATCTTCAATCCCAAACTTCAGCATGGCAATACGCTCAACTCCCATACCAAAGGCAAAACCCGTCACTTCTTTAGGATCGTATCCGCCTGCTTCTAAAACCTTTGGATGAACCATTCCTGACCCTAAGACTTCAATCCAGCCAGTTCCTTTACAGAGACGGCACCCTGCTCCCGCGCAAAGCATACAGGAAACATCCACTTCTGCACTGGGCTCTGTAAAGGGGAAAAAGCTGGGTCTTAAACGAATCTCTCTAGATTCCCCAAACATTTGGCGAGAGAAATTTAAGAGAATCCCCTTAAGGTCTGACATGCGAATCCCATGATCCACTACAAGTCCTTCTACCTGGTGGAACATCGGAGAATGGGTTGCATCATCATCATTTCGATAGACTTTTCCCGGAGCAATGATTTTTACGGGCAGTTGAGGAAAGAGCTTCTCCATGGTTCGAACCTGAACCGGAGAGGTTTGAGTGCGAAGTAAAATTTCTTCGGTAATATAGAAGGAATCCTGCATTTCACGAGCTGGATGCTCCTTCGGTAGATTAAGGGCTTCAAAGTTATAATAGTCTGACTCAATTTCGGGTCCTTCAGCAATTTGGAATCCCATACCTAAAAAGATATCTTCAATCTCTTCCATTACTTGTGTCAGAGGGTGATGATGTCCACGCGGAATACGCATTCCCGGTAATGTTATGTCGATGCGCTCCGAAGTCAACCTTTTCTCTAAGACGAAGGCTTCGAGCTCCGCACTACGCTCCTCCCAAGCTTGTTCTAAACGACTACGTACTTCATTAACCACTTGCCCCATAATCGGCCGTTCCTCAGGACTTAAGCTCCCCATTTGACGCAACATTGCAGTTAAAGTACCTTTTTTTCCGAGAATTTTCACTTTAAGCTCTTGGAGCGCTTCCGAACTCTCCAGCTCCTTCAGTACCCGTAACGTTTCCTCTCCAATGCGCTGTATTTCCTTTTTCAAGTTTAACCACCCTTTCCATTCAGACGCATTCCAACCCGATCCATCTCGGTGTCGTCGCCTTCGTTATATTGTTATTTTGTAAAAAGTCTTTAGATTTAGCTAAATAAAAAACACCCGCCCCCTGCGAAAGGGACGAGAGTTCATTCTCGCGGTACCACCCTAGTTTGACCAAACCGGCCACACTTAAGTTCCTGTTAACGGAGGAGACCGGGTCTACCTACAAATCAGCAGACCACTCCCAGGCGAATTTTTAACCTCTTCACATGATGAAGGAGGTGGGTATCTTCTTAGCTGGCTCACAGTCTAGGCCACGCCTCCCTGAAAAGAAAAGACTCCGTTTTAACCTGATCATCGTATTGTTATATGTAACTTTACAAAGAGTATGTTCACAGAAAATTATAGCATTCTCTACAAAGTTTTACAAGAAATCCCTTTGGCGTACAATTTCGTAGAGTAAGATACCCGTAGCCATGGCTACATTAAGGGACTCCACATTTTGAGCCATCGGTATCGTAACACGCTGAACATCCTCCGTTTTAAAGGATTGCGAAGGACCCTTGCCCTCATTCCCGACAATCAGCGCCAGTGGCCCCTCTGATAAGGTGGTGCGGTAAACCGCTTCTCCCTGGATATCCCCCATGAAGACACTCAAACCGTGTTGATGGCAAAATTCTAAGATATCCCCCGGTTGGCTTGAAGGCAGGAGAATTAGCGAAAAAATAGCCCCCATGGTGCTGCGCAATACTTTAGAATTATAGACATCTACCGTCCCTGGGGTCATACAGACATAACGGACTCCTGCCGCCAACGCTGTACGCAAAATTGCGCCCAAATTTCCCGGATCCTGAATACCATCAATAATTAGCAAGACTGTTTGCTGATCAATGGTTACCTCTGACCAGGAGTGATTGGTTTGGCGAACAACCGCTAAAATCCCTTGCGGTTCTTCTGTCGCACTCATCTTGCGCAGAACCCGCTCATCCACTTCCTCAAAAGGGATGCTTCGATCCCGTAACCCTTTTAGCAGAGACTGCCACTCTAGTGGCTCGCGGTCTAAACAAACATAGACCTTTTTGATCGGAGCATTTCTAGAAACTGCCTCCTCGACAAAGCGCCATCCTTCGACCACGAACAACTGAGCTTCTTCGCGAGCTTTACGTCGCTGTAAGGAGACAACATATTTTACCTGTTCATTCTGTAAAGACTCAATCATCCATGCACCTCCAGGAGCGAGTCAAGAAAGCTATACTTTCTGCCTAGTCCAAAAAGAGGATGCCTTCGCACCCTCTCTGTTTTAAGCCTTGATTTGTACCTTAGCAACATTGACAATTTCCGTAAACGCTGCAGCATCGCTGATTGCGAGTTCAGCCAGCATCTTGCGATTGACTGTAACTCCGGCTTTCTTCAAGCCGTCCATCATGCGACTATAGGATAAACCATTTATGCGGGCAGCTGCGTTGATTCTGGCGATCCAGAGCTTACGGAAGTTACCTTTGTTATCTTTTCTATGAGCATAGGAATAAGCTAAGGATTTTAGGACTTGTTCATTAGCTGGGCGGTAGAGTTTACTTTTTGCTCCACGGTATCCTTTAGCTAATTTTAATATTTTCTTGTGGCGAGCATGTTTGGTCATGCCTTTTTTTACACGGGCCATGTCAAAGACCTCCTTTTAACTCCAGTTTTTATAGATAAGCAATTAAATTTGCAATTCGTTTGGCATCAGATTTATGCATCACCGTAGATTTGCGCAAATTGCGTTTTGCCTTCGGCGACTTCTTCTCTAACATGTGGCTAGTGTATCCATGCATACGGATAATTTTGCCGGTTCCTGTTTTCTTAAAGCGCTTTGCTGCGCCTCGGTGGGTTTTCATTTTTGGCATTTCGTAATCCCCCTTTTGCTATTAATCGTGTTTGATTGAAGCTAAAATCATGATCATGTTTCGACCCTCAAGTTTTGCTTCGCGCTCAACCGTAGACTCGGCCTTACAAAACTCGGCGAGTCTTACGCATAAGGCTTTTCCAAGTTCCGGGTGGGTAACTTCCCTTCCACGGAACATGATCGTTACCTTTACTTTATCCCCCTCCAACAAAAAGCGTTGGGCGTTGCGGGCTTTGGTTTCGAAGTCGTGGTCCTCAATATTGGGACGTAACTTGACTTCTTTGATTTCCATGCTTTTTTGTTTTTTACGAGCTTCTTTGTCCCGTTTGGCTTGCTCGTATTTGTACTTGCCATAGTCCATTAGTTTGCAGACTGGGGGTTTGGCCGTCGGTGCAATCTCAACGAGATCTAACGATTTCTCGATTGCGAGGGCCAAGGCATCTCTAGTCGCCATGATCCCCAGTTGTTCCCCTTCTTCTCCGACGAGACGAACATCCCGAACCCGGATTTCGTCATTGAGTCTTAAGTCCTTGCTAATAAGAAACCACCTCCAAAAAATTTATCAGCTCAAAACAAAAAAGACGGATGAATTACCACCCGTCTTCTATACAATCACGAGCAAAAAATTAAGCTCAGGACCAGAAGATACCTTAACAACGAACGCCGTAAGGTGAGAAGCGGATGGCTTCTACTTGACTTAAGTATTTTACATCAAAAACTTTATCATGTCAATTCCTTATCTTCCCACCCAGAGCTGAAGCATGATTTTCTCCATTAATAAATAAACCAGGACAACATACCGCTGCCTTTCCCTCGGATCAGCACGAAATTTACTCGGGTTCCCTGCTTGCTGGTACACTGAACTTCGAATATACCCCATTCATTGCGGGAGTGAAAGAAACCTTTGACTTTTACAAATACTCAGCTTTAAAAAGGAGGTTTAAGCTGGTAACCACGTTCCATATCAATGTCATAATCGGGACTTTCTATTTGCCACCATTTCTTCACCGCTGACTTGTCCTGAGCCCAACGCATGTACGGATGATCCATTTCGTAGATTATACCATGCCGGATCCATTCCACTGTTTTCACATCCCAGGGCATAATATTGGCAAGGTTTACGTTTGGTCCGAACTCTTTGACCAGCCAAGCAATCAAGGGATGATTTGGCAAATTCCGGTCGTCCCACAATTCAAAGATCAGCTTTGTCGGGTCTATTGCTTTGGCCACTTCCAGTAGCTGCTTTTGTCCATGTTTGTTCTCCAACTGGGTACCTATCAAACCTCGTACAATCATCCCTTCCCAGTAGACATAGTCCGCACCGGCCTCAATCAACCCCAAAGCCTGCTCCAAAGTTCTTTCCACGGAAATTAAATCGCGAGACACTCTGGTCGGATCTTTCCACCACCATTTTTTTCCAACTTCACCCACAACAATAAAGTCCTCATCTTTAAACATTTTGACTTCATCTTGCATTTCTTGGAGCGTGGTCCCAGAACCATGGTTTTCCACTTCGACCTCGTTGATTCCCAATTGTTTTAGAAGCTTAATATACTCCTTAATGTTTTTTTGCGCTTTGGCGATCTCAAATTGGGTGCCGCCCAAGGCCACGCCCATGTCCATATTTCGAAACCCCTCAACTGCTTCTTGTACAATTTTAATATCGTGATGCCAGAAGGTGTCCAATAGCTTAATTCGATCCACGAGTTCCTGAAAAGGCTCTACGTATTTTGGTCCGTAATTGGCGACATCCATAATCAATACCATTGTAATTCCAGTTTTCCTGGGTTTGTGGGTACGTTCTGAATCGGCATCCAATTGATCCTGAAATTTTTTTAGTATTGGCAATAGTTCCATTTCAATATTCCCCTTCCTTGCTGTACCTTGTACGACGTAGCAAACTAAAACTCGTAGATATCACCAGGTTCAAGGATCACAACGCTGCCAGCTTTGTTGCTCTCCACTAAATTTTTAAATTCTTCCGGATTCTGATTGAGCAAAGGAAATGTGTTATAGTGAATGGGCACAGTAACCTTGGCAGAAACATATTCCGCAGCTATGGCTGCATCATTTGGCCCCATGACATAATTATCCCCGATGGGCAGCAGAGCCAGATCAATTTTATTCAGGCTTCCGATTAACTTCATATCCATAAACAATCCCGTGTCTCCCGCATGATAAATAAGCTTATCACCTAACTTCACCAGGAAACCGCAGGGACTTCCTGTATAGATACTACCCTGATCAGTCATAACAGCTGAGCCATGCCAGGCAGGTGTGAGCTTGATCCAACCAAACGGAAACTGGTGACTGCCACCGATATGCATCGCATGGGTTTTGGCACCCTGAGCTTCAAAGAAAGCTGCTAGTTCCGCCGTCCCTATAATGGGTACATCACACTGCTTGGCAATGGCCAAAGCATCTGTCATATGGTCAAAATGCCCATGCGTTACTAATACAGCATCGACTTTAACCTGGTTAGGTTTGAGCTTAGCCACCGGGTTGCCGCTTAGCCACGGGTCTACAATTACCCTGAAACCTCCTTCCTCGATAGTAACACAAGCGTGCCCGTTAAATGTGATTTTTGACATCCTCGTCTCTCCTTTCCCAATACAAAACACTTCACCCTGAACAATGTATTTAGTGCCTTATTCACAAGAAATATCCCGTAATGAGACATAATTAAGGGGGTGGCTCACACCATGATCTATCCACCCCACTACAGACTGGGCACAGGGGGCTTCTTTTTACGTCCACTTTAAGAAGGTCAAGCTTGAGCGCGTTATAGAGCAATAGCGCTTCCCAACCAGCAAGTCCCCATGACCAAGAATGTACTTAAGAACTTGGGTAGCCTGAATCATACCAATTACACCCGGTACCACACCAACAACTGGGATAGGTTTGCCAGGTGGGGTTGGCATATTAGGGGAGAGGCAATTGTAACACGGAGTTAATCTTGGAATTATAGTCATCATTTGCCCTTCAAAACCAGATACCGCGCCGTAAAAGAAAGCTTTATCAGAGTGTACGCACACCTGGTTCATCAGGAAACGGGCTGGGAAATTATCACTGCAATCAACGACCATGTCATAATCCATTACTGTCTGTTCGACGTTCTGTTGAGTTAATCTCATCGGCTAAGCAAGCACTTCTATGTCCGGGTTCAAATTCTTAAGGGCTAGCCGGGCAGATTCTGCCTTAGCCCGCCCGATATCTCCGTTCCTATGTAGAACCTGACGGTTCAGGTTGCACAGATCTATTGCATCACTGTCCACAATTCCGATTTTACCAATACCGGCAGCCGCTAGATAGAAAAGAAGAACCTTGGCAACCTTAATTTTTTGTTGCCCTTTTATCCCAACTTCAGCTAAATTATCTGTCTTTGACATCTTTCGAGTTCTTCCTCGCTTAGTTCTACTCCCGTTTTAAGCATAACTACCAAATTGTACTTTCTCCCCATATCAAAACTGGCACCGACTATAGCTACGCTGGCCAGATTAAATACCACGTTTATATTTTTCACTTGCTTGGTCTAGATTCCCCTTGTTGCAAAATAAGTTAATGATTTCCTTCTACCGGGAACTAGGATCCCCCCTCCTGCAATTTTAATAGACTCTCGGCCTTCGCCGAGCCCGTTGGAATAGTGAGGTAGAGGACTGAATGGTTTAGAATTAACCACCGGCTGCCGCCGGTATAATAGTCAGCTCATCACCAGCTTGTAAGGTAGTCTTCATTCCCTGCAAATAGGCTATGTTTTCGCCGTTAAGAAAAACAAAGAAAAGATCTGATACATTACCATCCAAATCACACAATATATCTTTGAGTCCCGTATACCTAACGTCTAAGTCCTGTATACATTCGACAACACTGTGAGCCGCACATTCGACCACTTTATTATCGCCGGTAAGGTGGGCAATTGAGGCTGGCAGTCGCACGGTAATATTGCTCACTTTTCATCTCCCCTTTTCTAACTCATTCCTGCAACAAATAGTTTTATGATGGTATCAATAGACCCATAGCTATCAATCTTTCGCTAATTTCCCGTGACCCTTTAATAAAGGAATCTACAACTGTACTTACGGACGGAATATCATTAATCAACCCTACGGCCTGACCACAATAAGCCATTCCCTCTTGTAATCGTCCCTCAATAATACACCTGCGGTACTTCTCGCCGCTAATCCATGGCCTTAATTCTTCAAGCTCTGCTCCCCTCTCCTCCATTTCCAACACTAGACGAACAGCATCATTTATCAACGTCCGATGGGTATTACGGATCGAACGTTGTACTAGGACTGTTTGATTTTCTTGGGAATCTAACAGCAATTGCTTGAACTTAAAATGAACGGGGGATTCTAAGGTGGCCATGAACCGCGTCCCAACAACCACCCCCTCTGCCCCAAGCGCCAGTGCCGCTAGGAAACCACGGGCATCGGCGATCCCCCCTCCGGCAATTATCGGAACCTTTAACAGATCCTTAGCCTTTGGAACTAACACCATGGTAGAAACATCATCCATACCAACATTGCCGCCATTAGCAAATCCTACTATTTCCACCGCATCAGCCCCGCATTGTTCTGCTTTAATGGCATGTTTAATAGAGGCCACTTTATGAATCACCTTTATCCCGGCTGCATGCAGCGGATAGATAACCTCTTCAGGGCTCCTCACTCCAGCGGTCTCCACCACCGGAATGCGCTCCTCTATCACGGCTTGGATAAATTCAGTGCTTGATGCCAAGGATGCAGCCCTGTTAAGACTGATATTTACCCCCAAAGGCTTATCGGTTAGTTGCTTGGCCTTTCGAATTTCTTCCCTCAGCTCATCACCATCTTTAAACCGTGCAGAAGAAATAATACCGAGACCGCCTGCCTTAGAGACAGCAGCAGACAACTTGGCATCTGTAATCCAGTGCATACTCCCCATTATAATTGGATATTTGATGCCCAAAAGCTGGGTAATTCCAGTTCTAAACATCATACTTCCACTCCCTCCAATATTTTTTTAAATTGCAATCCTGCAATTTAAAGTTACCAACTCCGTCCGCAACACGAGGGCTCTTGAATTACTCCGGTAAAGATGGCATCTTTATCGCAAAGGCTTGGGTAAAGCAACGCACCCGCTCTCCACCACCGCCCGTCAGCCCTCTCGATCAATCCAGCACTCAAGCAAATACGCCACTCATCCTGGTAAGGCACTTAAGGTAGTGTGATTCTTGAGAAATGATGGTATAAGGATTCCTGTAATCAGACTTTGAACTGGTTGAATTGCGCTTTTAGTTCAGCCGTGAGGGTATTTAAGGTTTGAAAATATGCATACGCTTTTTCCAGCTCATCATTCATGCATTGCGTTGTAGCAGAGATTTCTTGAGATGCGGCAGAGGTTTCTTCAGAAACAGAAGAAATTTCTTCGACCTTTTCGAGTATATTGCCTTTCCTCTCATTTACCTGCAGAATCATTCCCAAGGCGGTCTCCATTCCCGGTTCAATTTCATACACAGCATCAATGAGTTGTTTGAAGGATTCCATGGCACCCTGGATGACGTGAATCTGGTTGTTTAGGTCCAGGCTTAAATCTGAGGTTGTTTCAACCACCTGTTCCGTATCCACATCAATGCTTTTTAACAGAAGCTGGATGTTTTCCGATGAAACCTTGGACTGCTCGGCTAGCTTCCCGATTTCATCCGCTACCACTGAAAATCCTTTACCGGCTTCTCCGGCTCTGGCAGCCTCTATAGCAGCATTTAAAGCTAACAAATTCGTCTGGCCTGCAATATTTTTAATAACATCCGTGATATTATTGATGTTGCGAATATTTTCGCTCAGCTTCTTAATTTTTTCCCCGATTTCGTTAAAGGAATTGCCGATTTTATAGATAGAACCAATGAGTTCTGTTAACCTCTTGCTGTCTTTACTGGCACTTACAGCCGTAACTTGGGCCTTGGCTGCAATCACACCCATCTGTTTTGATGTGTTCTCCAATTCTTGTCCGAAAGTAGTGAACGTCAAATTGATGTTTGACAGGTCCGTAGCTTGCACAGAAGCCCCCCTAGCCACTTCGTCAATGGCTTTCACGACTTCTTGGGAAGATTCATAGTTGCTTTTATTAATATCCGTCAGTTGAAGTGTAGAATTGACAACCTTGTCCGTATTGTCTTTTACCAGCTTAACCATAGTATGCGTCTTATCAACAAACACATTGAAACGAGCTACAAGTTTCCCAATATCATCCCTTGAAACCGTAGCAAGTCTTTTTGTAAGATCCCCTTCCCCCTGGGATATGTCCTTTAATGCTTCATTCACCTCGTGTATAGGAACGACAAGCTGTTTGATCAGCATATATAGATTAATAAAAATGGCAGCCAGACACAATATTGCGATCACAGAATTTTTTTGTATGATAGTGCTTTGTAAATGTTTTAAATCCTCTAAACTGAAAACAGGAAGCGATAAACTAATATTTAAAACGATGAGAAAGAGTGCAGTACCAAATGCAGTAGTAACCACGTTGAGTACCAGTTTTACCTTCATGGAAAAAAACGCCTTGCCTTCTGCCAAGGGAATGGTCGCTGTCAACTTGTCAATCTGCATAAGTGTATAGGCTAACCAAGGAACTGCAAACACAAAAACAAGGGCGATGACAACAAGCTCAGATAAAAGATACTCCATTTTCGTATAAGAGGGTTCGAACAAAATAACGGTACTGGGCCCGAAGGCAAGGAATAGGAACAGGATGAGCATGATGAATTTTGAGATGCGAGTTATATCTTTTTGAACTTCCTGCAGCGCAACAATACTTGGATTCTTTAAGTAGTCATCAATACTTTTCAGCTTTTTGTTCATGTACAGGTAAACCATCAAGACAACCACAAAAACGTATACCATCCATAATTTAGGCGGAATAAGTATTTGCAGGAATTCCTGGATACTGATATACCCGAAATATATCTGGCATAAAAACCATGTGATCATAGGCACCAATAGACTGCCGTAAATTCCAATATAAATAGATCGATTGAAATTTTTCAATGTTTTACCCCCATAATCAGCATTGTTAATTATTCCCGTAAGTTATTAATGAAAAAAACTACCTTAGCAGCATCCGTTAGCCCTCTCGCAGCAATCCAGCGCTCAAGCAAACGTCCACAGGGAAGCCATGCCTCCATCGTCTTTTGTTCGTATTGCCAGGCTTTGCTGTTTTTGTATTTGATATAGTTCAAGCCTCTGTAGACATATTTCAAAATACAAATATATAATGGGAGCCTAGCTGAACAACGATCACTGTGTACCTCCAATTGCTTTATTTCAGCATATGTGACGGCAACCAAAGTGCTAGAGACGGCACAAATCCCACAATAATCAGGACAAGAACGTAAATCGCCATAAACGGCCAACTTCCACGGATTACCGCACCAAGTGTGCTGGGAAATCCTAAACCTTTAGCAACACTATCAATCGCGTAAAGATTGAGTCCTACAGGAGGACTTAAGAGGCCTACCTCGATATTAATTACCATCAAGACTGCATACCAAATGAGATCCATTTTGTAGCCTATCAAAGTAGGTAAAAGTATGGGTATTATGATCATCATAATCGAGGCACCTTCAAGAAACATCCCCATTATAAACATAACAACCATGGTGATAAGAAGAAAAGTCACCGGAGGAAAACCATTGCTTACAAAAAAGCTGCTTATAGCTCTTCCTAAGCCAAATTGAGTTACAGCATTGCCAAAAACAATTGCCCCACAAATTATGAACATAACCATGACGGAATTATTTATTGCTTCCCTCAAGATCGGGATAATATCTTTAATCTTTATTGTGCGATAAATGAAAATACCAATTAAAAAAGACCATAGAACGCCTAAGGCCGCTATTTCCGTGACGGTCGCCAACCCTGTATACATAGGTACAATGACCCCGATGGGGATAATTAAAGCCCAGATACCTTCTTTAAAGGCAACCCATCTTTCACTCCAGGTAGCTGCAACAACTTTTTGTTTATCTGGGGAACGAAGATATTCCCAAGCCACATAAATTGAGAAAAGAATAACCGCCAGCATGCCTGGGACCACGCCAGCCATGAATAAGCTGCCCGTAGATTCCTGGGTGAAAGCGCCATACACTATCATAGGTACACTGGGTGGAATCAGGATGCCCAAGGCCCCCCCAGCCACACATATACCCAAAGACAAAGGGAAACTGTAACCATATTTCATCAGATTAGAAATTGCGAAGGAACCTACCATAGCCGCAATAGCCACGCTCGTTCCAATCATAGCCGCTAAAAATGCACAGGTCAAAATCGTGGCAATGCCTACGCCGCCGGGAATTTGGCGTAGAAAAACGTCAAACAGGTAATATAGCTTTTCTCCTATCCTTCCCCTGCCCAAGATAGTCCCCATTAAGATAAACAAGGGTATAGCCAGAAAAATAAAGTCATTGACGGTATCAAACATTACCTTGGCAGCGACTACAAGCGCTCCTTCTCCGCTAAGAGCATAGAGACCAATTAAACCTGCGAAACCTAAGGCCACAGGCACGGGCGTTCCTATAAATAGCAGCACAATCAGGAGGATAACCGCTAGCAGTATAAGACTGGTCATAGAGCATTCTCCTTTCCGTTTAGATATCTAACTGCATCCATCAACGCTTCAAGACCGAAAAGAATCATACCCACCGGCAAAACAATTTGCAACAGGTAGATTGGTATTTCCAAAAAAGGGGTATGCCGTCCCGAAATGTAGGAGGACCAAATCAAATAAAACCCTTTCCATGTAATCAAGGCGCTAAAAACCACGCAAACCAGATCACCTAAGAAACGCATCAGCTCTTGTCCTCTCGGTGGTAGTTTTCTGGTTAGAATATCAACACGTACGTGTCTCTCCTCCCTAAGGGCAAAAGCTATCCCCAGATAAGTCGCCCAAACCGCCCCATAACCGCTCAACTCTTCAACCCATATCATGGAAACTCCAAGTTTCCGAGCAATGATATTGGCTACCATCGATAGGAACATCACTCCAAGAATTATGCCAGCTAGGGTGTGGGCTGCGGCCGACACCTTTCTTATCAAGTCCATAAACAAACCCCCAATTTCAAAGCGTTTGTATGTTGCCTCTCCCTATGACAGGAGAGGCAATTTCTATTCCAACTATTACTATTTCAATTGGGATTTAATTGCTTGAATTTCCTTAATATCAGCTAAGATCTGTGGGTAATCTTTATAAAGTGACTGCCAAAGCTTATCTCTATCCCCAATAAATTGCTTAAGTTCTTCTGGAGTTGGGGTGTAAATCTTAACGCCTTTTTCGGCACCAGCCTTTAAGACAGCCTCTAAATTAGTCTTAGCGGCTGCCACAGTCTTGTCTTCGACTTCTTTAGTAGCCTCACTAATAGCCTTCTGAAGTTCCGGTTGCAACTTATCGTAAAATTTCTTATTCATTATAATCATTGATACCCGTGCGCTATAGGGCAAAATTGTGAAGTTAGGAGCAACCTCATAGAGTTTCCGTTCGACCGAAGTGGTCACCGTTCCTTCGGAGCCTTGAATTACTCCGCGCTGTAAACCCGTGTACAATTCAGAACCGTTGAGATAAGATATATTACTTCCCCACTGTTGGTAAATCGCTGCGGTATCAGGACCTGTAGCCCGTAAGGTTAGCCCTTTAGCATCGGCCGGAGTCTTAACTTGTTTACTTGTGATCACCCCGCCTTCTTCCATTGACCAAGGAAGAAATAAAATCCCTTTCATTCCCTGTTTTTCCATCTCAGTCTCTAAACGACTGCGGATTGAACTGGTTAAAACTTTTTGAGTTATCTCAGTCACTTTTCCTTCAAAAAGGAATGGCGCCGCAAAAACCCGCGCTTCAGGGACCGATTTAGCCAAATTAAAATCATAGGCATGCCCGGCCTCAATCGCACCCGTTTGTACCGCTTCTAAGACATCAGCGTCTTTATACAGTTGCCCGGTTGGATAGACCTGAACTTCCACCCGGCCCTTGGATTTCTCCATCACCAGCTCCGCCCAAGCCCGCATTTGGGCAGAAATATAGTGATTTTCCGGTAAGGCATGACTTAAACGAATCACTTTTTTTTGAGCTTGGTCATTCTCTGAAGTATTTCCTCCTTGCCCCCCGCAACCTGCTAGACTTAGAACTATTAAAACTGTCCAGACTACAATTAATTTAGTATATTTTTTTAACATTGATATTCCTCCTCTTCGTGAGCTCTTATGTTCTCTTTTCCATCGTATGCGCAGTAAAATTCTCACGTTTCTCCTCGATTGCCCTATTTCGCTTACCATCCCCTCCTTGCATCATCGCCCGTACGTCCTCGGATTCTTCCGCAGATATTTTTATCTAATAATTGCGAATATTTCGAACGCATCCTCATTCCAATCGCAAGTTCTATGCCAATTTGCCCGTAGCCCAATATTTAGGGCTTGCCAAAAATTGTACTACAAACGAACACTCGTTGCGAAGAACAACTATCCTAACCTAAAACACTTCGCTCTGAACATGCTCTGATCAATGTATCTAGTGCCTTATTCTTAAAAATTGTCCCGTAATGAGACATAATCAAGGCGTTGGCTCACACCATGATGTATCCACCACACTACAGACTGGGCACAGGAGGCTTCTTTTTACGTCCACTTTAAGAAGGTCAAGCTTGAGCGCGTTATAGAGCGATAACTTCCCAACCAGCAAATCCCCCTGACCAAGAATGTACTTAAGTACTTGGGTAGCCTGAATCATACCAATTACACCCGGTACCACACCAATAACAGGGATAGGTTTATCAGGTGAGGTTGACATATTAGGGAAGAGGCAATTGTAACACGGAGTTAATCCTGGAATTATAGTCATCATTTGCCCTTCAAAACCAGATACCGCGCCGTAAAAGAAAGGTTTACCAGAGTGTACACACACCTGGTTCATCAGGAAACGGGCCGGGAAATTATCGCTACAATCGACGACCATGTCGTAATCCATTACTGTCTTTTCGGCGTTTTGTTGAGTTAATCTCATCGGATATGCAAGCACTTCTATATCCTGGTTCAAATTCTTGAGGGCTAGCCGAGCAGATTCTGCCTTAGCCCGCCCGAGATCTCCGTTCCGATGTAGAACCTGACGATTCAGGTTGCTCAGATCTATTGCATCACTGTCCACAATTCCGATTTTACCAATACCGGCAGCCGCTAGATAGAAACCGACTGGAGAACCCAATCCTCCAGCCCCTACAAGAAGAACCTTGGCAGCCTTTATTTTTTGTTGTCCTTTTATCCCAACTTCAGGTAAAATTATCTGTCTTTGATATCTTTCGAGTTCTTCCTCGCTTAGTTCAACCCCCATTTTTACCATAACTACCTCCAATTTGTACTTTCTCCTCGCCCATTGCACTAAGGCTTGGTTCATGTACAATTTTCTACAGTTACTCGCACATCAATTCATGACAACACCCTATAAATTAACCACCGGCTGCCGCCGGTATAATAGTCAGTTCATCACCAGCTTGTAAGGTAGTCTTCAGGCCCTGCAAATAGGCTCTGTTTTCGCCGTTAAGAAAAACAAAGAAAAGATCTGATACATTACCATCCAAATCACACAATATATCTTTGAGTCCCGTAAACCTTACGTCTAAGTCCTGTATACATTCGACAATACTGTGAGCCGCACATTCGACCACTTTGTTATCGCCGGTAAGGTGGGCGATTGAGGTTGGCAGTCGCACGATGATATTGTTCACGTTTTATCTCCCCTTTTTTAACTAATTCCCTGCCCCCAAAATTTTTTTATGATGGTTTTAATAGACCCATGTCGATCAATCTTTCGCCGATTTCTCATGCGCCTATAATAAAGGAATCTACAACTGTACTTACGGAAGGAATATCATTAATCGAATCCTTGGACTGCTCCGCTAGTATAATTAAGAAAAATTGGTGTTGAATAACATATCTTCCTGTATTTCCTTCATTCTTCTTATAACACAAGCTTGAAGTTCATCCAATTCTTGGTGTGACATTTGTTGAAGAATGATATTAAGTTCATCAAACTCTAAAAACTCTAACTTTGTAATTCTTCAAGGTTCATAATCCCCCCCCGACTGTTTTTCCTCCCACACGATTTTCAGCAACAATCAAACCTACTGCCTGACCACAATAAGCCATCACGAGGGCTATTGGATTACTCCGGAAAAGATGGCATCTTCATCTTCAAATTGGGCGAAATATCGCTCAGCGTCCTCCCTCACCCACTCTGCATCACTTTCCGTTAACCCTCTTGCTTTAATCCAGCGTTCAAGCAAACGACCTCCAGGGAGCCATGCCTCCATGGTATTTTTTTCGTATTGCCATGCTTTGCTTGTTACTCCTTCTTGCGCAAGGATTTTCCAAACGTCTTCACGCTGCCGCTCATCACAGTAAATGCACATCACGCATTCTCTTAGTAACATCTCCTCAAACTCCTTCTGCACCGCCCGGTCAAACTTGATGCAAGGAATCTGCTCCCGCTCAACATAAGGATCAAGCCTATTAGCGAGTTCCTCTAGTTCTTCCCTTTTCCCTAAGACTAACCATTTGCCCCAATACTGCAAATATTCTTTATTAGTTAATGGTTTATTTTTGTATTTGATATAGTTAATACCGCTGTAGACATATTTCTTGGAAAATACAAATATATAATGGGAGTCTGGCTGATCAACAATCATAATGCACCTCCAATTGCGGCTACAGTTTCGCAGCCAAATCGTTAAGATGTTGGGAAACATCCAGTAGAGAGGAAATCGAAGCTCCAATTTCCTCAATCGAGGCCGCTACTTCTTGAGTATGACCGCTAAATTTAGCTAAATCATCGGCCATGTCACCAATTAAATTGCGAATTTCTAGAAGAATTGTACGGATTTCCTTGGCCGAACCTGCACTGGAAACCGCCATCCTTTGAATTTCATGGGCAACAACACCAAAACCACGTCCGCTTTCCCCTGCCCGAGCTGCTTCAATTGAGGCATTTAGTCCTAAAAGTTTGGTGTTAGTAGCCACTGAATTAATATAGTGAACAACCTTCTCTGTTTCCTCAGCTTTGCGATGAACATTTTGCGAAGATTGGGTTATTGTTTGTCCGGCGTTAGCTAGAATTTGGGCCGAGGCGGCTATGTTTTGAATTACGCTCGAAATTTGTTCCAAAGAAATAGTCAAAGTGCTGGAAGTATCCTTTAATTCTTTACTAATCTGGTTCATTTCCGTTGGAACTGCAACTATCATTCCCCCAATAATCACATCGTCCCTAATAATAGGAAAGACAGCCACAAAATAAGGAACATCCATAATTTGGGATACAACCTCTCCGATAATCGGTTTTCCGGATTGAATTACTTGATATGAACTACTTTCAGGAGCTAATAAGTCACCAGCTTTAACTGGAATCGCAATTTTTGTTCCTTGTATTATAGAAAGATATTTTTCCCGGTCAAATAACCCAGCCGTTCCTTTGCCAAATGCTGTAGCGTGAAGTAGCGGAAGTATTTGTTGAAAATACTCCAACATTATGAATTCCCCTTTCGTTGTTATAAATCCTTATTAACCACCTGCTGTCGCCGGTATAATTGTCAGTTCATCACCATCTTGTAAGGGAGTCTTAACCCCCCGCAAATTAGTTATATTTTCCCAATTAACAAAAATAAAAAATAAATCTGATATATTACCATCCAAATCACACAATACATCTTTAAGTCCCGCAAACCTTACGTCTAAGTCCTGTATACATTCAGCAATACTATAGGCTGAACATTCAACCAGTTTGTTATCGCCGGCAAGGTGGGCGATTGAGGCTGGCAATCGCACGGTGATATTGTTCACTTTTCAGCTCTCCTTTAGTGCGCACGTTGTGCGCTTCATATATATTTCCTAGAAATCATCGCTCCTGCATTGCGATGTAAGACAACCGACTAACTTTATGCGAAAGCCTCTGGGGGACAACAGCATGTCGGTAAAGTCAGGATT
>Ga0209643_1000843_pt1 | contig 38237 bp, 25 predicted proteins | sample AutmiccBRH37_all_FD_187383 | JGI IMG/M metagenome (GOLD analysis project Ga0209643, IMG submission 187383) | Deep subsurface microbial communities from Mt. Terri, Switzerland - Autotrophic microbial communities BRH/37_all (SPAdes) (version 2) | ecosystem: Environmental > Aquatic > Deep...
CTGTACCCGGGAAAGGATGCACGTATATTGATTGATAACCACTATATAATGGCCTCCTTGGGGGTGCTTTCAAAAAGATTCCCTGAAGCCGCCCTGGAGCTGATGAAGCAGAGCATGCAAATCTAGCGAAGCTAGATTTGAGGTTGCGGGGTTTCGAGGTGTAAGCAGGAAGGGAAATTGCTGGGACAATGCATGTGCAGAGACTTTTTTCAGCACGATCAAGTCGGAAAGGCTTCATCACAGGATTTACAAAGATCTTGATGAGGCAAGGAAAGATATTTTTTGGTACATAGAATACTTCTATAATCGGAAAAGAAGGCATGCAGCACTTGGCAATCTTACACCAGCAGCATTCCTGAGAAAGTATTACGAAGAGCTCAAAGTAGCCTGGAGTGCTATAGAGCGTTTATGCCGCGAAAGCCTCTTGATAATGAGTATCCGGCATGTTAGGCTTTAATGCCAGGCAGCAACCATACTTCAGAGGCATACTCCTTGTTCATCATGGGTGGCGACCTTGATGCCAGTAAGCATGCCGATAGAGACTCATTGTCAAGAGGACGTGGAATAAATACGAGGGAAGTTGCAGGTTATGAAAACGTGAGAAAAACGAAGATATTCTAACTCTGGAGTGTCCGTTTTATTGAGAAAGGGTCATACATACCGAAGGAACACCAGTACGAATTATTTTATATAATGACCGTATGGAGATTATAAATGTAGGGGGATTATACGGCAAGCTTACTATTGATGGCCTTGGAAAGTTTGCTGGAGTTTTGTAAAACACCAAGATGCCGTGACGAGATTGTTGCTTTTGTAGAACTTACTCAGTATTATGTTATGAAATCAATTGTAGTGCTGGGGCTACTGTGGGAATTTGTATGTATTTGCTTATTATTAAAGTTAAACAAAGGGGACGTTAATGGAAACTCTTATAAAAGAACTACTTAATTTCTTTTCAATAGAATTTACAGTTATGCTGACAGCAGCAGTACCTATTATAGAACTTAGAGGAGCAATTCCGGTGGGTATTTCACTGGGACTTTCTCCGGTACATGCAACTATAATCAGCTTAATTGGCAGTACGATTCCGGTGCCGTTTATCCTGTTTACTATAAGACCGGTTTTTAATTATCTTAAGAAGACTAAGACCTTTAGAAATTTAATACACAAATTAACTCATAGATCAATGTCTACCAGTAGAAGAATTCAAAAGTACGGTGCATGGGGCTTGTTTCTATTCGTAGCAATACCACTTCCCGGGACAGGGGTATGGAGTGGAAGCTTGGCGGCGGCTTTGCTTGATATGCGGTTTAAGTGGGCTTTTCCGGCGATACTGCTAGGGAATGTGGTAGCAGCAGTGCTGATTATGATGTTGAGCCATGGGGTGTTTAAGATTTTTTCTTAGTGAATGCGTTGAAGAGAAAAGATGTAAAAGATTTTAGCGAAATAATTATAATATTTTAAATAAAATTTAAATAAAATATTATTAATTTCACTAAAATGCAAAAATATTTGAATAAAATATTGATATTTATATAAAATCTTAGTATAATGGGGGTGAAAAGGAGGTGATTCTGTGCTGGAAGAAGAATTATTGCAATTAGTGAAAAAGGTTACTTCTGAAAAATGCGAAAAGCAGCCTATGACGGAATATGAAATATATAGTTATGAGGCATTTAAAAGAAGAATACATGATGAACTTCGTACTGTTGATAGAGCAACAATAGGAAACTTGTCAAAGGACAATGTAACGGAATATCTGATAAAGCTGCGTAGGCAAAAACAGAATCTGGTGAATCTCGAGGACGAACGAATACTGGAAACTCAGGGTATGTGTCAAGAGGATCTCCCCACATTAGCAGGATTAATGCTGCTGAGCGAATATCCCCAGGAATTCTTTCCACAGCTTAGTGTTACTGCAATGGTAGTGCAAGGGAAAGAAATAGGGGAACTTGGTGATGATGGTGAACGCTTTGTGGATAACAAACGTATTGAAGGCACCATACCACAGATGCTGGAAGGTACATTAGCTTTTGTACGAAGAAATATGAAAGTGAAAACCATAATAACGGAAGAGGGAACCCGTGCGGATAAACCGGAGTATCCAATAAAGGCAGTCAGGGAAGTCATAATAAACGCCCTCCTACACAGGGATTACAGTATGCATACAGATCGTTCCCCCGTACGTCTGGTAATGTATGAGGATAGATTGGAACTAGAAAATCCAGGGGGCCTGTATGGTAGAATAACCGTGGACGATTTGGGTAAGGCATCTGCGGATACCAGAAATCCTTATATAGCAGGGGCCTTGGAAATTATGATTGATACAGAAAATCGCTTCTCTGGTATTCCCACAGTAATAACAGAACTTAAAAAGGCGGGTATGCCGCTCCCGGTATTTATTGACAGACGAGGAGTGTTTAAGGTTATATTCTATAAAAAGGCAGCTGCCCAGAGTAAAGATGCTGATATGGAACAGGAGATTATAAATTACTGCATTACACCACGTTCCAGGGAAGAACTTGCAGAGAGATTTGGATTTGAAGCACCAACTTATTTTATTAAGACCTATATTAGTCCATTGCTTGCTGATGGAAAAATAAAAATGATTATGCCGGATAAGCCGAAGAGCAAGTTTCAAAAGTACTATTCATAGATTTAATTAACCTTTTCTTTTTCTTAAGCTTTCATATGTGCTTTAAGGAACGGGTAACACTGAGGACACTGAAATCCACTGGAGATATGGCTGGGGAGGAAGATTCTTCGCTGCACTCAGAATGACAAATGTATATCATTACATTATTATGCACATAATAATGTAATGATATACATTTTTATTGATCTAAATTGACTTTGGTGATAATATATAGCTATGGAGGTGAGATGTATGAGAAGAAAAATTACAGATAAATTATTAAGATGGAAAAGTCAGGCTGCAGATCGTATGCCTATGCTTGTTTATGGAGCCAGACAGGTTGGCAAGACCTATGCTATCAAGGAATTCGGAAGAGAGTTCTATAAGAATATGATTTATGTGAATTTTGAATTGGATGTAGGTATCTCTCCATATCTTGACGGCAATATCTCTCCTGAGAAAATAATTAATGTATTGGAAGGATATTATCATGAAAAAATCATACGGTCAGAAACACTGATTTTTTTTGATGAAATACAAGCCTGTGAGAGAGCGCTTACTTCACTCAAATATTTTGCAGAAATTACACCTGAGTATCATGTGATAGCTGCAGGAAGTCTTCTTGGAGTTGCATTAAACAGAAGTAAATTCTCTTTTCCGGTTGGAAAGGTATTAATTGAACATTTGTATCCCATGGATTTTGAGGAATTTTTATGGGCTAAAGGCAAGGACTTGCTTGTAAGTGAGATTAGAGCTCACTTTATTGAAAACACAGCTATTTCTGAAATACTTCATAAGGAAGCTTTGAATGAGTATTATGATTATCTGGTGACCGGAGGGATGCCGGCGGTGGTTAAAACCCAACTAACAAAGGAAGTTCCTTTTACTGCAGAAGAAGTTAAGAATCTGATTTTGAATTCCTATGTTTCAGATATGGCTAAGTATGCCGGCAGTTCAGAAAGTGTGAAAATAAAAGGCGCCTATGATTCTTTACCTGCTCAACTGGCGAAGGATAACAGGAAGTTTCAGTACAAACTGATTAAGACTGGGGCTAGAGCATCTTTATACGGAGAATCAATTGATTGGCTGATCAGCTCGGGCATTGTTCTCAAATGCGTCAAATGCGAGCATGGATACATGCCACCGGTTGCTTATCAAGATTTATCCGGTTTTAAGCTTTATATGAATGATATTGGACTTTTATCTTCCAGGACAGGTATTTCTCTTCAGTCTTTTGCTGCAGGCGGAATGAACCAATATGCCGGGGCTTTAGCTGAGAATTATGTTGCCTGCGCTTTAGCTGCAAATGGGAAGGAGCTTATGTATTGGGAGTCTAAAAGTATTGCTGAGGTAGACTTCTTGATTATCAAGGATGGAGGAGTTATACCTATAGAAGTTAAGTCATCCAATCATAACAGGTCAAAAAGTTTGGTATCATATAATGAAAAGTATAAGCCCAAATATATGATTAGAATAAGCTCGAAAAATTTTGGTTTTGAAAACAATATCAAATCAGTACCTCTTTATTCTGTTTTTGCTATCGGAGAAACTGAATAAGGAACGGGTAATACTGAGGACACGGCCGGGAATCCGTGGAATGATTGGGGATAAGAAAAGAGGCGAACACTGTTCGCCCCTACGTTTGTTAGTTGGTTGAAGTACCGTCAACATACAGCATCAAGCTTGTATATTGCATATCTACATCAGCTAATAATGAGATGAGATTGTTCTGCATGGTCTTTAGAGCAACTGTCTGGTTGTCATAATCATTCTTTGCTATAAGCCCAAGGTCAAATTTCAGCTTCAGCTTGGAGAGCTCATCTTTGAAGTCATTTATATCACGTTCCAGCCGGTTTGCAGCATCATTTGCGTTTATTAAAGCATTGTAGGTTGAGTTCAAGGATATATCAAGGTCCTTTGTTGCATCCTCGAAAGATCTTTTTGCATTTTCATAATCTCTCTCAGCATCGCTGTATGCATCCAGCATTGCCTGTTTGGAGTTCTGAACTCCAAGCTTTTCAAAATGCTCATATCGTTCCTTTGTCAGATCATATTTTCTTTTTGCAAGAGTTACATTCTGCTCCAAGGTATAGAAGCTTTTATTGCTTTTGATATTAGCTTCTCTTATTGCGTCCAGGCTTACATCATCAAGGGCAATTTTGTCCAGGTCATATACTATTTCTAGATTGTAGTCATCTATTGCTCTTCCCAGATATCTGTTCAAGGTCTGGAATTTGTTCTTTACATCCTCAAATGCTATATCCAGGTCTTTCTTTGAGTCGTTATATGCCTTTTCAAATTCCTTAAGTGCATCATTTGTCATGTATCCCAGCTCCGCTTTCAGTTTTGCACTTTCAAAATCTGTTAATTTGCTGCTTGTATTGTTCTTTTTGTTTTCCAGCACCAGCTGAGCTTTTTTGATATTCAGAAAAGCCACTTTTACATTGTAGTCTGAAGCTCTCTTTATATCTTCCTTTTCAAATCTTGACAGCCTTACTGAGTTTGCAGCACTATCATGTGATATTTCCGGGGTTATTGTCCTGTTGAAGTAGCTGAGAAAGCCGCTTGACGGCACACTGCTCATTTTGTCGTTCGCATCCTGTGTATCATAGTAATCCTGAAGCGCATCACTGATATAGCTGTCCTGAAGCTGAAACTTCAAGTTATTGGCAAGAGCCATTTTCTGTGCCTCTTCCAGGGTCAGCCTGCGTATCTGACCGGAGTCCGCCGAGACTGTGGTTATTGATAAGATGTTTACTAATACAAGCAATAATAATAGATACCTTTTCATTTTTTTCCTCCTAATTGTGGTTAGATTTATCCAATTTGTATTATCTTCATGCCTTATTTATGCCATTGCTATGAAAGCTAATGGTGTCATCCTGAGGGAGGAACGACCGAAGGATCTTAAGATACTTCGCTCCGCTCAGTATGACGGGGTGCTTTCGTTTATTGTGGTATGGACTGCCTATGTCATTCTGAGTTTGCGAAGAATCTTATGCCTGTGGGAATAAATCCTTCACTTTGTTCAGTATGGCTTTTGTGCTAAAGTTTAACCTTATTATACAGCAACAATGCCGTAAAATCAAATAGTATCAACCACCGCCCCCTGTACCGGAATTACATAATGGAACTAATAGCCAAATTTTTGCGTCCAATTCCTATATGATTATTCATGTATATATACGTAATTTATTTAGAAAAAGTTTCAGCAGTGGACATTAATTTTCAAATTTTACAATTTTGTAATATTGACCTATATGTTTCGCACTAAATCCATTACATAAGAGTTCAGTAGTGCGAAACGTTTTCATTGATGTTATAAATCGCAGCTATTCCATGTAATCTTCTTTGTGCGATTTATATAGTCTGGCAATTAAGGTTTGCAAGATTCGCGAACCTATTGTAAAATCTATATTAAGGGGAAAATAATGTGTTTGAGCTAAGGAGGAGAAACATGGGAAAAAAGGTGATTGCTTTACTGGTGGCGTTGGTTATGATTCTGCCCCAAATGGGAAGCATGGATCTGTTTGCCGCAAGTATAGGCACGGAAGCGGGGGCATGCAAGGAATTAGGCATTCTTATAGGTGCAGATGCCTCGGGGGTTACAACGGAATATCTGGCTACAACACCTACGAGAATTCAGGCATTTATTATAGTTTTGAGGTTAAAGGGGCTTTACAGTGAAGCTACCGAGTATGAGGGATATGATAATTTTTCGGATGCTTCTGCTTCAGGCTGGGCAAAGAACTATATGGCTTATGCAAAAAGCCATCCGAACTTGGGCTGGGGAGGATATCCGAACGGAACCTTCGCTCCTGCGGATAAAATCAACGGACAGGCCTTTTACAAGGTCATGCTGGAAACACTTGGCTATAAGCAGGATATAGATTTTACATATGCAGATACTTTGAAATTTGCACAAAGCATTGGATTGGTCAAGAAGGCTGAGGACATATCAAAGCTTGGCAATTTTACAGTTGATGCTGTTGCAAAAGGCATCTACAGTGCGTTGAATACAAAGCCCAAGAATTCCGACAAGAAGCTGATTACTGTAATGGTGGAACAGGACATAATTACTTCACAAAAGGCAGTAGCAGCAGGCTTTACTCTTGATACGAAGGATGCAAAGATCATTAGCTTCGATGCGGTGTCCAATAATAGAATTGAGCTGGAGTTCGACCAGACAATTCTGCTTCAGAAGGCAGATGTGGATATTTCACAAGTAGGCGGCAGCTCAAGACTTTCCATATTGTCTGTTGAATCACAGGGTAAAACCGCCACAATCATAACTACAGAAGCAAATCCTTTCTCAGCTTATGAGCTTACGATAAATACTCTTGTCCCTACTACTAATCTGGTAGTGAAGAACTATAAGAAAAAGTTCGTCGCTATGCCCAAGGATGTGACAAAACCTACAGTCAAGCATGAGATAACCGGAAGGAATGAGATACTGCTTACCTTTAGCGAGGAAGTAAGCAGGGAAACAGCGGAGAACCTCTCCAATTATATGGTGGAAAACGATGTGGCAGTGCTGAGTGCGGAGCTTACTGAGAGCAGGAAGGCAGTGCGGCTGAGGACAACAAATATGTTATCTACTGATTTTTACAGGCTCACTGTACAAAATGTATGTGATACGGCGGGCAACAGCATAGATAGATATAAGGTGCCCTTTGATGGTGCGCAGAAGGATTTGAGGAATCCATCGGTTGTATCTGTCAGGTCGGAAAATAGTACTACCTTGACAGTAACCTTTGATGAGAGAGTGGATAAAATAACTGCTGAAAGCATGGACAACTATTATATTGACAATGGTGTTTCGGTAACAAATGCGAAGCTTGATGATACGGGCAAAGCAGTAACAATTTCAACAACAGAGCAGCAGTCAGGGACCATATATAATCTGACCGTACAAAATGTTTCCGATAGCTGGGGGAATATCATGTACAGGAAGGACTACCGGTTTGTAGGGGACAGCACCAAGCCTACAGCAACTATCATGGCTGTTTCAAACAATGAAGTCCTGATTACCTTCAGTAAGAAAGTGAGCAGGGAATCAGCGGAGAATGCAAGCAACTATGTAATAGACAAAGGGTTGACGGTAAAAGAGGCAGTCCTGGATGACAGCGGCAAGGTAGTAACCTTGATAACATCGGGTCAGACATTGAGAGAGCTTTATACTGTAACGGTAATGCAGGTATATGATTTATGGGGAAATATGATCAGCATTTATACGGGAAAGTTCGGTGGTATGCAGGCTGATACAAGGAAACTGGCATACACGGCAAAAAGCGACGGCAATCAAATAATACTTACCTTTAATAAGAGATTGGACAAGTCAACAGCCGAAGACAACTTCAACTATGTTCTGGACAAAGAGCTTGGATATGCGGCCAAAGCAACCCTGGATTCCACAGGAAGGATTGTTACTTTACTCACTGCAAATCACAGCAATGGAAAGATGTACTCGGTAACAGTTGAAAATGTTGAGGATATTTTTGGAGAAGTTATAAGCAGTGACAGCAATGTCTGCACTAAGAAATTTGTGGGCATAAGCAGCAGCAGCGGTAGCAGTACCGGCACACTCAATCTGGAAACAGTAGTGACTGTGAATGTAAATACGGTAGACCTGATATTCAGTGCTGAATTGACTGAAGATGAGCTGGAGGACATGAGGGTTAAGGTGAGAGTACCTGAAGAGTACAGCCATACCATGCCGGCATCATTGACCAGTTATATATATTTTGTAGGCGATAAGAGGAATGTAAGGGTGCAGTATGAGACCGACTCATCCAAAAACCCCGATTTGTTCAAGTCCGGGAACGTATATGAGGTGGTAGTGACGGGGATAGACAGGCTGAACAGTAAAAACAGCGCAAATATCAAAATGTTTGCAGGAACAGGCACACCTAATACTGCTCCTGAGGTCTTAAGTGTCGTTGCCTTGAACAGTACTGCCGTAGAGGTTGCATTCAGTGAGCCGGTCAAGGGAATCACAAAGAATCAGTTCGATATAAAGAACAGTATTAATATTAGTGATATTTCTGTAAAGAGCAGCACCGAGATCACTGACAAAGTTACATTGTACCTTAGCAGCAGCACCAAGCTCTACGATAGTGTTTACAAGCTGTATGTGAGGACCGGGGTAAAGGATGCCGCAGGTCTTAATGCAGTAAATGTAGGAACAGGCTCATCTAACAATTATATTGAATTTGACGGGCTGTCATATGACAATGAAGCTCCTTATGTAGACACTGATATAACTGTGGTTGACACCTATACATTGCAGTTTGCCTTCAATGAACCCATAAAGAGTGTATCAACAAGCTCCTTCTCAATAAAGAGAACATCATCGGGCAGCGGCTCATCAAATGTTATAATAGCTAATGCTAAGCTTGCCGATGATAAGCAGACTGTGACCCTTTATTTGAATTCAGGATATGCAGCTCTTGACTCGGATCACGAATATGAGCTTACAATAAACAGCTCTGTTGCAGATATGCAGAGTCTTACTGTAGCATCGGAAAACAGGAAGCTGCAGTTTTCCGGTGTGGATAATGATCCGGAAGACCTTGAGGTAGTGGCTTCCTACATTAACGAGGATAATGACAAGATAACCTTGATGTTCAGCAGGGAGCTTAATATCAGCGGCCTTAGCACAAGTGATTTTGAGTTCTCAGGAGCGGGCTACTACAAGAGCTCCAGCGATGAAGTGAAGTATGATGAAAAATCCGTTACCATTTCTCTAAAGAATGAGCTGGATAACGGAGAGACGCTTACTATAAAGATAACCTCCGGCGGAAGGTCAAGGATCAAGGACTACAATAATCAGAAGCTGATTACCGAAGAGCTTGAGATAGAGACAAACTAGTGTATGAAAAAGTTTTCAACGTCTTGCCTATGTCATTCTGAGCTTGCGAAGAATCTTATACTTGTGAGCATGACCTTAACAAATACTCTCAAGTATTCCTGGCAGGTTAAGATCCTTCGCTGCGCTCAGGATGACAGGGCTGTGCTCAGGATGACAAGGTTCCGTTCAAGAGGACATTAATAATAAAAGTTCAGAATATAAAAGGGCCCGTCCATTGACGGGTTATCTTTTTATATCTGATTGAAAAGTTATGTAAACCATGGTAGAATATTATTAATTTTATTTGCTTGGGAGGTAGTTATTGTGAGGGTATATACAAGAAGGACAGTGAGTATGCTGATAATATTTACCCTGATTTTTTCTTTAATAAATGGCAGTATCGTCGGCTATGCTGATAATGGGGATATGCCGGGTAAGGCCGTAGGGAAAGCCGGTAGGGCGAGTTACGTTGAAGGAGAATTACTGGTCAAATTTAAAGATGGGACAAGCAGCTCGAAAAAGCTGTCCTTTGCTTCTGAAAACGGGCTTAAACAAAATAAGGCATATGAATCGGTCAACGCAGGGTTGTATAGTGTAAAAAAGGGGATGAATACAAGCAAAGCTCTTAAGGAATTGACTAAAAATGATACTATTGAGTATATACAGCCCAACTATGTTTATTATGCGGATTCAATACCTGATGACTCACACTATACCAAGCTTTGGGGACTGAATAATACAGGGCAGACCGTCAATGGGATTAAAGGAACTGCAAATATTGATATAGATGCACCGGAGGCCTGGGACATTGCCCGGGGCTCTGAAGATATAGTGGTTGCAGTAATAGATACAGGTATCGATATCAGTCATCCCGAGCTTTCGGAAAGAATGTGGCGTAATCCTGGAGAGATACCGGGCAATGGCATTGATGATGATGGCAACGGATACATAGATGACATATATGGCTGGGATTTCCATGGGAAAGACAATTCGGTATTTGACAGTGAGATACATGATGAACATGGAACCCATGTTGCAGGCATAATCGCAGCTTCTGCCAACAATGAAGGGGTAATCGGAGTGGCGCCGGGAGTAAAGATAATGGCGCTTAAGTTTCTGGGACCTGATGGAGGAAAAACCTCTGATGCAATAGAAGCCATAGCTTACGCAAAGGAAATGGGAGTAAAGATATCCAATAATTCCTGGGGGAGAGTATCGACAGGCAGCTCGGGGGACATTTTGCTTCGGGAAGCGATCGAGCAGTCAGGAATGCTGTTTGTAGCATCGGCGGGTAATGATGGGGCAAATATTGACAGTACAATGTACGCTCCAAGCTCCTTTCCCAGTAATAATATCTTGACGGTGGCAGCGGTGAACAATCTGGGCAGTCTGGCCGGCTTTTCCAACTATGGTGTCAATTCTGTAGATATAGGGGCACCGGGAGTTGATATATACAGCACCATACCTGATGTAGCAGAAGGAGTTGCTATGATAGGCATGGAAAACGGCTATAAAGCCTTTACGGCAGCTTTTGGCCTTGAAGATCTTGAAGGCCAGGATGACGCCAGGGACTTGCTGTCAAGAGTTCTGAGCGGCGTGGGTAATGGAGCCCCGGTACTTCTTGTTGATGATGACGGCAACAGGACCGTTTATGAAGATGTATATGAGGTTTACAGCTCAGCTCTGACAGACTTGAACTATACAAATATAGAGACTGTGGAGGTGGCATCTGATATTGCCGATGGGCCGAGCTTTGACCACATGAAGGCATTTGATGCGGTAATCTGGTTTACCGGCAGGGCTTTTGGGAACTACAACGGCATAGGTAATTGGGTAACTACCCTGACAAATAACGACCAATCGAACCTTATACAGTATCTGAATACCGGTAAAAGACTGGTACTATTTGGACAGGATGCTCTTTATGAAATTGAAGAGAGCACTTTGGCCAGAGACTACCTGGGGTTAGAGGTTGCAGCATCTGATTATGTCAGGAATACACAGATAATTGGTACATCTGCTGCAGGCTTCCAATCGGCAAGCTATAGTATTCCTTGCGGCCCGCAGTATGAGAGAGATCATTTGAAACCGGCCGGCAGCAAGGCATCAGCCTTATTATTGTATGCTGCAGAGCAGGGAGCCTTTTATGATTATATGAGCGGTACCTCCATGGCTGCTCCGTATGTTGCCGGGCTTTCAGCATTGCTGCTGGATAAAAACCCTGAACTCACCGTTGTACAGTTGAAGTCAGCTATTATGAATAATGGTTCCCCATTATCCGGCTTAAATGGCAAGACTTATACAGGGAAAATGGCAAATGCCTATGAAGCTTTAAAATCAGTTGCTCCGGCAAAGCCTACCAACTTATCGGCACTAAAGAGCGGTACAAATGTTTTATTGACCTGGACAGGAAGGGAAGCCGGTGATTTTAAGAATTATGTTGTTGAGAGGAAAATAGACAGCGGAGCATATTCGGTTATCTCAAGTCCTGAAAGCAGGAATTATACCGATTCAGGTATCGATACAAGCAAAACCTACAGCTACAGAGTAAAAGCTGTTGATGATCAATCAAAAGCATCTGAATATTCAAATATAGCAGTGGGCAATACAGCTGCCAGCAGCAGCTCCGGCAGTAGTTCAAGCACTAGCTCAGGCAGCAGCTCCGGCAGCGGAGGCGGTGGCGGCGGTGGCGGCGGAAGTCCTGGTGTCAGCAGCTCGACTGCTTCAAATACCCCCGGCGTTCCGGAGGATTCTGCTGACAGCAAGCTGCAGGATGCACTTAAGAATACGGCCGCAGGAGTAAATATCGAAGTTCCTATGACAAAGTCCAATAATACCGAAGCTGTAGAAATCAGTATGAAAACCTTGGACAGTCTGAACAAATCCGGCAAGGGCGTAGTTTTTGCAGGTGAGGATGTACAGATAACCGTTCCGCCTATGGCCTTGCTGACGGAGGAAACAGGCAAATATTTAAGCAGCAGTGCCAAGCTGAATATAATGATCCGGGAGATAAAGGGTGTGGAAGCTCAGAAGCTTATCAGCAATACAACAGGCTTGGTGAAGGTTGGGGAAAAGGTATATGATTTTACAGCGGAAATAAAGACGGATAAAGAGGCGATAGAGCTCAAGGAATTCGGAAGGAAGCTCAGGCTTAAGATAAAGCTTGCTCAGGGGGATATGGGCAGTGTAAATGGAAATAAGCTTGGAGTATATCACTATAACGAAGCCAGGAAGCTATGGGAATATGCCGGTGGCGTATATAACCCTCAGAACAGTACAATAACCTTTGATACCGGACACTTCAGCAAGTATGCTGTAATGGGGATGGAGAAAAGCTTTTCAGATATTGCAAATCATTGGGCAAAGTCTGATATTGAGCTAATGGTATCAAGACATATAGTTGACGGGATTAGTAGTGGGGAGTTTGGTGCAGACAAGGAAATAACCCGGGCCGAAGTTGTGAAAATGCTGGTCAATGTGCTGCGCTATAGTCCTGATAAGAATATAGATCTGATTACCCCAAAAACAGCAGCCTTTAAGGATGTAAGTGCTGATAATCCTGACTTCGCCTTTATTGAGACAGCTGCAGAGCATGGTATAACAAAGGGGAATCCGGACGGAACCTTTGGTCCTGATGATACGGTAACGAGAGAGCAGCTTACAACAATGATCATAAGGGCTATGGGTATAAAGGCCGATTCCGGTCTGTCAATTCTGACCTTTGGTGATAAGGCGAAGATACCGGATTGGGCGGAAGAGAGCATAATAGCCGCATATGAAAGAGGACTCGTCCTGGGAGTCGGAGGAAATGAGTTCGGAGTAGGCAGCACCGCTACAAGGGCACAGGGGGCGGTAATAATCAAACGGGTAATGGATAGGCTGGGACTGCTTCAAGTACCCGCAAAAATTACCGGGAAGCTTGTTGTAAGCAGTATTGAGGGACAGCATTATGAGCTGGAGACAAATGAGGGCGTATATGTACTGCAGTATGATGGGGATAATAAATACCTTGCCAAGGTGTTGGGCAGCATGGTCGGAAAGGACCTGGAAATAGGCGGCTACGAGCAGAATGTATTTACAACATATCAGAGGGGTAAGGTGTTCAAGGTAATCTCTATTGAGGCTAAGTAAAAGATCCTTCACTACGTTCAGGATGACATTAATAATGCCTGCCACTTAAGTGGCAGGCATTATTTTACCCGTGTCATTCCGAGTACAGCGAGGAATCTTATTCATATCTCAATGCTTCTATCGGGTCAAGCTTTGCCGCTTTGCTGGCAGGGTACAATCCGAAGAATATGCCTACTGCAGAGGAGAAGCCGAAGGCTATGAATATTACCGATGGTGATACACCAAGAGGTATGTTTATAGCTTTTCCTGCGAGGAAGCCAAGGGATATTCCAAGAGTCATTCCAATTATTCCTCCGATTAGGCAGAGTATGAGAGATTCGGTCAGGAACTGAAGCATAATATCCTTGTTCTTGGCGCCAAGAGCCTTCCTGATGCCTATTTCCCGGGTTCTCTCCGTTACTGATACCAGCATTATATTCATAACGCCTATGCCGCCTACTATAAGGGATATGCCTGCAATTGCCCCTATAACCATTGTGAATATATTAAGTACGTTCTCAAGCATATCCAGCTGTTTGAAGCCTTCTTCAGCGGCATACTTCCCTTCGTTCCTGTGAGACTGCTCAAGCAAATGCACTATCTTGGTTGCTACTTCCTTGGAGTTATCCATATTTTCAAGCATAACCGAAAAAAATGTGATTTTTGGATCTGGAAAAACTCTTTCGCTTATAGTGATAGGTGTATACCCGATGCCAGGATAGTTATCCCCGAACATTGCCGCCATACCGCCGCTTGCGCTTTCAGTGACACCTATTACTGTCAGGTTGGTATTATTGTCCTGGACTGTAACCTTGACCTTTTCTCCTATAGCTTTCGCCGGGTCCTTGAAGAGTTTTTTCGCTGTTATTTCATCAATTACTATCACGTTTTTTGCTGACTCGACATCCCGCTCATTGAGGAATCTTCCTGCCAGCATATCCATTTTCATCAGCTTGGGAAAGTCATGGGTTACACCGTCTATTTCAGAAAACTTACTTTCCTTTTCTGTTTTAATTTGTCCCATGTTGCCTGTTGCAGGGACTACCGACGTGACTTCAGGGATTTTCGCTTTTATAAGCTCAGCATCCTTAAGGGTGAGATAATCTCTGTCTTCAATATCATTGTTCGTCGATTTTACATTAACATTTATAACGTTGGTTCCCAAGCTGTCGAATTCACCGACTATGGCTGCTTTTCCGCCCTGACCTATTGATACTATAGTTATAACTGAAGAAATACCGATTATTATACCCAGCATGGTCAGGAAGGAGCGCATTTTGTTCGATCTGACACTTTGGAGGGCTGATATAAAGCTTTCCATCAAGTTCATGATGTTATCCCTCCCCGCACTATTCTGTTTTCGACCTGTTTATCCGATATGATCTCACCGTCTCTGAACACTACTGCCCTTTTGGTATGCTGGGATATATCCTGCTCATGGGTGACCATCACTATTGTAACACCTTCATTGTTCAGTCCTTCAAATATATCCATTATCTCTTCACTTGACCTTGTGTCAAGATTGCCGGTAGGTTCATCCGCCAGTATTATAGCAGGATCGTTCACAAGAGCTCTTGCTATAGCGACTCTCTGCTTCTGGCCTCCGGAAAGCTCATTTGGCTTGTGGTGCATTCTGTCGGTCAAGCCTACCCTGTCAAGAGCGGCTTTGGCCTTCCTGAGCCTTTCTACAGAGGACATTCCTGCATAGACCATGGGAAGCTCCACATTGCCAAGAGCACTCAGCCTGGGGAGAAGATTAAAGGCCTGAAAAACAAAGCCGATCTTTCTATTTCTTATGGCTGCAAGCTCATTACCGTCGAGAGTGGATACGTCCACGTCGTCCAGAATGTATTTTCCCTCCGTAAGCCTGTCAAGGCAGCCCAGTATGTTCATAAGCGTTGATTTTCCCGAGCCGGAGGCACCCATTACTGCAACATATTCATTTTTTTCTATCTCCAGGCTGATGTTCTTTAAGGCTTCAACCTGTATCTTACCTGTATCATATATTTTTGTAAGGTTCTCAACTTTTATTATCACTAGCTTTACCCCCTGACTGCTTCACCGGGTCTCCGTCCTTAAGCGTTGCAGGCGGGTTCTTCACATATGAATCACCTGCTTTTAAGCCCTCAAGTATCTGTATTTCAAAATCTGTCTCCATACCTGTCTGTACAAATCTTTTTACCGCTTTATTGTTTTCAACCGCAAAAACATATTTTTTGCCGTCCTCATCTTCCAATATCGACTCAAAGCTGACTGCTGTGGAGTCTGTACTTTCCTGGAGTGTGATATCTATATCCGCCTCATAGCCAACCTTTATCCTGTCATCGGGATTATCAAGAGTCACTTCGACTTCAACCTTAGGCTCTTTGTTTGTTCCCTCCACGGTAATGACCGCTGCGTCTCCTATGGCGGTAACAGTGCCCTTGTACTGAGTACTTATTCCCTTTACCTTTACTGATGATTTCTGTCCCTTGCTGATACTTACCGCATCATATTGGCTGACAAGTACCTTCACCTTGTATTGTGAAAGGTCATATATTGCTACAATACTGTTTTCAGCTGTGGGATATTGGTTCGGCTTTACATCAAGCTGTACTACTCTGCCATTGATGCTTGATTTCATCATGCTTTTTTCAATTTTATCCTTTACATTGGCAATATCGGCCTTTGCGCTTTCCACCTGGTTCCGCTTTCCATTAATCTGATCGCTGTTGTTTACGCCGAAATCCTTAAGGGAATCCCTGGCATTATCAAGCTCCATTGTAGACAGCTCCATTTTGTTTTTGGAATCGTTCATAGATTTAAGCGCAGTTTCATAGTCCTCCTTGGAAACTGCCCCACTTTCATAGAGGATGTTGGTTTGGTCATATTTTCTTTTTGCTTCATTATAGGCTGTCTCCGCGCTGTGAAGATTTATTTCAGCGATTCTCACTGCATTTTCCAGGGCTTTTTTGTCATTTATGCTTCCGGTATTCAGAAGCCTTTGAAGGTCCATATTGGCAAGCTCAAGGGCCAGTTCATACTTTCTGAGCTGGTATTCGTAGTCAGTTGAATCCATTTTCAGCAGCTTGGCTCCTTCTTTAACTTCCTGTCCCTCATGTGCATATACTTCGATAACCTTTTGCTGTGTTGGCAGTGAGAGCTCTTCTTTATTGGCAGCGTCAATGTTTCCTGTCACAGAGATTGTCTGCGAAAGATTCGTTGCTTCCACCTTTTCTATGTCTACTTCCTTTACCTTGCTCCGGTTTGAGGTTATTATCCTTACAGCACCTATTGCCATGACTACAAGTACAATAGATGCTATAATAATCAGCTTTTTCCTGTTCTTCATTATTTTCCCCCTTAATTTACTTTTACCTTTACATATATTTTATACGGATAAAAATCAAAAAAGTTTTCAAATCAGTAAAAAAGTTTTCTGTCATACTGAGCGGAGCGAAGTATCTTTGAGAAAGATTCTTCACTACGTTCAGAATGACGATTCTGAAATTCTCAACAAGACAAAATTGAAAGCGGTACAAATGTCATACTGAGCGACAGCGAAGTATCTTTAGAAGATTCTTCACTGCGTTCAGAATGACGATACCCCAAAAGATGTTATCTTATGCAGCCTTTTCACTAATGTACCTTACTATTATATAATTCTATACTATAAAGTAAAAGATACATTATGTAAATTAATTGCAGGTTTTGTATTTTTGTAATACAATATTAATATATGCTTCGCAAAACGCATAGGGGGTGAGGGGACTGTTCAAGCTTAACTTTGAAAAAACTGCAATATTCGTGCTCGTACTTATATTACTGATATCTACAGCTAATATATCCACACAATTTTTTGGGTTGGCTGAAACCGGCAAAAAAATAAATACCATTGATCCCCCCGATATTGTTAAACTTACTTTCCCTGTCATGCTGCTCAAAGCAGATGAACTGTACGATCAGGGAAATCACAAGGATGCCCAGAGTGAGTACCTGAGGCTGACGAATCTAAAGACAATAAGCAAGCAGCAAAAGGCTTCAGTATATTTCAAGCTCGGATTGTGCAATTATGCTATGGAGTTGTATGATATGGCTGCCGACAGCTTCATACAGTCTACAAACTACAATACCAATGATGCAGTAGCATATAACAATGCAGCAGTATGTGCATACCTGGCAAAAAATCCGTCTATGGCTGAAAGCTATCAGAAAAAAGCGATTGCAATACTGCCGGCGGTGGAGTTTCATTATAACCTGGGAAGAGTATATGAAAGCGGTAAAAAATATGAGGATGCTGTCAAATACTATATTGCAGCTATAAAAGAAGAAGGCAATATCACAAGAGATTATGCAATAGATCCTGTACTGCTGAATATCAAGGTAAATCAGCTTTTTCCGGACAAAGCCGTAAGAGAAAAGCTATCAAAGGAATTGCTTATTGCTTTGAAGCTAAAGGACGCCAGGGATGTCTTCATCATTGAAGATGAGGAAATGCAGGTGGATATTGATTTTGACACCCGTATTGCCAGCACAAATGGTGTAAATAGGCTATACTGCAAATATGATAGAATTGAAATGGATCCGTATCATCTTATAGAGAATCTGACCTGGACCGTAAAAAGCAAAGGCAGAGAAATATATACCAGTGCAAGAGATGAGTTTTCCATTAAAATTGAAGAGCAGAATGACTACGATGTGTCGTTGAATCTTAAATATGATAACAAAGTTAAAGCCAAGAATAAAATCATCAGCCAAAAGCAGATAAAGGATTTTATTGCAAGCAAGAAGAGTCAGCCGGTACAGGGATTGTTGGAAAGCTGCAAGTATTATATATATGCTGTATACGAGCAGGTATTTGAAACAGACTTCCAGATTAGTACAAAAGGTTTTACGGATAGATTCGGTGTGGTTTGGGGAAGAAATAATATTGAGACGGAAGTTATGGGAGGAAAGGACTTTATAGATGCTGCCAATTCATTGCGTATCAATAACAATTCTAATAACATTGAAGGTATTTGGGCAGATTTAAGCTCTCTGCTTGAGAGCAAACAGCTGAAGGGTAAGACAATTAATGTAAAATTTTATGCAAGGAAAATTACAAGAGATGCTCAGCTTATTACCAGGTTAAGAGTCAAGGCGGATCAGATATACTATGCATATGACAATTTCAGTCCTGATTATAAGTGGAGACAATACAGCTTAAGTATAGAAGTCCCTAAAGACTCATCAAATTTAACCTTCAGCCTTCAGGTAAAGCCCGGGGAAGAGATAAAAGTAGATGGATTTATAGTGAGTATCGTAAGATAGCTGAAAGCTGATAAAGAATAAAGAAAAGGCAGTGCATTAATGCACTGCCTTAGTATTAGAGCTTATTACTGTGTGATTTCAAGACCGTAGATTGGTGCTGTTCCGTTTGCTCTGTATACTTCTACCATGTAGTTGTTATCGCCTACTACTGTAGCAAATGCTGTTCCATTTGTTCCATCTGCTGCGTCAACAGCTGTTGGGTATAATGTTGCAGTACTGATATCATCGCCTACAACTGCTGTATAGTATGTGTTGCCGCCGTAAACAACTGTTACTACAAAGTCTGTAGTGTTCCAGCCGCTGAAGGTTACCAGGTTGCTAGTCACATCTATACCGCCGTCTACAACGATACCTGTGAAGCTGTAGTTTCCGGAAAGTCCGTTAACTTCTACTGTATAAGTTTTGTCATCCAAAAGCGCTTCATTCAAGGATAATCTAACTGCTGTTCCGCTTACTGCAGTACCTGGAGTTACCTGAATTACATCGCCTTTAGAATTTTTGATTGTTATATCATCTGAGCTTACACTCTTTGTTGTTCTTACTTCTACTGTTCTGCCGTCTATTATAGCAACACCCTTGATGTAATCTGTAGTTACTACTGCAGATGCTACAAAGTCAAAGGAAATGTCCTTAACTGTAGCTGTGTTGCCTGCGATGTCCTTAGCGCCGGTCTTTGGCTTAATTGTGTAAACATCACCGGCTTTAAGAGATGTTCCACCAAGAGTCAACTTAACGATGTTCTTGTCGTCACTGTCAACAGCTGCTGAGATTGTTGCGCCGGAAGCTGTTCCATCGCTCTTTCTGATTTCGTATGAGCCTGGTGCTGAAGCTGCGATTTCTTCATTGTATACTACGTTGATTGTCTTTGTGTTTATTGATTCAACATAGTCGATTGCAGGATCATCTTTGTCTTCAAGTAATGTTGTATAAGCTGTGAAACCTGCATAGTCAACATCTTCATCAGCTACTGCATTTCCGAGGTAATCCTTTAATGCTGTGCTGAAGTCGAATTTGTAAGTTGTATCATATGGCAATACGCCGGAACCCTGCTTAACAAGTGTCAATGTTGATAATTCTTCATTTGTAGTTGGTGTTGTGCTGAGATCAGCATCTTCATCAACATATGCATCAAAGGTTGTTCCATTAGCAGTTATTGTTCCGGTCATTGAACCGTTTGCCAGCTTTATAGGGCCTGTGAATGTGAACTGAAGAGTTCTTACATTAAGCTGATCCTTAGTTGAAACTTCAACTGCATCTGCTGCTACATCTGATCCGTAGAATGTTGGCTTATCGTCAGCATCTACTTTGAATACATTGTTGGCTTTGTCCTTGATTCCGTTAAGTGCTGTTATAGTTATTTCATCATTTGTGTTCATAGCTGCACTTGTCTTTAATATAACTGTAGTTTCGTCATCAATTAATCCAACTATATCAGCTGTAAATGCTGCACCGTCGATTGTCATGTTTACAGCAGGTGCAACAGCTGGTGTTACAACTACCGCTTCATCAAATGTTACTCTGATTTCTCTGTCGTTTGGAGCATAGATGTTTTCAATTTCAGGTATAGCTGTATCTGCTCCGTCTACCTGTGAAGTAAAGTATGCTTTTGCATTTACTACAGGATTTCCAAGTCTGTCCATAACTCCATTGATAGTGATTGTGTAGTTCTTGTTTGTTGCCTGAGTAGCTGTTGTAAGCTTAACTACCTTGTAATCGTCACTAGCTGAAACTTCTGCCTTAAGAACTGCTCCAAGGTTGTTGTTCAGTACATAGTTAGCAGGATCATTTGCTGAATTAACATCAAGTCTTTCATCGAATGTCACTTTAACTTGTGTGAGGCTGGTCCATACAACCTTAGTTACTGTTGGTGGCTTTATATCAGCACCCTGTGATCTTGGTATGCTTCTGTTGTTAACCTTTGTAATTACATTGCCGAATTCGTCGGCGATGTTTTCAATTGTTACTTTGTAAGTTGTAGCCGTATCCATAGTGGATGTTGTCAATACAACTGTCTTTCCGAGATCTGTATCAGGCTTTGTAGGTCTTACGATTTCAGCCTTGAGAACCTGTAAACCGTTGTCAAATGTGTAGTTGTTTACATCTGTCAATGTTGCAGCATCCATTCTGTTAGTATCTGTGAATGCTATTTCAACCATTGAATCACCATACACTTTTATTGCGCCTGTCTTAGGAGCTGTAGTATCAGCAGACATACCGCCGAACTGCTTTGTTATAGCCTTGGAGATAACGTTCTTTGATACTGATCCGTCAGCAAGGTTTTCAATTGTCAATGTGTATCTTTTGTTGACTTCCATTGGCTCTGTGCTGATTTCTACCTGATCATAGTAGCCATAGTCGTCATCAACTTCATCTTTTGCAACTATACCTGTTATTACAAGACCGTTGTCTATTGAGTAGTTTTCAATGTTTTCTGCTGTAGCCTTGTCGATACCGTGTGCGTCTGAGAAGTTGAGGATTATTCTCTGGTTGTTCTTAACTATTACGTTGCCGCTAACTGTAGGAGCCTTTGTATCAGCTGTTCCAGCCATGCTCTTTGTTACAGTTCTTATAGCAACCATGTCTGATGATTTAACATCCTGTATTGTAAGCTTGTAGATGTTGTTTGTCTTCATACCTTCAGTTGTAAGCTTAACTGTTTTTCTTGTGTCATCCTGGCTTGTCCAGAGCTCTGCACTTTTAACAGTTACTCCCTTGTCGAAAGTGTAGTTTGCTACATTTTCAGCCGTAGCTTTGTCCATAGCTTTTGTGAATACTATTTCTACTGTGTCAGTGTCTATGCTCTTTGCAGTATCAATTTCCGGTGCGCCGGATACTTTAGCTATACCAGTAAAGTTGATTGATACTTCTCCTACTGTCAATGTGTAAGCTGTACCTGCATTCTGAGCTGCTGTTTCAATAACTACTATTGAATCGCTTTCTGCAACTGCTGATTTAACTTCAAGTGCTGTTGTTGAACCCTTAACTACAACATTGTAGTTAGCTGCTTTTTCAGCGAAAGCTTTTGCAACTGCTGAATCAAATATTACTTCTACTTTGTCATTGGCAATAGCCTTAACTTCGGTAATTTTTGCATCTGTAGTTGTAACGTCTTCATAAAGGCCGGCTGCTATAGCTGCATCCTTGTTGATCATTCCTGCTTCTACCATTGAAGCTACAAGAGTTGTTGATGTTTCTTTAACGTTTGTCTTTAAACCTTCAACTGTAGCTACTGCTAAATCGTTGTTTGTGAATTTAGTGTTTTCAGCGAGCTTTACAAGGCCCTTTGAAGCTGCGAATTCCATAACTTCTGTCCAAGTGAAGTCTCCTACTACTTCAGCAGTGTTCTGCTTGTAGCCGAGAGCTTCGAGCATAACCTTGTAGTACTGGTTAACTGTGATTGTTGCAAATGGCTCGAATTTTCCGCCGTCTCCACCAACCCAGCCGAGCTGTGGATTAGCTTTAAGGTAAGCCATTATTGCTTTACCTTCGCCCCAAGTCATTGTGCTGGCATCTGTGAAGTTATCTGTTCCTGTGAATGCCATTGCTTCGTCTTCAAGACCCTTGAGTCTTAAGTACATTATAGCTGCCTGCATTCTTGTTGTTTCTTTTGCAAGATACTCTGATGTTACTCCACCATCATCACCGCGAAGAACATCGATAGTCTTAAGTGCCTCGGCATCTGCGCCGATTGTTGCTGTTGTATCAGCGAATGCCGTTGTTATTGTTGAAAACATCATCGCAAACGCTAATAGAAGAGCAAGTATCTTCTTATTATTCATACGTGTTATTTCCTCCTTAGAAATCTTTTTAGTTTTGGTTTGGTTATTTGTGCATGTACTAGCTTGTCTTTGATCAACTATTCTACTTATACCTATACTATGCACCCCCTTTCCAGGCTGTAGGAAAAAATTGATTAAATTCTTCACATGGTCAACATAATTCTACACAGAATTCACTATTCCTTCTAGCGTAACAGTATTGTAAACAAGTGTAATACGCGTGTAACAGGAATATATATGAAACTGTAATAAAGAATTATGTAAAAACAATATGTTAACCATTGAGTTAAAAAGAATACGTCATAATTTTCTTCCTGCTGCAATTGTTTTTTCTCTTGCTGCATTAATTTGACGTACGTATCAGCTTGGATGTTTCATTACAGTTTTGTGACATAGGCTGGTCCCATTTTTGAACAATAACTGCCTTCCGGCTGAGTATCTCCTACGAATTCTTGCCTATGTCATTCTGAGCCTGGGTCGAATCTTAGATCCTTCACTACGTTCAGGATGACAAGTTCAACTTGTGTCATTCTGTTTTTTTTGTTGCTTTTACCTTTTTAAGCAGGATTTGTGCAACTTCCACAGAATATATTCTGTAATAAAGAAGAAAATAGGAGGATAAGATGAAAAATTTTAAAGTATTTAAAGCAGCAGTTGTTTTGTTCGCACTACTATTTGCAGTAACCGGTGTTGCTTATGCAGATAACAATACTTCAAAGTTTACCGATATAGATGGTCACTGGGCAGAGCAGCATATCATCAGCGTTTACAGCAAGGGCTTGATGGGCGGCGTTTCAGAAACCCAGTTCAAGCCGGGGGATAATGTTAAGAACTATGACGCATTAGTAAGTATATCACGGATGTTTAATCGGGAAAAGGATATAAATATGGAACAATTGGAGGAAAAGTACCAGACAAGCGTTATAGAAAAATTCAAAGTTCCTGAATATGCAAGAGATGCAGTGCTTTTTTGCTTGGGACAGGGTATTATTTCCGATTTTGATGTAAGTGCTTTTGCAGGAAACCCGAATGCTACCAAAAAGGATGTTGCCAAATATCTCGGATTGGCTTTCGGAGTGAAGGTTGACAAGGATGCACCTCCGGTTGTGCTGGCTTTTAAGGATTCTATGTATATTCCTACGATGTATAAGCCCTATGTAGAGTTTTTGATTAAGAATGGTATTGTAAATGCCAGCGGAGATGTAAACGGCAAGTTCAACCCCGATGATTTTATTGATAGGGCTGCCTTTGCAAAAATGTTGGACATTGCAAGCTCTGTGAATGAAAAGGAGAACCCCGGAAGTTACTCACCAATCACAGATAGCGGTTCCTTCGATACTACAGAACCGGATACCAATACCGGCTCGGAGGTCATATGGCCGGACACCGGCGCTTCAAATCCCCCTGCTTCAACAGCATATGGGACACAGGCAGATGTTACTGCTTATGTAGATGAGGTTATTGCTGAATATGGCAATTTGGCGGTGTTTGTCGGAACAGAGAGAAAGGTATACAAGTTGGCTGATGATGCCACATGTACAATAGATGAGGTTTCCAGCGGATATTGGAAGCTTAAGAAAAGCGATATGGTAAAGCTTTATCTTGAGAATGGAAAGATAGTAAGAATAGTCGCTGAAAGTAAAATGAGAAAAACCGTAGGAAAGCTTGTGGGTATACAGTCAACAGACACAACCATACTTACAATGAGGACTACGAGTGGTGAAACAAGAAACTACATAATAACAGCAAAGACTATAGTGATAAAAGACGGAAAAAGCGCACTGTGGCAGGAGCTTAAAAGTGGCAATGACCTATTGATAACTACTTCTTATGATGAATTGATAGAAATAAATGCCGACGGAGTAAAAAGCACTGACAAAGGCGTTATTGAATCTCTAGTATACAGCAGAATGGCTCCTCCAAAGCTTATAATAACGGCACTGGACGGAAAACAGAATATCTATTATGCAAACAAGGGGGTAGAAATATCCGGGGCAACCAATGATGTGTATGCCTTAAGACCTGGTATGCAGGTGGAGGTAAGCCTGATAGACGATGAGATAAACAAAATTGCAGTAATAAATGAAACTATTTCGGTTCTGGTGGATATTAAAGGTGTAATAAAGAGCATTGACCTTGAAGCCGGGTTTATAGTTATGGAAGTATACGACAGCAGCACCAACAAATATACTGACAGAAGGGTATATACAAATGCAGAGACCAAGATTGCCGATGCCGACTTCAATCTTCAAGGCCTCAACAGTCTGAAGATCAACCAGATTATTAACATAAGGGGCACAGGAACTGCTGAAGGCGTGTTTGCAAAAACAATACAGCTGATGAATTGACATTAGATGCGAGATACGAGTAGGGAACGCATTGCATGCGTTCCTCTGTAGGGGCGGTCATTGGCCGTCCGACCTAGGGGCGAACAGTGTTCGCCCTTTATTCGTAGGGAACGACGCCCTCGTCGTTCCGTAATATAGGAGAAGCAAAATGAAAAATAAACTAATATCCATCGTCGTTCCCATGTATTATGAAGAAAAGGTTGCCGAGGAGTGCTACAAGCGTCTGAAAAGCGTGATGGACGGCTGTGGCTACCAATACGAGCTGGTTTTTGTAAATGACGGCAGCAGGGACGGGACTTTGGACATACTTGAGCAGATAGCCCGCAGGGACAGAAGAGCCAAGGTTCTTAGCTTTTCAAGGAATTTCGGGCATCAGGTGGCTGTTACGGCAGGAATTGACAAGGCCGGAGGCAATGCTGTGGTAATAATTGATGCTGACCTGCAGGATCCGCCGGAGCTTATTATTGAAATGCTCAAGCTGTGGGAGCAGGGTTATGAGGTGGTCTATGCCAAAAGGAAAAGGCGGAAAGGGGAAAGCTTATTCAAGCGTGCCACTGCCGGTCTGTTCTACAGAGTGCTGGATAAGCTTTCGGATACCCGGATACCGCTTGATACGGGAGACTTCAGGCTTATAGATGCGAAGGTAGCGGATGAACTCCGGAGGATGAGAGAGAAAAACAGGTTTCTGCGGGGCATGGTCAGCTGGATAGGCTTCAGGCAGACACCCATAGAGTATGAAAGAGAAGAAAGGTTTGCAGGGGAGACCAAATATCCTCTGAAGAAGATGATAAAGCTTGCATTGGACGGAATTATATCCTTTTCCTCCAAACCTCTCAAGCTGTCGCAGTATCTGGGTTTTTTTGCAGTGCTCTGCGCAATTGTGATTTTCCTATACTCCTTTGTCTATAGACTGGTGGGGGGAGCAAACCTTGTATCGGGCTGGGCATCAATTATGACCACTGTTGCTTTCCTTGGAGGAGTACAGCTTATCGCCATCGGCATACTGGGGGAATACATAGGCAGGATGTATGATGAGAGCAAGGACAGACCCTTATATATAATAGAAAGGGAAATAAATATAAATGATGAGCAGTAAAAAGATTCTGACCACTGTGGCCAGCATAGCTCTTGCAGCGGTGCTAATGTACTACCTGCTTTCAAAAGCAGGTTTTGACGTAATTGTAAAAAGTCTGATGCTGCTTGATTACAGGTGGGTGGTCCTGGCCATCGGATTGTATACCTTTGATATGATAATAAGAGCATTCAGATGGAAGGTTGTACTAAGGGGAAATGATATTCATATAAGTATTTGGGATTCATTTCTGGCGTATAATCTTGGGAACAGCCTCAATATAATAATCCCCGTGAAAATGGGGGATATAGCAAGATCCTACTATTTGAAAAAAAAGTATGCCATAGTTTACTCACGGACACTGCCGGCTACATTTTTGGACAGGGTGTTCGATGTGCTGGGGGTGTATGTGGTTCTGCTTTTTTGCGGAATATATATAATAACAGGAACCCAGCTTAATGACTGGCTATATTACACCTTTGCCGCAGGGATTGCAGCTCTTGTTGCCACAGTTGCGGCAATGGAATTGCTGTTAAAAAGGAAGGACATTATTGAGCATATCAACAATAACAAGCTGAAAAGTCTGATGTATTCGCTGCTGGAAGCCTTCTCAGGCGCCTTCAAGGACAAGGGCAATTTTGCGCTGCTCCTTGTATGTTCAGTAGTTATATGGCTGTGTGAGGGAGTATTTTCGTACTTTATATTCATTTCTATGGGGCAAAATATGAATCCTTTCATTATTATATTCGCTACTATGATAGCTATTCTTACAAAGGTTATTCCTATTACTCCCGGAGGCATCGGAGTATTTGAGGGTACAATGGTGCTTGTGCTGTCCATTTTTGGAATGGATGCCGGCACTGGAGCGGTTGTATCCACAGTCAATCATTTCATAATGAATTTCTACACTATTTTGCTTGGGATATATGCATTGCTGCGGGAAAATATCGACATATCGGCAATACAGCCGGAAAGGGTGGACAAAAAGTGAGGATAGGGATTATTGGTTGTGGGATAACCGGTCTGACAGCAGCATATGAGCTTTCAAAAAATGGACATGAGGTGGAGCTTTTTGAAGCTGCTGCAGCTGTGGGAGGCATAGCAGAGGCTGTCCGGATTGACGGGTTCCGGCTGGAAAAGTACTATCACCATTTTTTCAGGTCGGATGAGCATATTATATCACTGCTGGAGGAATTGGGGATAGGAAGCCGGCTGCTGTGGCAGGAAAGCAGGATGGGATATTATACAGACAATATGGCATACGAATTCGGTACACCGCAATCCCTCCTGAAATTCAAGCCTTTGCCGGTTATGGACAAGTTAAGGTTCGGAATATCTGTCCTGAAGCTTATGAGTATCAGGGACTGGCATCCTCTGGAGAATATGACTGCCAAGGAGTGGCTGCTTGCCAATGCAGGAGCAAAAGCCTTTGAAAAGGTATGGAAGCCTCTGCTTGTAACAAAATTCGGAGAGCAGTATGACAGGATTTCCATGGCATGGCTGTGGGGAAAAATCAGGCTCAGGGGCACCTCAAAGGAAAAGGGACGGGAGGTGCTGGGCTATATAGATGGGAGCTGCAGTCTGCTTTTCAAAAGACTGACAGAGAGATTAAGGGATAGTGGTGCAAAAATAAATCTGAACTGCAGAGTTGAATCGATAGAAAAAGATAGTGACGGCTTTATACTTAAGACACAGCAATGCAGGGGCGAACAGTGTCCGCCTTCCAGGGGAAGCAGGAGCTTCGACAGGATAGTAGCGGCTGTGCCTCTGCCTGTATTTGGGCAGCTGGCGGAAAGTATACTTCCCTTGGACTATATTGAAAAAATCAGTGCTATAGAGCATACGTCGGTGGTATGCACGGTGCTCATGCTTAAGAAGCCCTTCAGCCGGTTCTATTGGCTGAATATCGGAGATGAAAGCATACCCTTCGGCGGGCTCATCGAGCATACCAAGCTTCTGGATAAGAGCTTATACAATAACAAGAATATATTATACATATCCAACTACCTTTATAAGAGCAGCAAATACTACGGGATGAGCAAAGATGAATTATTGCAGGAGTACATTCCCCACTTGAAAAAGATAAATCCGGAATTTGATGAGAGCTGGGTTGAAGGGGTTCATACTTTCAGAGATGAATATGCACAGCCTATTATCAAATGCGGATACTCCAGGCTGAAGCCGGAGCTTGCGACCCCGGTTCCGGGGCTATGCACAGCCGGCATGTGCAATATCTACCCCGAGGACCGGGGCATGAACTATGCGGTGCGGGACGGGAAAAAGGTGGCGGCAGTTATTTTATACAAATCGTAGGGGCGAACAGTGTTCGCCCGCACATACTCACAATAATGATTCAAATTTTGCGAGGTATAAAATGGATAATGAACATCGTCGAAGAAAGCCATTGAGATTAAAAGATTATGATTATTCGCAGGCAGGTTATTATTTTATTACAATTTGTGTAAAAAACGAGGAATGTATATTATGTAGGGGCGAACATTGTTCGCCAGAAAACAATTCGAAATTTGAGTTGTCCCAAATTGGAGAAGTTGTAGATACAGCAATAAAAAATATAGAAAAGTATTATCCTGATATTAGGGTTGATAATTATACCATTATGCCAAACCATATACATATGATTATTGCAATAGATAGTGTAGATAGTGGGCGAACACTGTTCGCCCCTACGATATCACGGGTTATTAAACAGTTTAAAGAGTATGTAACAAAACAGATTGGTTATTCTTTTTGGCAAAAATCGTATTACGATCATGTTATCAGAAATAAACAATCATATGAAGAAATATATGAATACATAGAAACAAATCCATTAAAATGGGAATTAGATAAGTATTATACGTAGGGGCGAACAGTGTTCGCCCGCACATTAACATTTTCATCCATACATTTATATTTATCCCCCAACCCTGACCACCTTCGTATCACCCATTTCAAATACCACTTCGCCCAGGGACAGGAGCTTTTCCTCATTCAGGTACATGAATTTCTCCCTTTCCAGATCGCCTATGATTATATACTCCACATCATACTTATTGATTATATCCCATGTCTCATTGATATCCTGGGACTCATAGACAGTTTGCACTTCCTTGCCCCTTTTATCAGGTTCATCCTTATTATTTCTCCATAGCCATTCATGCACATGCCAGCCCTGTACGGTGGGGAGCCCTGTAGCCATGGAAATCCTGCAGTAGTCGCTGTAGCTGTCCCCGTGAGCTTCAAGTATTGCCGGCTGTCCCTTGACATTGGTATTAAGCCACTGGATAACGCCATAGTCTTCAGGATATTTTGACTTGATGAACTGCAAACCGTCAAGTCCTTTGTAGTTGGAAGGCTTTAAGGTGTTGTAATAGCCTTTAAAAGCCAGTGGGAAATAGGACATAGGCATCAGATATACAATCAGCAGTACTGCTGCAGTAAGCACTTTGGCATTTTTACGCTGAAGTGCCGAAGGCACCCTTGCCATTATATAGCCTGCGGCTATGCAGAACATGATGAAGGCCTGATATGTAAGCTTGAACATGGTGTTTGCCCTGTGGTAGCCCCTGGAGTAAATGTCGCTGACATATACCAGCTCGGGTATAAGGAGCAGGCCTAATCCGCAGCAGCATATGATAAGGCAGAGCATATCCGGAACAGCAATATTTTTCACAAGCCTGCCCAGCCATCCCTCCTTTGGATTTATAGAAGAGCCTTCTCTACGGTGGAGCTTCATCCTGCCGGCTGTAGTAACCGTGAGGAATACAGAGAAGCACAGTATATAGAAGAGCTGATATCCCCATAATACTGCCAACTGGTACAAGGGGGTGCGATAATGTACAAGAGCTACACCCGCTGATATGCTTTCAAACTTCAAGGAATAGGGCAGGGCAAATATCTGTGAAAGAGCTATAATAACAAGCACAACAGCGGAGGTCTTTATCAAAGGGTTTGCAGGCTTCATTATACCTGAAGCTCCGGTATGGGAAGAAAACATTGAATTGCTGTGGATATGCCTGTACAGCATTACAATTGAAAGAACTGTTATATATATCGGATAATCCCAGGTATTTGTCATATACATAATTGAGAGAAGAAAGCCCAGCAGCACAAGCTTGCCATAGCCAAGCCGCCCTGGTTCCTTACCTGGGGCAAAGCAGCTCAGAATCAGTGCCATAAAGGTCAACACTGTTGGGATGTCGGATACATGGCCGTGAAGATCTGATACTATAAAGGAATAGGCCGGATACTCATGTATAGTCTTATCATCGGTAGAAGGATTGTAGCCTATGTACCTGGTGGAATCAGGATAAAAATACTTACTGTCCTCCGGCTGTGAAGAGGTTATCCGGTTATACAGAGGTACTCCGTAGCCGTAAATGAAGCTGTGCAGGTTGCCTCCGAAAGCAAGAAGTGAGGCAGCTATCAGCCCTGCTATTACCAGCTTTCTCATACTGAACCTTTTCAGAAGATGCAGCAGGTTGGAGGCTATGGAAAAAGTAAGCAGGAAGGATAGGGAGAAAAGGGTCGCAATCATCAGGTTGTATGAGACTGCAGGTTCGATGCCTGTAAGCTTTGTAAGATAAGCGCAGATATAGTGACCGAAATAGTAATAATTGATGCCCTTTCCGGCAAACCATATATCAATGGGAGGCATGCCGTCCGCCCTGAGGATGGCATTTACAAAGCCGAAGTCCATATATTTCTCAAGTCCGTATATGTCAGGCTGCAGCCCCCTTACATAACACCAAGAAAGGAGCATGCCCAGAAACAGCAGTTCTTCAAAAAGTATGATGCGTTTGTTCTCCTTGATAAATTCCACGGTATTAGAGCGTTTGTAAGCAAGCAGTGCGGCAGGTATTAAAGCCAAAGGCAGGATAATGGAGTGTATGGATAAAAGCCATGAGGAATATGATAATGTCAGGATACCTATAATCTTAGAAAAACCATAGCCTCTATCGAAAAAGCAACAGAGGACTTTTTGGGCAACCGGCAGGAATAATATGCCTATTAGTAGAATATATAACCACCATTTAATTACAAATATCATGTACCCTAGCATACGTCGAACCTCCTAAATATTGTGTATTTACACATTTATATATTACACGAAAAAAAGAAATATTAAAAGTGGACATTAGATGCGAGTAGGGGCTCGTATCTGGCCAAAAAGGAATATAAAGGAGATAATTCATGAAAGTCAGAAAAGCGATAATACCTGCGGCGGGACTGGGGACTAGGTTTCTGCCCGCCACCAAGGCACAGCCGAAAGAAATGCTCCCTATTGTGGATAAACCGACAATACAGTATATCGTGGAAGAAGCAATCAACTCAGGTATTGAGGAAATCCTCATTGTGACAGGAAGAAACAAAAGAGCTATTGAGGATCATTTTGACAGGTCGGTGGAGCTGGAGCTGGAGCTAAGGAATAAAGGCAATGATGCGCTTCTGAAGCAAGTGCAGGATATTTCCAGCCTGGTGGATATACACTATATCAGACAGAAGGAGGCAAAGGGACTGGGCCATGCGATATACTGCGCCAGAACCTTTGTAGGGGATGAGCCCTTTGCAGTAATGCTTGGGGATGATGTGGTAGATTCGGCTATTCCATGCATAAAGCAGCTGATTGACGTATTTGAGTGTCATTCCAGGACTGTGCTTGGGGTTCAGAGGGTAAGCCCTGAGGATGTAAATAAATATGGAATAGTCGACTATGATATAATCAGTGACAGGCTTTACAAGGTAAAAGACCTTGTAGAAAAGCCGGCTAAAGAAAAAGCACCTTCAAATATAGCAATACTGGGAAGGTATATAATAACCCCTGAGATATTTGGCATATTGGAGGGCACAGAACCAGGTTCAGGGGGAGAGATACAGCTGACAGATGCATTGAGGGCGCTGGGGAAGGTCCAGGATATGTATGCATATAACTTTGAAGGTAAAAGATATGACATAGGCTCAAAGCTTGGCTTCCTGCAAGCAACAGTGGAATTCGCACTGCAGCGGGAAGAGCTGAGCCGAGACTTCAGGGAGTATTTAAAAGGGTTGAGCATTTAGAATGAGAGACTATGTTTTGTATGTGTCATTCTGAGCGTAGCGAAGAATCTTATGCCTGTGAGAATAACCTTGACAAATACCTTTGAGTATTCCCCAAGGGTCTAAGATCCTTCATTGCATTCAGGATGACATGAATCGCGCAACTCGTAACGCGAAACGCGTAACCAAGCCTGATAGGAATACCCCAAAATGATTACGGAGGTAAATTTATGAGCTATTACGAAAGGTACAACAAATGGATTACTGATGCTGCCTTTGATGAGGAGACCAGGAAGGAACTCATGGCTATCAAGGGTAATGATAAGGATATAGAGGATAGGTTTTACAAGGATCTGGAGTTCGGAACCGGCGGCCTTAGAGGTGTAATCGGAGCCGGCACCAACAGGATGAACAAGTATACAGTCGGCAGAGCGACACAGGGTCTGGCCAATTACATCATAAAAAAAAGGCTGGAAAACCCCAGTGTTGTAATTGCTTATGATTCCAGGCGCTTTTCCTATGAATTCGCCATAGAGGCGGCAAGGGTGCTGAATTCCAATGGGATTATCGCATATGTATTCAATGAGCTTAGACCCACACCGGAGCTTTCCTTTGCAGTCAGGGAGCTGAGAGCAACAGCAGGGATCGTTATTACAGCAAGCCACAATCCGCCCCAATATAATGGCTACAAGGTTTATTGGAGCGACGGAGGGCAGGTGGTTTCACCCATTGCTGAGGAGCTTATTGCAGAAGCGAATTCCATACAGGATTTTTCTGAAATAAAGTGCATGGATGAATGCTATATAAGCAATAAAGGATTGCTGCGATTTTTGGGTAAAGAGATGGATGACAGGTATATCGGCAAGGTCAGGGGTCTGGCACTTAATTCCGATGTGGTGAAGGAAGTGGGAGATGACTTTGGAATTATATATACACCTTTGCATGGAGCGGGTAACATTCCTGTCAGGAGGGCTTTAAAGGAGACCGGTTTTAACAATGTGACGGTAGTGCCGGAGCAGGAGTTGCCGGACCAGGACTTTCGTACTGTAAAATTCCCTAATCCTGAGGAGCATGAGGCTTTTACTCTCGCTATTGAGCTTGCCGGGAAGCAGTCTGCAGATATAATAATCGGAACTGACCCCGACTGTGACAGGGTGGGGGTTGTAGTGAAGAACACCCAGGGTGAATATGTGGTCCTCACAGGGAATCAGACAGGAGCATTGCTTGTTGACTATATATTGGGTTCCATGCAGAAGCAGGGCAGATTGAATGAGAGAAGCACTATAATAAACACCATAGTAACAGGCAAGCTGGGGGCGAAAATAGCAGAAAGCTATAATGTGGGGACGATATCTGTACTTACAGGTTTCAAATATATTGCAGAGAAGATAAAAGAATTTGAAAATACCGGGAGAGAATTCATATTCGGCTATGAAGAAAGCTATGGATATCTTGCAGGAACCTTTGTAAGAGACAAGGATGCAGTCATTACATCCATGCTTATATGCGAGATGGCTGCCTGCTACAAGAAAAAAGGAATGACACTGTACGAAGGGCTTATGAACCTCTATAGCAAATACGGATATTACAAGGAGAGTCTTAGCTCCATTACTTTCAAAGGTAAGGAAGGCATGGAGGAAATGGTCAGGCTTATAGATGGATTAAGAAGCAATCCGCCCGGGGAGGTCAACGGTATTAAAGTGACAGAAGTAAGGGACTATTTGGATTATAACGGTACGATAACACTTCCGAAGGAAAACGTACTTCAATTTATACTGGAGGACAAATCCTGGTTTTGCATAAGACCTTCAGGAACTGAACCGAAGCTGAAGATATATTTTTCCGTAACAGGGGAAAGCAATGATGCTGCCGAAGCAAGAATGGCAGGGCTTAGAGCTGGGGTAGAGGTATATGTGGAAGTTTAATATACAGAAAAAGAAGGAAATATTGAATAGATATTGAATATATATTATTGCACATTATAAGGCAATTTCGAGGGAGGCTAGTACAATGACAGGCAAAAAGCTGCTTGTAGTTGACGATCAACAGGGTGTTAGATTTCTTATCAGCGAAATATTCCAGGAAGAAGGCTATAATGTTGCCGAAGCAAGCAATTATGAAGAAGCAATAGAGGTAGCAAAGAAGTTCATGCCTGATATTGCTCTGGTAGACATGAGACTGGGGAATAATGCGGGTTATGACGGAGGGGATATCGTTAAGGAGCTTAAACAGTACATTCCTGAGCTGGTACCTATAGTTGTGACTGCCCATAGTGAGCCTGACAAGCTTAATAAGGCAATTAAGTGCGGTGCGGTGTACTGTCTGGAAAAGCCTTTTGATGTTGAGCGGATTGTCAGTGTGGTAAATGAGCAGTATATAAAATATTCATGTGATATTGTGAAACTAGGTAATAGCAGCGTGTAACAGATCGTACAGGCCAATCCACAGATAACAGGCTTTGCACATGGCACGTAGCACGTGCCCCGAAGCTAAATAAATACGTCAGGGAGGAAGAAAAATGGATAAAGTAATTATAAGGCTGAGAATGAGTGCACATGATGCGCATTACGGAGGGAATCTGGTGGACGGAGCAAGGATGCTGGGACTTTTCGGAGATGTTGCAACAGAGCTTCTTATAAGAAATGACGGAGATGAAGGACTGTTTTGTGCTTATGACAATGTTGAGTTTCTTGCACCGGTATTTGCCGGAGACTACATCGAAGCTGTGGGCGAAATTACAAAGATGGGAAACACATCAAGAAAAATGCAGTTTGAAGCCAGAAAGGTGATACAGGCAAGAACCGACATTAATGATTCAGCGGCAGAAGTACTGGAAACACCAATTGCAGTATGCAGAGCAAGCGGCACCTGCGTAGTACCAAAAGACAAGCAGCGGCTGTAGCCGCTGCTTAGATACGAGATACGAGATGCTAGATGCGAGGATTAGGGCAAGGCTTCGAAGCATTGCTTGCACTCTCGAATCTCGGATCTAGAATCTCGCATCTAAAATTAAGGGAGGATTTTTTTCGTGGATAAATTAATCATAACAGCGTGTCTTACGGGAGCGGAAGTGACAAGGGAGCAGCAGCCCAATCTTCCCATCAGTCCCGATGAAATAGCTGAAGCAGCATATCAGGCATGGAAAGCCGGTGCTTCAATAGTGCATATCCATGCCAGGAAGGCTGACGGTACTCCGACTCAGGATATTGAGGTATATAGGGAGATCAAAGAGAAGATTGCAAAAAAATGCGATATAATATTTCAACCTTCAACAGGGGGAGCGGTATGGCACTCCAAGGAAGAAAGGATACAGCCTGTACACCTGAAGCCCGAAATGGCTTCCCTGAGCACAGGCACATGCAATTTTGGTCCGGATGTGTTCATGAATTCAGAAGAGTATATTGAGACCTTCGCAAAAGCTATGCAGGAAAATGGTGTAAAGCCGGAGATTGAAGTATTTGAAAAGGGTATGATCAACAATGCATTGAAGCTGGTCAAAAAAGGACTTCTTACAATGCCAATACATTTTGACTTTGTTTTGGGTGTTCCCGGAGCAATGCCGGGGGAGCCAAGGGACCTTATGTACCTTGTAGACAGCATTCCTGCCGGCTGCACCTGGACGGTGGCAGGCATAGGAAGGGCGGAGCTTCCTCTTGCAGTGATGGCAATAGTAATGGGAGGACATGTAAGGGTAGGCTTTGAAGATAATATATTCTATTCAAAGGGTGTAGTTGCAGAGTCTAATGCTCAATTGGTAGAAAGAATTGCAAGGATAGCAAAGGAATGCGGCAGAGAAGTGGCAATACCGGATGAAGCAAGGAAGATACTGAATGTTAGTCGCTAGATACTAGTCGCTAGTCTCTAGTTTTAGGGCAAAGCCTGCGAAGCCTTGCCCAAATCTAGCGACTCGTGACTCGTGACTAGTGACTAACGAAAATCATTTAGATATTTCTAAAGGATTTTCGTGTTTTATGTAGAAATATAGTTATATGATAATGATACCTGGGGGGGTGATATCGTGCTTTTCGATACGAATATCAGTGCAGCAGTGAGATGTAAGCATTGCGGCAAACTTGTAATAAAGGACATATCTCTTTTTAACCTTTCTAAGGGCAGCTTGCATGAGGAAAGATGCAATTGCGGCAATAAGTTATTCAGAATTAAAAGCAGCGATTCAAAGACCTTCTGTCTATATATCAATTGTATTGCCTGTGACAAGGAACATCTTTACCTGTTTAACTCCAGACAGGTTTTAAGTGAAAAAATGAAAATCCTGGGCTGCCCGAACAGCAGGTTGGACATTGCATTCGTAGGCAACAGGAAGCTGGTCAGAGAAGTGGCCATTAAGTATCAAAAGGACTTGCAGGAGCTTATAAAAGTGCTTGAGGTGTAAAAAAGGCACGGGTATGGTGCAAAATTAGATGCCCGTGTCTAATATTTTGAAAGTATTAGATTGAACGCACAAAAGTATTTACATCGGGCAAAGTGCGAATTCAATAACAACCAAGGAAACATTTACGCGAAATCTGAATTAAGAATGTAAAATGTTTTTCGCGAAATATATTGATGTATTATATAATAAAAATTGGTAATAATTCTTGAAAGAGGTGATACCAGGTTGAATGAATTAATGGAAAAGAGCATGTCCGAGCTTAGAGAGCTTGCGAAGTCAATGGATATCAAGAGCTATTACAAGTTCAAGAAGGACGAGCTGGCAAGTGAAATAATGAAAAAAATAGAAGAGGCAAAAATAGCTCAGGGAATTACAAAGCCCATTCCTGTGGAAGAGAAGAGGCAGGAGGAAGCCCAAGCAGAAAATGGCTTGGAAGAAGCATATATCAAGAAGGAAGTTCCTGAGAAGCCTTTAAATGAGGAAGAAAAAAAATTCCTTGAAAGCAAGGATGTTGAAAAAGGCGGCAGAGCTGATGGAATACTGGAGATACTTCCCGATGGATTTGGTTTTCTAAGATCGGATAATTATCAGTCCGGAGACAGGGATACATATATATCTCCATCTCAGATAAGGCGATTCAACTTAAGGACGGGTGACAGGATAACAGGAATAACAAGGGCTCCCAAGGAAGGGGAAAAATTTCCGGCACTTCTGTATGTGCAGGGAGTAAATGGTGATAATCCTGAAAGTGTAATTCGAAGACCATATTTTGAAGATCTCACTCCAATATATCCCAATAGAAAAATTGTTCTTGAAAGCAATCCAAAAGACTTATCTACAAGGCTTATTGATCTTCTCGCACCGACAGGCATGGGGCAGAGAGGCATGATTGTATCACCTCCAAAAGCAGGAAAGACAATTCTTTTGAAAAAAATTGCCAACAGCATTACTAAGAATTATCCTCAGACAGAATTGATAGTATTGTTGATAGATGAGCGGCCTGAGGAAGTAACCGATATGAAGAGATCCATCAACGGAGATGTGATATATTCCACCTTTGATGAAATGCCTGAAAACCACTGCAAGGTTGCTGAGATGGTTCTGGAAAGAGCCAAGCGTCTTGTAGAGCAGAAGAAGGATGTTGTTATTCTCATGGATAGCATTACAAGACTTGCAAGGGCATATAACCTGACAATTGCACCTACTGGAAGGACACTTTCGGGGGGATTGGATCCGGGTGCATTATACAGGCCCAAAAAGTTTTTCGGCGCAGCCAGAAACATCGAAGAAGGCGGCAGTCTGACTATTCTTGCTACTGCCTTGGTAGATACGGGCAGCAGGATGGATGATGTGATATATGAAGAATTCAAAGGTACAGGGAACATGGAAGTGCATCTGGACAGAAGGCTCTCAGAGAAGAGGATATTCCCTGCAATAGATATGAACCGTTCCGGTACACGAAGGGAAGAAATGCTTCTTAGTTCAAAGGAATACGATGCTATTATGGCAATCAGAAAAGCTTTCAGCAGCGGTTCCAGCTCGGAAGTCACAGAGTATCTGATAAACAAGCTTGTACAGACAAAGAGTAATGATGAATTCATTGATGCATTGAAATTTACTAATTTCAGAGATTAGAATAATTCATAATTTAATTCCTGTATTCAGGGAAAACTAAACAAAACCCTTGATAAAAAATATTTGCCAAGTATGAAATTCTATGCTAAA
>Ga0209643_1000844_pt1 | contig 38178 bp, 36 predicted proteins | sample AutmiccBRH37_all_FD_187383 | JGI IMG/M metagenome (GOLD analysis project Ga0209643, IMG submission 187383) | Deep subsurface microbial communities from Mt. Terri, Switzerland - Autotrophic microbial communities BRH/37_all (SPAdes) (version 2) | ecosystem: Environmental > Aquatic > Deep...
CGAATTTTCTCTTTAAAGCAGCTCTAAAAACTTCTTCAAGTATTGCCATAAGCGTTACCCTGTCAATATTTTTATCTCCTTTGAAATCTGAAAACGACTCAATTAATGCTAAATTTTCCATGCACTCTCTTAATTAAAATATTATTTTCACTTTTGTCTCTAAAATATTGCTGAAAGGGATGGTTGAATTTTTAGTGACCGTAATTTTTCCTTTTCCTAAAGGTTTTGGCTCACGGGTTTTCCACTCTAATTCAATCTCACTGTCAGTCACATTTTTAAGAACGCCTTCAATAGTGGTGTTGTCTTTCAACTTTATGGTTAAAACCCTATTGATATTTTTTTTATACTGTCTATTAACCTTTAAGGGATTTGCAATGTCGGGTGAAGCTACTTCAAGAGAAAAATCTTCTATTTCCCGGTCTAAATTATGCTCAATTCCTCGACTAATTCTAATGCATTCCTTTAAAGTTACGCCGTAATCACCATCAACTTCAACAAAAATCTTGTTATCTGCCAAAAATTTCAAGTCTATCAAAAACAACTCTGGGTTTTCTTCGATAGCTTCTTTTACCAAATTTATGACTTTTTCTTTTTGTATCATACTATAAAAAGAGGGGACTTATGTCCCCTCCTAGCCCTTTATCTGTTCTAATTTGGTGCAAATATACTAAGATTTTTTGAAATGATAAAAATTCATGTTTATTTTTAATTTAAAATTATTAACTTAGCCTTAGGATAATAAACTATACAACAATTTTTTATGAAAAGTATTTTAGTCCCTATTGATTTTTCTGAACAGGCAAAATATGCTGCAAAAGTGGCTTCAGATATCGCCAGACATACAGATGCGAAAATATTTTTGTTGCATATGCTCGAACTTCCCACAGGAGTTATAGACCCTGCAGGATATGGAAATTCTAGCAATACGCCTTCGGCCTTGTTGTTTTTGAAAAGAGCTCACGAAAAATTTGAGGAATTTAAAAAATTGCCCTTTTTGGAAGGTCTGAATGTGCAAGATTCCGTTCAGTTTCACAAAGCCTATGATGGCATTATTGACGAAAGCAAAAAGCAAAATGCCGATTTAATTGTGATGGGTTCAAAAGGAACTTCCGGACTTGAAGAGATGTTGGTGGGCTCCAATACCGAAAAAGTGGTCAGAAATTCTGATGTTCCTGTGCTTGTCATTAAAAGAGATATTGAAAAATTTAAAGTTGAAAATATTGTTTTTGCCTCTAATTTTGGCTTTGATCACAGAAAATCTTTTCAGAAAATATTGGATTTTGCATCACTTTTTAATGCACGATTGCACTTGCTTAAAATAAATACCATTCATAATTTTGAAACAACGAAAGAGTCAAGTGATGCAATTAGGGCTTTTATCAACGATTTTGATTTGGGTGATTATACCTTAAACATATACAATGATATTTCTGTTGAAGCCGGGATTTTAAATTTTTCTAAAGTGATTGATGCAGATGCCATATTGTTAAACACCAGCGGCAGAAGAGGTTTAGCCCATTTATTTAACGGAAGCATTGGAGAAGATTTGGCGAATCACGCGAAATTGCCTGTGATAACTTTTAAATTGTAGGTTAAAATTTAGATTTTTTTGATTATTGAGAGTTATCATAAAATTAGACAACTTCAATTTTTTGTCTTTTATCTTTATTAATTTTTCAATTCTTTAGGTATTTCACAAATTGGAATCGGAATCATTTTATGTCTATTTGCAAGGTTTCTTTTGATGTAAATCTCAAAAATATCTTTTTCTCTTCCTTCAAAATCGGTAATTTTTTTACCCAGTTCAACTTGTTTCATCACCCATTCCAATTCGTCATAACTTGCGCCAATCTGGTCTTCATCAGTTTTATTATCACCCCATAAACCATCTGTTGGAGCTGCTTTTATAATATCTTCATTAATGCCTAAATATTTTGCTATTTTATAAACTTCAGATTTCATTAAGTCGGCGATCGGACTTATATCTACGCCGCCATCGCCGTATTTTGTAAAAAAACCAATGCCAAAATCTTCTACTTTATTGCCTGTTCCAGCAACTAAATAGCCGTTTAATCCCGCAAAATAGTACAAAGTGGTCATTCTTAGCCTTGCACGGGTATTTGCCAAAGACATTAATAGTTGTTCCTCGTTTTCAGCCTTCGGAAAAACAGCAATCAGGCTGTCAAATACCGGAGTTAAATTTACTTGTTGCAAGGCTATTTTTTTAAAGTTTTTTTGCAGCCATCCAATATGGTTATATGCTCGGGTAATTTGATTTTCAGCTTGATGAATTGGCATTTCAAGACACAATACAGGAAATCCGGTCTTGGCGCACAATGCTGAAGTCACCGCAGAATCGATGCCTCCGGAGATTCCAATCACAAAACCATTAACTTTTGATTTTTCGGCATAGTCCTTTAACCAACTTACAATGTATTCAACAACTTTTTCGGCGTTCATACTTAATTTAATTTAGTAATTTTGACGTTTTAAGTAAAGAATTGTAAATATAGAAATTAATGAACAGATTTTTTATTACTGCCATTGTTTTATTGCTTTTGGTTTCCTGCAAGGAAGAAAAGGCAAAAGATGTTGATGTGTCGGATGTTGACATCACCCTTTCAGTAAACAGGTTTGAGCAAAAATTTTATGAAGCCGATAAAACAAAGCTTCCCATAATTAAAAATGAATTTCCTTATTTGTTTCCCGAACAAAACGACAGTATTTGGCTCAATAAAATAAAAGATAAAGAAGAAAGGGAATTATATCAAAAGTCACAAGCTGTTTTTGGGGATTTTGAAAGTGAAAAAACACAAATAAAAGAACTTTTTAAACACGTGAAATATTACCATCCAGATTTTGAAGCCCCTAAAATAATTACGCTAATCACAAATTTGGATTACCAAAACAAAATTGTTTATGCAGACAGTTTGCTGTTTGTTTCATTGGATATGTATTTGGGGAAAAACAGCGAAGTGTATCGGGATTTCCCTGTTTATTTATCCCAAAATTTTGAAAAATCCCAATTGGTTGTTGACATCGCAAATGCCATTAGCGATCGTTACTATAAAGCCGATAAAGGCCGACAGTTTTTAGATTTGGTTGTTGGAGCCGGAAAAAAAATGTATATGATTGACAGCTATTTACCTGCTGTTTCTGATGCAAAAAAAATAGGATATAGCGATGCCGAATATGACTGGGCAATCGCTAATGAATTGCAAATATGGAAGTATTTTATTGAAAATAAGCTGCTGTACAGTACCGATTCAAAATTGGTAGATCGTTTTATGGCGGAAGCTCCATTTTCAAAATTTTATATTGATATTGATAAAGAATCTCCCGGAAGAATAGGGGTTTGGCTAGGCTGGCAAATTGTACAATCCTATATGAACAATAATGAGGTAACTTTGCAGCAACTTTTGCAAACCAATGCTGAAGAAATATTTAATAATTCGAAATATAAACCAAAAAAATAATGGCAGTAGCACAAACATCAAAAATTGAATTTATTGTTGGATTGGACGAAAACAAAGTGCCAGAAACGATAAACTGGACGGCAGATGACGGTGAAATTAAGGATGCGAAATCAAAAGCATTGATGATTTCCGTTTGGAATCCTGAAAAAAAGGAAACTCTTCGAATGGATTTATGGACAAAAGATATGCCGGTTGATGAAATGAAACAGTTTTTTCACGAAACATTGGTTTCAATGGCAACTTCATTTTTACGAGCGACAAATGACGAAAAAATGAGCGCCACGATGCTAGATTTTTGTGATTATTTTGCTGAAAAGATGGAACTGAAGAAATAGTTAAATGTTGAAAAGATGAATCGTTAATTTGTTTAATCGTTTAGTTTTTTGAAACTTGAAACAAACACAAACAACAATTATTGCGCTTTGATAAGCGCTATAATTTCATTGTATTCCAAAGGATTGTTCAAAAAATCTTTTTGGGAAACATCAATAATGAGGGTTTTTAAATTTTCTTCGGTTTTAATAAAACTCGAATAGCCCTGGTGAATTTTATCTAAATATTCCGGCGCAATATTTTGTTCATATTCCCTTCCTCTTTTTTTGATATTTTTGATTAATTGAGGCGTGTCCTGATAAAGATAAATGTACAAATCGGGTTTTGAAATTTCCTTGTACATAATGTCGAACATCTTTCTGTACAAATAAAATTCATCTTTTTGCAAAGTGACTTGCGCAAAAATAAGCGACTTGAAAATGTAATAATCCGAAACGATAAAGTTTTTAAACAAATCAAATTGTGCCAAATCATCCGAAAGCTGCGAATACCTGTCGGCCAAAAAACTCATTTCCAGCGGAAAAGCATAGCGGTCCTTGTCTTCATAAAATTTCGGCAAAAACGGGTTGTCGGCAAAGCGTTCCAATATAATTTTCGCGTTAAAATCCTCGGCAATCATAGTGGCGAGCGTTGTTTTGCCGGAGCCAATATTTCCTTCAATAGCAATATAATTGAATTTTTCGGCAATTGAAACAGGGCGTTCAAGCGTAAAAATAGTTTTTTCAATAAGACTGTTGTCTGTGCAATTTTCCAAACAAGTTTGTATGCGCTGTTTTGTGATGGGATGAATTAAATTGGGTGCGATTTCAGCCAAAGGAACCAACACAAATTTCCTGTTCAGCATCTCTTTATGCGGCACTATCAATTCTTTTGACAGGATAACCTCCGTATCAAAAAGCAATATGTCAATATCAATAATTCGGGCTTTATAACCGGTTTCAGAAGTACTTTTTCTGCCCAATAAAAGTTCAATCTCGTGAATGGATTTTAACAGATTCTCTGGGTTTAATCCTGTAGAAATTTGGATGCAGATGTTTAAAAAATCATCACTTCTAAAACCCCAGGATTCTGTTTTGTAAACTGAGGAAATCCTCACAATCGCACCTATTTTTTCAGCAATTAAATCAATTGCCTGTTGTAGATTTTCAAGCTTGTTTCCCAGGTTACTTCCCAAAGATAAATATGTAGGTCTTAAAATTTGCATAAAGTGAATGCAAAGAAAAGAAAAGTATCAGATAAAATCCTATCTTTGCTCGTCAATTTATAAACATTTACAAAATTTTTTTTAGATTTTAAATTCAAGGTAAATATGAAGTTTTTAGGAAATTTATTAGCATCAATTTTGGGGACATTAATTGCATTGGGCATTTTATTTATGATGTTTATTGTGATTGCAATGGCATTTGGTGAAACTGAGAAAGTGATGGTGAAAGGCAACTCGGTTTTAGAAATTAAATTAGACGCTTTGGTGAAAGATTATGCGCCAAAAGGCAATGAATTTTTGGATGAATTTTTTGCGCTTACAGATGAAAAAATGGGCCTAAATGAAATTATCAATGCCATTGAAAATGCAAAAAATGATAATAATATTGTTGGAATAAGCATCAATACTGTTGATGTAAATGCCGGTGTTGCGCAAACCCAAGCCATCAGAAATAAATTGGAAGAATTTAAGGAATCGGGTAAATTCATAATGGCTTATGCTGATGTTTACAATCAAAAATCTTATTATTTAAGTTCTGTGGCCGATTCAATTTTTATGAATCCTTTAGGTGGAGTTGATTTTAAGGGTTTGTCTTCAGAAGTGTTATTTTTTAAAGATTTGCAAGATAAATCGGGCGTGAAATTGGAAGTGATCCGCCACGGGAAATATAAAAGCGCCGTTGAGCCATTTTTGTACAATAAAATGAGTGATGAAAACAGGGAACAAATCACCGCATTTTTACAATCTATTTGGGGTGAATTGTTGGTGGATATTTCAAAAAGCAGAAATAAATCAATTGAGGAACTAAACGCCATAGCCGATAATTTATGGGCACGAAATGCAACCTTGGCCTTAGAAAACAACATTGTTGATGCTGCTGTTTATATGGATGAATACGAATCCAAATTGAAATTGGCTTCGGGTATTTTGGCTGATGATGAATTGTTAAAGATTACGCTTTCAGATTATATTTCTACAGGAAAAGGAAGGGTAACTTCAACTTCTTCCAATAAAATTGCCGTAATTTATGCGCAAGGCGAAATCATTTACGGGAAAGGAAATGAAGATTTAATTGGACAGGAATTAATCATTGAAGCCCTTCGAAAAGCGCGGAAAGACAAAAACGTAAAAGCAATTGTATTGCGGATAAATTCACCGGGAGGAAGCGCTTTGGCTTCAGAATTAATTTGGAGAGAGTTGGAACTGACCAAAAATGAACTTCCTTTAGTAGTTTCAATGGGAGATTTGGCAGCATCTGGAGGATATTATATTGCTTGCAATGCTGACAGAATTTTTGCGGAACCCACAACCATTTCCGGATCCATTGGTGTTTTTGGTGCCTTGCCAAATATGAGCAAATTGGCGGGTGATATTGGTATTAATGCCGAACAGGTGAGCACCAATAAAAGCCCAAATTACAGTCTTTTTGAACCTCTTACCGATGAGTTTAGAGCCGTAACCACTGAAGGTGTTGAAGACATTTACACAACGTTTGTTGCAAGGGTTTCTGAAGGCAGAAATATGAGTGTTGAGGCAGTTGACAGTATCGCTCAAGGTCGTGTTTGGTCGGGAGTTGACGCTTTGAATAACGGCTTGGTTGATGAGTTGGGGAATTTAGATGATGCAGTTAAGTATGCTGCGGAATTGGCGGCAATTGTTGATTATAAAGTGCGCAATTACCCAGATTATAAATTGGATTTAGGTGAAAAATTAAGTGGTATCCCTTTTATGAAAACAAAGGAAAAAGCAATGATTGAAGCCTTGGGATTGGAAAATTATAAAATTTACCAAACCATTAAACAATTTTCGGAACTCAAAGGGATACAGGCAAGAATGCCTTTTTTACTTGACATTAAATAAGGATTTTCTTTAAATTCGCTCGAAGGTAACAAAGCTGTAATCGTACTTGTTGTTTTCGTCTGCTTTAAAATTTTCCCGTGAAGTTTCTTTCCAAATGGTTTTATCTATTTCAGGAAAAAAAACATCAGCATCAAATTGATGGTGAACAAATGTGATATCAAGCTTGTCTGTAAACGGCATAGCTTGCTTGTAAATTTCTGCACCACCTAAAATAAACGGATTTTCATCAACTTCCTCAGCGATTTTAAGCGCTTTTTTTAAAGAATTTACCACCACGCAGCCTTCAGCTTTGTAATTTTTATCACGCGTAATGAGGATATTGGTTCTGTTTGGAAGCGGTTTCCCCAATGATTCATAAGTTTTTCGACCCATAATAACAGCGTGGTTTAAGGTCGTTTTTTTGAATCGTTTTAAATCGGCAGGTAAATACCAAATCAATTGGTTGTCTTTTCCTAAGGCGTTATTCGCTGCAATGGCAGCCATTATTGTTACCATTCTTCTGTTGCGTTGTCCAAATCACTCTTTCTTTTTTCTTTTTCGAAATTATAGAGTTCTTGTGATTTTTCGGCCTTTGACGCATAGTCATCTTCCATTTCTTTTTTTAATTTTGCAATTCTCAATTCTTGCTCAATTACCAATTTTTCAGTTTGTATGCGTTCCCAATCTTTTCCCATAAAACGATGGGTTATAAACACATTGATAAAATGCAACACAAAGAAGAAAAACCATAAAACGATGGCCCAAACAAACCAGTTTTCCACAACATTTTCGCCAACTTTTAAAAATTTGTTAAGCAGTATTAAAAAAACAGCGCCCACTAAAAACACTATAAAATGATAGTAGAGTCTCTTTTTTTGTTTTGCGCGCATTCGCGCATTTTCGTATAATTCGTGTTGTTCATTCATAGTGTTCATATATTACATATTTTTTACCCATTCTTTGATGTAGGCAGTGAAATCTTCCGTTTCATATTCGTTTTCTTGTTGCAGCTTTTCATTTGCCAGTTCTAAAAACTTTGAAATGTTTTTATCAGAAGTGTTAAAAAGACCTTCGAGCGATTTCAAAAGCTCAATATCTTCAATTTCAATAATTCTATTAATAATGGCGATTTTTAATTTTGGTGCATTCATTTTCTTTTTCTTTAAGAATCTTAAATATATTAAAAGTTTTACAAACTGTTTATTAAAGAAATATTAAATTTCAATAATTCCCATTTACAATTTGCTGCCAAGTCAATTTTTTAGGCGGAAGTTTGTCTGATTTTAAACAGCAACATCTCCTTTTATATGCGGATGCGGATTGTAATTTACCAAGTTAAAATCTTCAAATTTAAATTCGAAGATGTTTTTCACCGATGGATTTATTTCCATTTTAGGCAATTCTCTGGGTGTTCTTGATAATTGTAATTTAATTTGTTCGCTATGGTTGCTGTAAATATGTGCATCTCCAAAAGTGTGGATAAAATCTCCCGGTTTTAAATCGCAAACCTGTGCAACCATCATCGTAAATAAAGCATAGGAAGCAATATTGAATGGAACACCTAAAAATATGTCGGCGCTGCGTTGGTAAAGCTGACAGGATAATTTTCCGTCGGCCACATAAAATTGAAAAAACGCGTGGCAAGGAGGCAAAGCAGCTTTTCCTTTGGCTATGTTTTCAGCAAAAGAAACCGCAGTATTTGGCAAAACACTTGGATTCCAGGCCGAAACCAGCATTCTTCTGCTGTCGGGATTTGTTTTTATGGTTTGGATCAATTCAGAAATCTGATCGAGGTCTTCGCTGTTCCAGTTCCGCCATTGATGTCCGTAAACCGGACCCAGATCACCGTTTTCATCGGCCCACGCATCCCAAATTTTCACGCCGTTTTCATTCAAATATTTAATGTTGGTGTCGCCATTCAAAAACCACAACAATTCATAAATAATGGATTTTAAATGCAGTTTTTTTGTGGTCAACATCGGGAATCCTTCACTTAAATCAAACCGCATCTGATAACCAAACACGCTTTTTGTTCCGGTTCCTGTCCTGTCTTCTTTTAGCGTTCCTTTATCTTGAACGTATTTTATTAAGTCTAGATATTGTTTCATCTTGTTGTTTAATCGTTTAGTTGTTTAATTGTTTTTTTTTGAACAATTAAACAAATACTTTCAGTAGTTTATTTTTTAATCAAATTTAATATTCCCCCTTCGGGGGTTAGGGGGCTTACCCAATAATCATTCCCGCAATGGTTGCCGATAACAATGAAGCGATTGAACCGCCAATTACTGCTTTCAATCCAAACTCGGACAATGTTTTTCTTTGTCCCGGCGCCAAGGATCCAATGCCGCCAATTTGAATGCCGATTGAGGCAAAATTGGCAAAACCGCACAACATATAAGTGGCCATAATCACCGATTTGCTGTACGTAAGATGGGTGATGTTGGCCATATCTTTTAACTCAGCCAATTGAATATATCCCACAAATTCACTTGCAGCCAATTTTACGCCCAATAATTGTCCCATCAACATCATATCTTCTCTGGCTACACCAATCAACCACATTAAAGGCGCAAAAATAGTCCCTAAAATTGATTCCAAAGAAAATTGTTGGTACGGCGTATAGGTGGCAATCCAGTCGTTTAAATAGGTTACAGAACCAACCCATCCCAAAATACCGTTGATCATAGCAATTAAAGCCACAAAAACCAATAACATTGCTGCAACGTTGGCGGCTAATTTTAAACCTTCCGTGGTTCCGTTGGCGATGGCGTCCAAAATATTTGAGCCTATTTTTTCCTGGGAAACATTTACGTCGGTATTAATTTCCTCGGTTTGGGGATACAGCATTTTTGAGATAACAATGGCTCCAGGCGCTGCCATTACCGATGCAGCTAATAAATGTTTGGCAAACTGAAGACGTAAAATAGGATCGTTTCCGCCTAAAAATCCGATATATGCGGCCAAAACACCTCCGGCAACTGTGGCCATTCCGCCAATCATCACCAGCAATATTTCAGAACGGTTCATCCGTTCCAAATAGGCTTTGATCATTAAAGGCGCTTCTGTTTGGCCCAAAAATATATTTCCGGCGACCGATAAACTTTCTGCTCCAGAAATTTTTAATAATTTGGTCAATGCCAATGCCATTCCTTTCACAATAATTTGAATAACACCCAAATAAAACAAAAGGGAAGTTAATGCAGAAAAGAAGATAATAGTTGGCAGAATTTGAAAAACAAAAATAAATCCGTAGGACTCAATATTCATCAGGCCGCCAAATAAAAACTGACTTCCGGCAGCGGTAAAATCCAAAATACTGGTAAAAATTCCACCAACAAATTCGAATATTCGCTGAACAAAAACAACTTTTAAAACCCCAATACCAATAAGCAATTGAGCGGTTAAACCTGCACCAACCGTTTTCCAATTAATGGCTTTCCGGTTATTGCTGAACAAATAGGCAATCAGCAGCAATGACACCATTCCCAAAACTCCCCGCCACAATGATGTTGTTGAAAATCCTTGGCTGTCAATAATGGTATTTTGGATGGTTTCTTGTGCGTTCGCTGAAAAAATACTGAAGAAGATTAGGATAGCTAAACTTATTTTTTTTATCATAAAGAGGATTGTTATGAAGTGCGTTTTGTTATTTCGTCACGAATTTTTGCGGCCAATTCATAATCTTCATTTAGAACTGCTTTGCTTAATTTTTCATTTAATTCTTCCAGCGTATCTTTTGAAAATGAACTTGCTTTTTCAGGTTCCTCAATTAATTTTTCAATGCTTAAGGTTCCTTTTTCGTCCGTTAATTCATTTTTGGCTTTTAAATAGATCCCTGCCTTGTCCAAAATATTTTCATAGGTGTAAATTGGTGCATTAAATCGCGTTGCCAAAGCAATGGCATCAGAAGTTCGGGTATCAATAATTTCCTCAATTTTATCGCGTTCACAAATTAGGCTTGAATAAAACACGCCATCAACCAATTTGTGAATGATTACCTGTTTTATGGCAATGTGAAATCTGTCGGCAAAACTTTTAAATAAATCGTGTGTAAGCGGACGGGGAGGTTTAATTTCTTTTTCCAAAGCAATGGCAATGGACTGGGCTTCAAACGCTCCAATCACAATTGGCAAGGTTCTGGACCCGTCTACTTCGCTCAAAACCAATGCGTAAGCGCCACTTTGTGTTTGGCTGTAAGATATCCCTTTAATATTTAGTCGAACTAAACTCATAAGTTAAAATTAAAAAAAAAGACTGTCTAATCAAAGGATTTTATCCCAATAATTAGGCAGCCTTATTTAGAGGCACAATTTAATAAAATTATGCGTTATTTGCTTTAAATTCTTTTAACTTTTCAATTAATTTTGGAACCACTTCAAAAGCGTCTCCTACAATGCCATAATCTGCAGCTTTAAAGAAAGGCGCTTCGGGATCGGTATTGATTACCACTTTAACTTTTGAGGAGTTTACTCCGGCCAAATGTTGAATGGCGCCTGAAATTCCAATGGCGATGTATAAGTTTGAAGAAACCGGTTTTCCTGTTTGTCCAACGTGTTCACTATGAGGCCTCCAGCCCAAATCGGAAACTGGTTTTGAACATGCGGTCGCTGCTCCCAAAACACTGGCCAACTCTTCTATCATTCCCCAGTTTTCAGGACCTTTCAATCCTCTTCCTCCGGAAACTACGATATCCGCATCTGCAATGGTCACTTTTCCTGAAGTTTGCTCAATGGAAGTTGAAACCAAATTACTTTCAACCAAAACAGGTGAAAATTCTTCTGTTGTTCCTGAAACTTTATTTTCGAACAAACCAAATGCGTTTTTGGCAAGTGCAATCACTTTTATTTCCGTTAAAATTTGTGTGTTGTTAAATGCTTTGTTTGAAAATGTTTTTCTTTTCACCGTAAAAGGTGAAGTGGCACTTGGCAACGCAATCACATTGCTCGCAAAACCTGCATTTAAATTGGCGGCAACCATAGGCGTAAAGTACAATCCGTTTGCGTTTGAATCGATAATAACAACTTTCGCGCTTTCTTTTTCGGCCGCTTGTTTTACAATATTTGCAACTATTTTAGCATTAAAAGGATTCAATGCTTTATTTGTAATTGTTAATACTTTTTCTGCTCCATAATTATATAATATTGACGCATCACTTGAATTTATCGTCAATACCACTAAGTTGGTCCCCAATTGCTCAGCAACTTTTTTCCCGTAGGAAGTTACTTCTAAAGCGGTTTTTTTAAATTTTCCTTCCGATGATTCGGCAAAAACCAATACTGACATATTTTTTTTGGATTTTAGATTTTAGATTTTAGATTTGTTTTTCTAACACTAAAATGAATTTATATTTTTAATTCTTCTTGTACAGTTAAACGTTTAAACAAATAAACGATTAAACATTTTTTAAATAACTTTTGCTTCGTTGTGCAATAAATTAATGAGTTCACCAACATTGTCGGCATCCACTAATTTACAAGCCGATTTTGCCGCCTGTTTTTCAAAAGAAACAATGGCTGTTGCTGCATTTCCGTTGGAAGATTCAACAATTGTCAATGGTTTTTGACGCGCCATCATAATGCCGCGCATATTTGGAATTCGCAAATCTTTTTCTTCAACCAAGCCTTTTTGACCTGCAATAATTAGAGGAAGATTTGCCGAAAGTTGCTCTTTTCCGCCATCAATTTCACGCGAGATTGTGGCTTTTTCACCATCAATTTCAAGTCCGATACAAGCATTCACAAAATTAAAATCCAATAGTGTGGCAAGTATGGCTGGCACCATTCCGCCGTTATAATCGATTGATTCTTTTCCTGCAAGCACCAAATCGTAGCCGCCATTTTTAACCACATCAGCCAATTCTTTTGCAACGGTAAAACCGTCTAAAGCTTCTGTATTTACCCTTATCGCATCATCGGCGCCTATGGCCAATGCTTTACGTAAAGTTGGTTCGGTAGTTGCGTTTCCAACGGTGGCAACGGTTACTGTGGCTCCTTGCTTTTCTTTGAACCACATAGCCCTTGTCAATGCAAATTCATCATAAGGATTTATCACGTATTGCACGCCGTTGCTGTCAAATTTTGCATTGTTATCTGTAAAATTAATTTTTGAGGTAGTGTCCGGAACGTGACTGATACAAACTAATATTTTCATAAAATCTAAGTTTTTGGATATTTGGGTTAAAATTACGCGTCTTTTTTATTTATGATGCTACGAATATACTAATTTTTTTAAATATATTATGCGTGCATAGCAATTTTTTTATTAAGACATAATTATTTTGATAGAACTGTTATTATTGTTTAATTTTGCAAATCCTAAAAAACAGATTAAGATGAAGACTATACAATTTAGAGAAGCCATTTGTGAAGCAATGAGTGAAGAAATGCGCAGGGATGAAACTATTTATTTAATAGGAGAAGAAGTTGCTGAATATAATGGTGCTTATAAAGCTTCAAAAGGAATGTTGGATGAGTTTGGCGCAAAACGCGTAATTGATACGCCAATTGCCGAATTGGGTTTTACCGGAATTGCGATTGGATCTGCGATGAACGGAAACCGACCAATTGTGGAATATATGACTTTTAACTTTGCTTTGGTGGGTATTGACCAAATTATAAATAACGCCGCTAAAATAAGACAAATGTCGGGCGGACAAATAAATTGCCCAATTGTATTTCGTGGTCCAACCGGATCTGCAGGCCAGTTGGGAGCCACACATTCACAGGCATTTGAAAACTGGTTTGCAAACACACCCGGTTTAAAAGTGGTGGTGCCATCAAATCCTTATGATGCAAAAGGATTGTTAAAAGCTGCCATTAGAGATGATGATCCGGTTATTTTTATGGAATCGGAGCAAATGTACGGCGATAAAGGTGAAGTGCCGGAAGGAGAATATATTGTGCCAATTGGGGTTGCTGACATCAAAAGAGAAGGAACCGATGTAACAATTGTTTCTTTCGGAAAAATAATTAAAGAGGCTTATATTGCTGCTGAAATTCTTGAAAAAGAGGGAATTTCGGTTGAAATTATTGATTTACGAACCATCAGGCCAATGGACAGTGAAGCCATTTTTAAATCGGTAAGAAAAACAAATAGATTGGTTATTTTGGAAGAAGCCTGGCCTTTTGGAAGTGTTTCCTCTGAAATTACGTTCCAGGTTCAGGAAAATGTATTCGATTATTTGGATGCTCCCATCAAAAGAATCACCACTGCTGATACGCCAGCACCATATTCTCCCGTGTTGTTGGAAGAATGGCTGCCAAATGCAAATGATGTGGTAAAAGCGGTGAAAGAAGTATTGTATAAAAAATAAGGGCATAATATTTGCTCAGCAACTACCTTTCAAAATTATCTTGAAAGGTTTTTTTATGATGACTAAAAAATATATTTTCTTAAGTTTTATGTTTACGCTTGTTTTTTTCTCAGGGTTTTCCCAAGTGAAAATAAGCGGCTTTGTGAAGGACGAAAACAACCAATCAATTCCCTTTGCCAATATCGTTTTTGTGGGTTCCTCTACAGGAACGGTTTCCGATGAAAATGGAAAATTTTATTTGGAATCCAATAAAACCTACACCCAAATAGAAGTTTCTTTTTTGGGCTACGAAAACAAAACAATTCCCATAAAAAGCAGGGATTTTAATTTAACGATAATCTTAAAAGAAGCCGCCGCACAATTAGACCAAGTTTTTATCTACAGCGGAAAGGTTAAGAAAAAGGGGAATCCTGCCATCGCCATATTGGAAAAAATTTGGGCCAAAAAGCGTGAAAATGGCATCTATTTATTTGACCAATATCAATATAACAAGTACGAAAAATTGGAATTTGATATGAATAATATTGACAGTGCAATGATTAAAAGCAAACTTTTTAAAGGAATGGAGTTTGTTTTTGAAGGAATTGACACTTCAAATGTAACGGGAAAAGCATTTTTGCCCATTTTTATCAATGAGTCCGTTTACAAATCTTTTGGAAAAAATAAAGGCGGAAAAAAACTTCGGGAAGATTTGGTGGCCAATAAAAACTCAGGATTCGAAAACAACCAAAATGTCATCGCATTCATCAAAGATTTATATGTAGATTATAATGTTTACGACAGCTACATCAAAATTTTCGATAAAAGTTTTGTGAGTCCAATTTCCAAAGCCGCAGGCGTTTCAACCTATAATTATATTTTGGCCGACAGTGCTTTTATCGACAATAAGTGGTGTTTTAATATTTTATACTATCCGCGAAGAAAAGGTGAACTCACTTTTAAAGGCAATTTTTGGGTGAATGACACCACTTTTGCCATCAAAAAAATTAATATGCAGGCCAACAAAAGCGCCAATATTAACTGGGTAAAAGATATTTATATTGAACAGGAATTTGATGTGTTGAATGATTCGGTGTTTTTACTGAAACGCGATTATATGATGTCCGATTTTAGTTTGAATAAAAAGGACAAATCCAAAGGTTTGTATGGCAAAAGAACCACGATGTTTAAGGATTATGTCTTCAACGAAACAAAATCTGATGCTTTTTATAACCAGGAAATAAACAATTATGATAAAAATATTTATTCAAAAACCGATGATTATTGGAGCGAAAATCGGCAGGAAAAATTAAATGAAAATGAAAAGGGAATCTATAAATTGCTCGATACTTTAGCGACCGTTCCCAAATTTAAACGCATTTATAATTTGGTTTCCATTTTAGGTTCGGGTTATATAGAGTTTAATAAATTTGATTTTGGCGATGTGTTTTCAACCTTCGGAAAAAATGATGTGGAAGGCTGGCGTCTACGTGCCGGAGGAAGAACTTATTTGGGCGGAAATGAACCTTGGCGCGTTCAGGGTTATACTGCGTACGGATTTAAAGATGATAAATTCAAGTATGGTTTTTCGGGAAAATGGATGATAAATCCCAAAAGCAGGTTTATCATTGGCATTGGAAACAGGCGCGATGTGGAACAAATTGGCGTGAGTTTAACCACAACCAATGATGTGATGGGCAGAAGTTTTGCTTCATCTTCCTTGTTTTCATCAGGTGACAACAGCAAATTGACTTCCATCAATTTATCAAATTTCTTTATGTCCATCGAACCCCGGAATAATTTAAATTTCAAAATTGGCGCATCATACAGAACTTTGGAATCTGCATCCCCTGAAACTTTTAACCTGGATTATTGGGTTGACAAAGAAAACAATATCAAAAAAGCGGATGTGTCTCAATCCGAAATTGATTTTACGGTGACTTACACGCCAAACAGAAAAACAATTGGTTACGGTGTTGAACGCAATGAAGTCACCGATGTGTATTCCACCTTATTTTTGAACTATTCAAAAGGAATAAAGGGCCTTTTTGACAGTGATTTCAATTACCAAAAAGTTCAGTTTTATTACCGTCAGCCAATGTTAATTGGCGGCTTGGGAAGAATGTTCACCACTTTTGAAGTGGGTAAAACTTTTGGTGAAGTGCCGCTCGGTTTGCTGAATGTGGTGCCGGGAAACCAATCTTATTTCACCATTGAAAATACGTATTCGTTGCTGGACTATTATGAATTTGTGACCGATACCTATGCATCCCTTCACGTAGAACACAATTTTAATGGAAAATTCTTTTCAAGAATTCCTTTGTTCAGAAAACTCAACCTGCGTGAAATTGTTGGTGCAAAAGCGGTTTGGGGCGAAATTTCCGATAAAAATATTGCGTTAAGTGCTTCAAACATCAATTATGTGGCACCTTCAAACGTATATTATGAGTACAGCGTTGGTGTTGGCAATATATTTAAGGTTTTCAGGATTGATTTTAGCTGGAGAGGAAGTTATAGAGATGTGCCAAACGCCAATAATTTTGCCATAAAAGGCGCCTTCGGATTCCATTTCTAAAATTTACCGCAATTAGGTGTTTGTTGGGAGATGATTTTTGTATTTTTGAAAAAAATTTAACTGTTTAACTAAAAGAAAATGAGCAATAAAACTGAGAAAACTTTCGATGTATTGATTGAGATACCAAAAGGAAGCAGAAACAAGTATGAGTATGATTTTGTGTTGCATAAAATCAGGTTCGACAGAATGTTGTTTTCTTCTATGATGTATCCTGGAGATTACGGATTTATTCCTGAAACTTTGGCCTTGGACAAAGATCCGCTGGATGTTTTGGTATTGGGCGGCGAACCAACATTCCCAATGTGCGTGATGGAAGTTAAACCCATTGGCGTTTTTCATATGACCGATGAAAAAGGACCGGATGAAAAAATTATTTGTGTGCCAATATCCGATCCAATTTGGAACCAGTTAAATGATATTTCAGATATGAATCCGCATCAAGTAAAAGAAATTGAACATTTCTTTCAGGTTTACAAAGATCTGGAAAAAAAGAAAGTCGATGTTGGGGGTTGGGGAGACGTTAAAGAGGCTTATGAAATTGTTGCCAAATGTATAGAGCGCTATAATTTGAGCGAACATAAGAAAAAAAGGACGTTTACCATTTAATTGATAAAATATAGACCTAAAAACTAAACCATCTCTAAAAATTAGAGATGGTTTTTTTTATCTGTTTAAATTTACTTATTTTAGCCTCCACAAAAAAATTAACTAATAACAAACATTTAAATAATGGAATTAATCGTAAAATTTTTACCTCTTTTTGGTATTGCGGCACTTGTATTTGTGTTTTTCAAAAATTCTTGGGTTACAAAACAGGATGGAGGAAATGAAAAAATGGCAAGAATTGCCAAGAACATTGCCGATGGTGCAATGTCGTTTTTGAAAGCCGAATATAAAATACTTTCAATTTTCGTTGTTGCCGTAGCAATTTTACTCTATTTCAAAGGAACCTACGAAACCGGATCTAACGGGATGGTAGCAGTATCTTTTATTGTAGGTGCTTTTTGTTCCGGATTGGCTGGTTTTATAGGAATGAAAGTTGCCACCAAAGCGAACGTAAGAACTACACAAGCCGCCAGAACTTCCTTAGGAAAAGCACTAGAAGTTGCTTTTGCAGGTGGTGCAGTTATGGGATTGGGCGTTGTTGGTCTGGGTGTTTTAGGATTGAGTTCGTTATTTATGTTGTATAGCGGACAAGGATGGGTTATTTCTGAAGTGCTGAATGTGCTTTCAGGATTCTCTTTGGGAGCGTCATCAATCGCTTTATTTGCACGTGTTGGTGGTGGTATTTATACCAAAGCGGCCGATGTTGGAGCCGACCTTGTTGGAAAAGTGGAAGCAGGGATTCCTGAAGACCATCCTTTAAATCCTGCAACCATTGCAGATAACGTTGGAGACAATGTTGGAGATGTTGCCGGTATGGGCGCCGATTTATTTGAATCGTATGTGGGTTCTATTATTGGAACAATGGTATTGGGTGCTGCTTTTGTGACCATACCTGCTTTTCAGGCTTCATTTGATGGTTTAGGCGCTATTTATTTGCCGTTGGTTTTAGCCGCTGTAGGTATTGTAATGTCAATTATAGGAACATTTTTTGTAAAAGTAAAAGACGGAGGTGATCCGCAATCGGCTTTAAATATTGGTGAATTTGGTTCAGCAGGCTTAATGGTTGTTGCGTCTTATTTTATCATAGCGCAAATGCTTCCTGAAACTTGGATGTTTAAGAGTGTTGAATACACTTCAATGGGCGTGTTTTGGGCAACAATTGCTGGTTTAGTGGCCGGTTTATTGGTAGGAAAAGTAACTGAATATTATACTGCAACAGGCAAAAAACCTGTAATGTCTATCGTTAGACAATCGGAAACCGGTGCAGCAACAAATATTATTGCAGGTTTGGGAGTTGGTATGATGTCAACAGCCATTCCAATTATTTTAATTGCAGCAGCAATTTTGGTTTCGCACCATTTTGCAGGTTTATACGGTATTGCTATTGCTGCCGTTGGAATGTTGGCAAATACAGGAATTCAGTTGGCAGTTGATGCTTACGGTCCAATTTCTGACAATGCAGGTGGTATTGCTGAAATGGCCGAATTGCCAAAAGAAGTGCGTGAACGTACAGATAAATTAGATGCCGTTGGAAACACCACTGCAGCTATTGGAAAAGGATTTGCCATCGCTTCTGCCGCATTAACGGCTTTGGCGTTGTTTGCCGCTTTTATGCAAACTGCAAATTTAACGTCTATTGATGTTTCCCAGCCTAAAATTATGGCCGGACTTTTAGTGGGTGGTATGTTGCCATTCGTTTTTTCAGCTTTGTCTATGAATGCCGTTGGACGTGCAGCTATGGCGATGATTGAAGAAGTTCGTCGTCAGTTTAGAGACATTCCTCAGCTTAAAGCAGCTTTGGAAGTGATGCGTAAATATGATTCAGATATGTCTAAAGCATCTGTTGAAGACAGGAAAATATTTGATGAGGCCGATGGTGTTGCAGATTATTCAAAATGTGTTGAAATCTCCACAAAAGCTTCCTTAAGAGAAATGGTTTTGCCAGGTTTAATGGCGATAGCTGTGCCAGTTTTGGTTGGTTATGTTGGAGGCGCCCAAATGTTGGGAGGCTTATTGGCCGGTGTAACAACAACAGGTGTTTTAATGGCTATTTTCCAATCAAATGCGGGTGGCGCTTGGGACAATGCCAAAAAAACGATTGAAGAAAAAGGCTTAAAAGGAACCGATACGCATAAAGCGGCAGTGGTAGGAGATACCGTTGGTGATCCGTTTAAAGATACTTCGGGACCATCATTAAATATTTTATTGAAATTAATGTCGGTTGTTGCTTTGGTAATTGCGCCTAGTATTGCACTTTCTGCCGATGAAGTTGCAGAATATGCAAGAGAAAATGCACCAACCGAAATGGTTTCTCACGAAATTTCCAAAGAAGTACAAGTGATGATGAATACCAATGAGGATGGATCTGTAAAAGCGACAGTAACTACCACAACGACTGATAATGGAACGGTTACTACTGACGAAAAAGTTTTTGAAGGAACTGAAGCTGAAGTAAAAGCTGAAATTCAAAATCTTAAGGAGGTTAAAGTTGAAGTAATTACGCCAACTTCCCAAGAGTAATTTAAAGAAGTAATTTTATATATTTTAATTAAACCTGTGGATTTGTATCCGCAGGTTTTTTTGTACAATTAAATGTGGTTATTTGGATAATCTCATAATTAAAATAAAATGTTGATTATGAAATTTTATGTTGAATTTTTGTTTAGAAAACTATTTTTCAACGAGTTATCAATTAAAAATTAATTTTTAAATTTGTTTAAAATGAGACTATTATGGCCAGATTTCAACATAAGATTTACTTTTTGGGCTTCCTTCTGATTTTTACGGCATTTGCCAAAGCCCAAAATAAGGAGTTAATGATCAGTAAGGAACTTGCTGAAAATTCCGAAATGCTCAAGGTTAAAATGGGAACTCAATGGATGGGTAAGATATGGAAATTTAAGTTTGGTGATTATGAAGTGGTTGACAGTAAAATGGGTTGGAAAAAAGTTAAAACCAAATCAAACTTATTGAATACCAAGTCAGAAGTTAATTCTAATCAAAAATTCTCATTTGTATTAACAAATAAAACAAACGATTCTGCCATCGTAAATGCTGTAGAGAATATTTCAATAGAACAGCTCCAATCCTATGAATTATTTCCAAATTTTTATTTGGGATCTGACGAGCTTTTGAAAGGGTCTCGAAATTTTTCGGCGTTTATTTCCCCAACAAGCAATAAAGAAGAAACTTGGGCCTTAGTTATGAAAGATACGCAGGGCAGCAAAGTGGCATATGAAAATGAAGCTTTCCTTACAAATGGAGAACGATTGATTTCAATTATTCCTATAAGTTCAAATAATGACAATAAAAATAGAAGTGAATTGGGTATGATGCTAAATCTTCCTGCGATGGGTTATGAATTTATAGAAAACGATCATTCGCTTTGTGCAATACAGTATTATGGCGGTGGTGTATTGGGAACAAATAAAAATATTATTTGGTTAAAATCAGATCTTTACTCCAGTATGAAATTAATATATGCAACTGCAATGACAGCAATTATGCAGATTAAACAGATTGAACCTGAATAATAATTATCGTGGACGAATTTATCTTTTGAAATAAAATTGATTATAGATTATTCTGGTTGCAAGGAAACCTGAAGTTGCTGTGGAATCACGTGACATTCGTCCGCAGTTACTGTAATCGATTCAGAGATAAAAGTGATGTAACCAACTCCGGAAACAGTCACAATATAAGTTCCTTCCCGTTCCCAGGCTCCAGAAAAAACAGGATTGTTCGCATCGAAGAACTCCAAGGTTTCCGTATAATTTCCGTCTGTGGCTTTTACGATTATTCCTTCACCCAAAGGCTGATTTGTCACAGCATTTTTAACTGTAATGTTTAATGCTGCCCGCGCTTCTTCGGTGCATTGTATTTCATCTGTCTTGTTAAAAGTGCAGGATAAGAAAAGAAAAATACTGCATAAGTATAATGTTTTCATCATAAAAGGATTTAAATGTTTATTGATTTATGTAAAAAACGTTGCTTTAGCCAATAAATTTTTTTGTTTAATCTCTTTCAATTCCCTTGTTCAAAAATTTCAGGAAAAGCGATTGAAGTTTTATTCTTTGTCCTCTTTGTTTTCGAGATTTAATTTGTCTATCAAATTGTATTTTTCCTGTCTTGTTTTCCAACGATCACGCGCATATTTTTGCATATCTGTCACAGTGTCTTTTTCATCGGTTATTTCAAGTCCAAGCAATGTTTCAATAATATCTTCCAAGGTTACAATTCCGTCCATCCCTCCATATTCATCAATAATTACAGCAATATGTTCCTTTCTTTCCAAAAGAATTTCCCAAACGCTAAACAATACTTTTGAATCTTGGACAAATACAATTTCGCGTTTAATATCCTTTAGTTTTAAATCAAGTTGCCCTTCGGCAAGCTTTTCAAAAACCGTTTGTCTGAACACATATCCCGTAATGTTTTCTGTACTTTCTGAATAAATGGGAATCCGTGAGTATTTCAGGTAATCTTTATTTCTTAAAAAATCATTTAAGGTTAAATTTTCATCAGCAACCGCAACCACCACCCTTGGAGTCATAATTTCAGTAACTTTTACATTTTTTAGCCGAAGTAAATTTTGAATTATCTTATGTTCTTTTTCCGAAAAAATACCTTCGTCCGCACCAATACTCGCCAAGGCCGATATTTCTTCTCTGCTGGTAGATTGCTCATTCTCGTTTCCTGAAATTGCTTTTGTAATGAATGCGGACATTATGACTAAAGGATAAGTAACAATAATCATAATACGTATTATTTGCGATGAAATCTTAGCCAAACCTCTCCAATAATTTGCCCCAATAGTTTTGGGAATAATTTCTGTAAGCACCAATATTAAGATGGTCAAAATTGCTGAAACAATTCCAAAGGATGCTTCACCATATATTTTGACTGCTTGCGCTCCAACACCGGCGGCTCCAACGGTATGTGCCACAGTGTTAAGCGATAAAATTGCAGATAATGGCTTGTCGATATTGCTTTTTAAGTCGATAAATACCCTTGCCCATACATTGCCTTTTCCTTCTTTCACAATGAGGAATGAAACGGGTGTAGATAGCAATACCGATTCCATAATTGAACACAAAAAAGAGATAATTAGTGCAAGAAATAGGTATATTAAAAGTAGTGTCATTTTTTCTTCAAATATAAAATTTAATTTTGATAAATATGCTGAATGCTGAAAATCGCTTGCAATTCCTGTTAAGTTGCTTTTTTACGAAATATGTTTATGAATGATGTTGCACCAAATTTCTCAACTAATTTTTTGAATCATCGGGTTGAAAGCTTTTGAGGCCACCAAAACTTTAACGCCAATTTTTAATTCTCTTATTTCATCTTCGGTGGCAATCACTTTGATGATATTGGAGCCTGAAAGCACGCTGATGATATACACCACATCGCTTTTTTCAATAGCGATAATTTCTCCCGTAAGTTTAAACTTGCTGCTTATTTTATCTTCGGAAAAAACAAAAGCCGGCGTTCCTTCTTTGATAATTTTCCCTTTATCAAGCAAAATTACGTGGTCGGAAAGTTTAAAAATTTCCGGTAAATGATGGCTCACCAAAATGGTGGTGAGTTTGTAGTGTTGGTGCACTTTCAAAATAAAATCCTGCAATTTAAAACGCATTTCGTCGTCAAGCGCCGAAAGTGGCTCGTCAAGCAACAATATTTTTGGTTTCCGGGCAATGGCTCTTGCCAAAGCAACACGTTGTTTTTGTCCGCCCGACAAATGTTGCGGTTTGCTGTTTTGTAAAGATTGCAATTCCATCAATTCCAGCAATTCATTCACAATATTTTTATCATTTCCTTTTTGCAGCGCAAAAGCCAAATTTTCCCGAACAGTTAAATTTGGAAACAACGCATAATCCTGAAACACAAATCCGACCGAACGTTTTTGAATGGGTAAAATTATTTTTTTATCGGTATTGTTCCAACATTCTCCTCCAACTTCAATAATAGATTTCTCGGCATCAGTAAGTCCGGCCAAAATCCTGAGAATCGTTGTTTTTCCGGCGCCCGAATTTCCGTAAATGGTAATAAATTGTCCTTTTTCAACAGAAAATGACACATCCAAAGGAAGCTTTCCGTCGGCTGTTTGCAAGGTTTTATGAGCGTAAAACTTAATCATTGTTTAGCGGATTTGCCTTGCTGAAGGTGTTGTTAATAAGGTAAACTCCTAAAAGAACAGAAAAGGTGAAAACAAAAAGGATTCCAGCATACAAATTTGCGGCATCATAATTCATCGCCTGCACTTCATCATAAACAGCAATGGAAGCTACCCTGGTTTCTTCGGGAATACTTCCTCCAATCATTAAAACTACGCCAAATTCGCCAACTGTATGGGCAAATGTCAACACAATTCCTGTTAAAATGGACGATTTTATATTGGGAAGCAAAATTTTGATGAGCGTGGTGAATTTCGATTTTCCCAAGGTAAATGACGCTTCTCTAAGTGAAGCCGGTAAATTTTTTAATCCCGCCTGAATTGGATGAACCATAAAAGGCAGGCTGTAAATTACGGAAGCAATAATCAATCCTTCAAAAGTAAATACAAGTTGGATGTCAAAATACTGGTTCAAGAATTCCCCGAAAGCATTTTGCGGACTGAAAGCAACCAGCAAATAAAAACCCAAAACCGACGGCGGCAACACCAACGGCAAGCTCACAGTGGCTTCCACAAGCGATTTGAATTTGAATTTGGTGAAGGCAAGCCAGTAACAAAGCGGCAAGGATACCACCAGCAAAATAGCGGTGGTTATCAAAGCCAGTTCGGCGGTAAGCCATAAAGGTGCTAGATCAATCATTGGGCGATAAACTTACTTCGTTGGTTTTAATCAATGCCAAAACAGCATCACCATTTTTCAAATTTAGTGTTTTTACGGCATTTGTGGTGATCAGGGATTTGATGGTAAATTCCCCGAAACTTAAATGCAATTCGCTTAAAATTTCTCCTCGTTTTATGGACTCAATGTTACAAAGAATTTTATTCTGGATGCTGATATTCAACGGTTCATTTTTGGCGATAATCACTTCGGTTTCCTTAAAATACACGTTCACGGTATTACCGATTTTAAAATAAGTTTCGGATTCTGGCGTATCAATAATAATGGCCGTAAATGTGTTGCTTCCAACGGCAATTTTAACCAAAGAAAGCGATTCGCTTCCCTGAATACTTGTAATATTTCCTTTGAGTATGTTCATTAAAATTTACGTTGCTTTTTGTGTAAATCCGAAATGTGTTAAAATCGCTATCGCTTTTGGTGATGCGATAAAATTATAAAATTTCAGGGCATTTGGGTTGTTTTTGGCATATTTCAAAATAACATAACCCTGTTCCAATGGTTTGTGCGATATTTCGGGAATCACATAATAATTTCCGCCGGCTTTCTTCATCGTGGGCGATAAAGCCAAAGACAAGGCCACAATGCCAATATCGGCAGCGCCAAGCTGCACAAATTGGGCAGTTTGTGAAATATTTTCTCCATACACCAACTTGTTTTTTACCAGATCGTAAATTTTATAATATTGCATACTTTCTTTTGCTTTTTCTCCGTAAGGCGCGTGATCAGGATTTGCGATGGCAATTTTATTCAATTTTGGATTCAGCAAGGCGTTCATTTTTTCAACATTTGGATTGATTTTTTTGCTCCAGATAACAATGCGGCCGATGCCATAAGTTTTTACTTCGGAAATGGTTAATCCTTGTTCTTTTAATTTTTTTGGATAGCTGACATCTGCGGAAAAATAAAGATCGAATGGCGCATCATATTGAATTTGTTCAAAAAACTTTCCTGAAGAACCATAGGTTACCTGAATTTTTTCTGATGGATGCTGTTTTTGATAAACCGAAATAATGGAATCCAAGGCAAATTTTAAATCGGAAGCTGCCGCAACGGAAACTTTTTGCGCCTGAATGGTACAGCCCGTAAAAATAAAACTGATGATGAGTCCAAAAAACAGTCTGTTGAGCATTTATTTATTGTTTAAGCATCAAGGATTTTTCGATTGGGGAAGTCTGCCCAATAAATCACCTTTAATTACCAAAAATAGTAAAAAACAACTATTATTCTTTGGGTTTTTTCTAAAATCGTAGTTGGATTTGCATTAGGGGTTGAAGTGAAAATCCTTTTTTGAGGTATTTCTCCGAAAAAAAGATTGAAACGAAAAACCCGACCCGCCAGCTGGCGGGGAATGCCCAAAATGTGAGTTGGCTAATATCGGTCTAATTGTTAAATAATTTTAGTAAACAGAAATTGTCAGCATAACCATAGAAACCAAAATCAAGACAATCACCAACGGCATCACAAATTTTATCCATTTGTCAAAACCAATTTTAACAATGGCAAGCGAGGCCAATATAAGTCCGGTTGGATTGATGATGGCAAACAAACCCTGGCCGTATTGGTAGGTATTCACAATGATTTCCCTGCCAATGCCAACGGTATCAGCCAGAGGCGAAATAATGGGCATGGTAAGCACGGCCATTCCAGAGGAGGAAGGAATAAAAAAGGACAAACCATTGTAGATAAAAAACAGTGCGTTGGCAAAAACGCCTTTATTCATTCCTTCGGTAAGTGCGCTGGCGTTAAAAAGTACCGTGTCGCTGATGAGTCCGTCATCCATTAATATGGAAACGCCCCGGGCAATTCCGATGATAAAGGCAACGCCGAGCAATTCACCCGCGCCTTTTGAAAATGCATTGACAAAATCGGATTCGTTTATTTTGGCGATAAATCCTATGGTTATGGCGCCGACTAAAAATACAGAAGTCATTTCTATAAACCACCAGTCGAGCAGCGCAACACCGATGATCATTATGATAAAACAAGACGCAAACACGAACAAAATGAGTTTAAGTTTGTTCGTTAATAGCACAATTTCCCCTTTTGAAAGATGGCCAAAGTGGGATTCCATAGCTTCTTTTTGATCGAAAATTAAGGACTTGGTCGGATCTTTTTTAATTTTTTTTGCGTAGCGCAAAATGTATAAAATGCTGATGGTTACACAAATTATAAACATCAAAATTCTTCCTTCAAGTCCGGTTGTCCAGTTGATTCCGGCCGCATCTGAAGCGATGATGGTTGAAAACGGATTGGTGGTTGAACACATCGTGCCAACGGAAGATCCCAAAAAAATACAGGCCAATCCCACCATAGCGTCATATTTGGCTGCAATAAATACGGGAATTAAAATAGGGAAGAAGGCCAAAGTTTCCTCCGCAAAACCAAAAGTGGTTCCGCCCAACGCCACCAAAGTGGTGGTAAGGATGATTAAAATATATTCTTTGCCTTTTAATTTAGTCACAAGCCAAAAAATTCCGGCGTCAAAAGCGCCGGTCATATTCATAATTCCTATGAGTCCGCCAATAATCAATACCAAAAAGATGATGTCTGAAGCCGCGATAATTCCTTTGATGGGCGACTGAACAAATTCAAAAAAACCTTGCGAATTGGAGTCTGTTCTTTTGTAGGTATTTGGAATGCTTATGGGTTTTGTGATGGCGCCCTCGGTAAATTTTTTTAAGGGGATTTTGATATTAAGTGCATCTAAAGAAGCCTGTTTTGCAGGAATTACGATAGATTTCCCCAAACTTTTCCGTATAAAAGTATTGTCGGCAGCATTGTAAGACAGGTTGTCGTATTTTCCTGAAGGCACAACCCAAGTTAAAAGTGCTACAAGAGCGGCGATAACAAGCAATATGGTTTGTGCGCTAGAGAATTTCAATTTTATCATTTACAATTGTTACTTTAAAAATTAATAAAGGTTTCGATAAATGTTGGGTAACATTCCAAAGGTTTGCTTCGGTTTTGTAAATCTAAGATTTAAAATGATATGTACGAAATCCTTTTGAAAAATGGAAATGGAAATTTAATTTGCGCCGATAATTTTTAAGAAAGATTTATTCAGTGTCATTTGAAGCCAGAATTTTAAATGTCAACACTTTTTTATCATCAATCCGATATTCATAAATAGACCTTCCCTGAATATGCCCGTCGCTATAATCGGCAATGATCCATTTATTTCCTAGCAATTGAATTTTACCATAGCTCATAGTTCCGCCTAATACGGCTTCAAAAGGAATCATATCAGCTCTTTTGCGCAGCGCATTTTCAACAAATTCTTCTGGATTTTTTATTCCCTGACGGGTTAGGTGAATGCCATTAAAATCTTTATCGAACCATTGATTTTCCGGTACATTGCTTATTTTTATCAATGAATCGTTTAAACTTTTAAGGAGTACAATTTCCTTTACTAAAGAATCATTTTTTAAGGATAACTGTTCCGTAATATCAGGGTTGTTTTCTGTTTGTTTCACCTCTTTTTTACAGCCAAAAGCTAAAAAGCCAACAATTAATAAAATCGATATTTTTCTCATTTTCTTAGTGAATTTAACGCAAATGCTCGAATATAAAACGTCGTGTATTTTAATTTATTTTATAAAAAACTTCGCCGTTTGTGATGATCTTATCTTTTCAATTCATATTCAATTTCATCATCCGGCAAGTTGGTCAATTTGATAAAGTTAAGCCGTTCAAGCAGTTTTATGGCTTGGATATTTTGTTTGGATGTAACTGCCCAAATGCGTTTGAGCGCCATATTCTTCAATCCGAAGTCAATAGCCAACAACATGGCATTTGTCATAAAACCTTGACCTCTAAACTGAGGCAGTAACACACAGCCCAACTCGCCTTCACCTTTATCCAATCCGCGATAATAACCGCAGGTTCCCACTATTTTATTTGTTGAAATATCCTCAATTCCCCAATGAATTGAATTTCCATCGTCATAATCCTTGTCTATTTTGGCCTGCATTTCAATCGCTTCTTCCACGTTTTTTGCTTGTTTTGCATCATAATAGGAGATTTCAAGCAAGTCATTTATATCTGAGGCAATAATTTTTCGCAAGCTAATTTTTTCATCAGAAATAGTGGGAAAATCTTGGTAAGGCGGCAGATTCATTTTCTAAGATTTAAAGGCTGGTAAATATAATAAAATCCCTAATTAAACAACCTTCTAAAAAAACCTTTAATTCCGGTTTGGCGGTAAGGATCGCATTGCATATCATCATAAATATAAAACGGAATTGAAAACGGCGTGAGAAACTGTTTTCTCAATTTGGCGTCATTTTCTATGCCGCGAAGCACATTTCCGGCAATAGGCAAAGCCAAGGTAGATCCCGATCCTTGCCCGCTGTAAAAATGAACATCGGGCGTATTGGCGCCAACCCAGGTTCCTATCACCAAATCGGGCGTATAGGCAATAAACCATGCATCGGAATAATTTTGCGACGTACCGGTTTTTCCGGCAATATCTGCGTTAACGCCATATTGGTTTCGTATTCTGGTTCCTGTTCCGTTATTTATGGCATTTTCTAAGATCGCAGTAATCATTTGGCTTGTTTTTACGCTGAATACTTTTTCAAATTTGGCAGCCTCTCTTTCGTGCAATATTTTTCCGTTGGCGTCGGTTATTTTGTCGATCATCACCGGTTCTGTTGTTTGTCCTTTGTTAGCGAAAGCACCATAAGCGCTCACAATTTCAACCAAAGATAGATCGAGTGTGCCCAAGGCCATTGACGGAGCATTGTCCTTTATTTTGGGAAAATTTAGTTTGTTACAGGTATTGAGCAGTTTTTGTCGGCCCACCTTAAAATACAAATCAACCGTTGGCACGTTCATAGAGTGCGTTAACGAATACCATAAGGCAACCGTGCTGTCCTGCGTAAATTTATGGTCAAAATTTTTAGGTGTCCAATTATCGTATTCTGAATATGTTTTTTCCTTATTCTCCAAATAATTGCAGGGTTCAAAATCGTTTTCAAATGCCGTGGCATATAAAATGGGTTTAAAAGCCGAAGCAATCTGTCGGTGCGACTGCACCATATCAAAAGGAAGTTTTCTGAAATCGTTGCCGCCAATCCAGGTAATAATGGCGCCGTTTTTTGGATTGGTGATGAGAACAGCAGCATTCAGCATTTTATAATAATGCCACAAACTGTCTATGTTGCTCATTTTTTTTGTGGTAACCCCTTTCCAGTCAAATACTTCAATATCCCTTTTTTCTTTGTCTTTAGCTGTTAAGTTACCTTCAGCTTTTAATTTTGCGAGCCAGGCTTTTTTAAAATTGTGATTTTCAAGTTCTTTGTCCAGCACCTTTTGCATTTTGGCCAAATGTTTTTGAATACCATCTGTCGCCATTTTCTGAACCTGCATATTTAGGGTGGTGTATATTTTTAGGCCGTCTGTTTCAAGATTATATTCCTTGCCGTTTTCATCTTTGAGATCTTTCAGTAACTCCAGACTTTTTTTCTTTACCTGATGCACAAAGTAGCCGGCGGGTGCATTTAAAGTGGTATTTTCATAGTTTAATTTTAACGGTAATTTTTGCAGACTGTCAGCTTCTTTTTCTGTCAAATATCCTTGTTTTCCCATTAAATCCAACACCATATTTCTGCGTTCCACGGAATTTTTGGGATTCAAGCGCGGATTAAAAGTGGTGTTTGCTTTTAACAATCCCACCAAAACCGCCGATTCTTCCACCTTTAATTTGTTGGCCGGTTTGTTAAAATACCTTTGGGAAGCGGTTTCCACGCCATAAAGATTTTCACCAAAAGGAACGGAATTAAGGTACAGCAATAAAAGTTCCTCTTTGGTAAACATATTTTCCATACGCGCTGCAATAATAATCTCCTTAATTTTATTTACGGGCATACTCAACACACTGAAATTACTTCGTCCATATAAATTTTTAACCAGTTGCTGGGTTAAAGTGCTTCCGCCGCCTTTATTGTCGCGCATCAAAATACTTTTAAAAAAAACGCGAATATAGCTTTGAATGTCGTAGCCTTTGTGGGTAAAGAAGCGCTTGTCTTCTGTGGCAATCAGCGCGTTTTTAAGATGATCGGGCAGTTCGTCCCAGGCAATATTGGTGCGATTTTCGGCAAAAAATTTCCCAATCACTTTGTGGTCGGAAGAAATCACTTGTGTTGCTTCCTGATTGCTGATGGCAGCCAATGTCGCTTTGTTGGGCAATGACCCAAAAATACCTGCGTATACGGCAAAAAAGAAGAGAAAACTCAATAAAATGAGCGATGAAATCGCTATTAAAAAGTATTTCAGGTATTTTTTAAAAATAGGGTTTTCCAGAAACTGCATACATCAAAGTCTATAATATTGGCGAATTTAAGCTAAACATTTCAGTAATGGCAACAAATTAATATTTGCGCATTTATTTGTTGAAGTAAAACTTGCTTAAAATGATATTGGGAAGGCACAATTACCTTGCCAAAAAATCAGTGGGCTTTTTTCATTTTTGAAAGAAATCCTATTTATTTAGAATTAGTTTGTTGGATTGTTAAGATGATGAGCTGCAGATTGTCAATATTATTGATTCTTAAAATAAGATTTATACCAGTCCGTTTCGTGATGGTCTTTTAAATTTTCTGCCGCAATATGATTCGGGTCAATTTTGGAATATAAGAGTTCCAAAGATGCGAAATCTCTCTGACTTATGACTTTAAATCCGTTATTAAGAAGTTGGGCGGCACTAACGCCAGCGCCGATTTGATACACTTTATTTTCAGCAAATCGGTTTCCGCTGTAAATAACCTGACTTCCGCAGGCAGCACTGATATCCATCAAGATGACAAGCTCAACACCTTCATTTTTTGCAATTTCAAGCATTTTTTCTGAAGCTTTTATCATTCCCTCGGTCCAGTCTTTTCCGGTTTCTGTCAAAACTTTTGCTTTTCCGTTGAGCACGTCATAGCCGGTTCCGCCGTGAATGTCGCACATTTCTCTTGGCGTGCCAAATGAAAATTCTTCAGGGCAAAATTTTATGATTTTTATGGTGTCATACTTCAGCAATTTAAGGGCACTCGGATATTCGCCGTTCGCCGTTCCGTCGTAACCGCAAGTCAATCCTGCCAAACAAGCACTCATTAAAATTCTTAAAGGATTTTCCTTTGTGGGAATTCGCAAATTGAGTATGTCGTTTTTATGGGTCATTTAGTAGGACATTTCTTGGAATTTCTTTCTGAATTGCAAAGGTTTTCTAATGTTGGGAAATACTTCTCTTGTGCCGCCAGAACCCACAATACTTATGGTTCCGTAGCCTAAAATTCTTCCTAAAATGCTTTGGTCAACATTTACGCTTTCAATTTTTGAGTGGTTCATTTCAAAAGTTTTTCTGCTGATTAAACCGGTTTTGATAATGACGCGTTTGTTGGTGATGGCAAATTCATCGGTATATCGGTCAATAAGCGGCGCAATAAACAGTGTGAAAAGCGCTTTTAAACTAAAAAAGATGATCCAGTGATAAGTGGTTTCCAATTCAACACGTTCGTCATTGATTAAATTATCATTTACGTATTTTCCCATTTTTAGGATTTTTAATGCTGTTTTTTGTCGTTATAACTGGTTAATTGCCTAAATTTCTTTAAGAAGTCAGTTAATTTGGTCATGAATAATATCATTAGAGACTATAGACCAAAGTCTGTTTTCTCTATTCTCTATATTCTTTGTTAAAAAAGTCCGTTAATTTGCGCGTCAATTTTGTTGATTACGGAATATAAATCTTCAGGGTTGTCAACAAAATTTAATTTGTCAACATCAATAATCAGTAAATTTCCTTTGGTGTATTTGGTGATCCAGGCTTCGTAGCGTTCATTTAATCGGCTTAAATAATCGATGCTGATGGAATTTTCGTATTCGCGTCCTCTTTTATGGATTTGCCCAACCAAAGTTGGGATGGAGGCTCTTAAATAAATCAATAAATCGGGCGGAGAAACCAAACGTTCCATCAATTCAAACAAAGATTCATAATTCACATAATCGCGGTTGGTCATCAAACCCATTGCGTGAAGGTTGGGCGCAAAAATTCGGGCGTCTTCATAAATGGTTCTGTCTTGGATCAGGTTTTTGCCGCTTTCACGTATTTCCAATATTTGGCGGAAACGGCTGTTTAAAAAATAAACCTGCAAATTAAACGACCAGCGTTCCATTTCGGCGTAGAAATCATCTAAATAGGGATTCTCTTCAACAGATTCATAATGGGGTTCCCAATTGTAATGTTTGGCTAACAGTTTGGTCAGGGTGGTTTTACCTGCGCCTATATTACCGGCAATTGCTACGTGCATACAAAGATTTTAAGTGAATTTGAAAAAAGCTAATTTACTTAAATTTTTTATGTTTTACCAACACAAATTTCAATGCTTTAAAAAATTAACTTATAGCCGTAGCCGCGAACGTTAATAATTTGGATGGAAGGATCGTCTTTTAGCTTTTTTCGAAGCTTGGTGATAAAAACGTCCATACTGCGGGCATTGAAGAAATCATCGTCTCCCCATAATTTTTTTAGGATAAAAGAGCGGTCCAACACCTGATTTTTATGTTGAATCAAATGAAATAACAGTTCCGATTCGCGGTGCGTCAATGTTTCTGAATGACCGTTTAAAACAAGCGTCTGATTTTTAACATTGAAAAGATAATTGCCTATTTTAATGATTTCTGAGCCATTTTCAAAATCGCCTCTTTTTAAAAGCGCATTGATACGCACTATCAATTCCTCCATACTGAACGGTTTCCTTAAATAGTCGTTTCCGCCCAAATTAAAGCCTTGCACAACGTCTTCTGTTTGCGACTTTGCCGTTAAAAATATAATGGGAATATCGGGATTTTCTTGTCTGATTTCTTTGGCAAGCGTAAATCCGTCTTTTTTTGGCATCATCACATCCAACACCAGCAACAGTGGCTTTTCGCGTTTGTAAGTTGTGTAAGCAATTTCGCCATCGGCGCAAAGAAGCACTTCAAAATTACGGGTTTCTAAACTTTCTTTAATTATTTGTCCCAAAGAAGGTTCATCTTCGGCAAGCAATATTTTTATGGGATTAGCCATTTGGCAGTTCAATTTTAAACAAGGTAGCGTTTTTTGCGTCGTAAACAATGGAAATGGTTCCGCCGTGTTTTTCAATAATATTTTTGGTGTAATACAAACCAATGCCAAAACCTTTTACGTTGTGTGTGTTTCCTGTGGGAATGCGGTAAAACTGTTCAAAAACCTTGCCTTTCTGATTTTTTGGAATGCCGTTTCCGCTGTCTGAAATTGTGATGCCAATGCTCTTTTTTAGGGAAGATATTTCAACGGTAATTACTTTTCCGCCGTATTTCAGCGCATTGTCGATGATGTTTCCAATAGCATTTCCAAAGTGAAATTTATCTACATTTATAACAGCATCTCCAATGGTATTTATGAAGTTGATCGTTTTTTCCGGCGCCGTTATTTTATAGTTCGCAATCACGTGGTCAATAAGTTCGGCAATAATTACAGGTTGTTTGTTAAGCGCCAGTTGTTGGTGATTTAAAGCGGCGGTTTCCAATATTTTTTCGACCATCACATTTAAATTTACCACTTGGGAATTGGCTATGGAAATGTATTTTTCGGCCTTTACTTTATCGTCCAAAGCATTGAAATTCTTCATCGCTTCCAAAGCGGTTGAAATGGTGGCGATAGGTGTTTTAAATTCGTGGGTAATATTGTTGATCAAATCGTTTTTTACTTCTGCCAGTTGTTTTTGTTTGTAAATGGTTTTTAACAAGTAGATCAAACTTGCGATAATGCTGATCGACAAAATAAGCGAAAGCATAATACTGATGAAGGAATTTTTCAGCAAAATGGCTGTTTCATTGGTAAACCGAAGTTCTAAATGACTTCTGTGCGGCAAATAGGTTGATTTTGAAACAACTGTTAAATGCTTTACGGGGAAATTTTCAAGATTGTAGTCGATGGTTTTTTTATCAAAATTGTCATCCGATTTCCACTGAAAATAATCGTAAGTCATTCCGTAATCAATCCCAATATTTGTTCGTTTGAGTTCTTCCGACAAATATTTATCCAACTTTGCAAGGTCTAAAGTATCTCTGGAAATGGAAATAAAAACCTTGGAAATTAAGCTGTCTATATTTTTTGGAATTACATCATCTGGCGTAAAAAATGCGTGATTTCTTTGACTGTTGATGAATAAAGGTTTCTGATTTTTTTGTTTCGCGATATTTTGCAGTGTGCTGTCCACTTTTTTTCGCAAACCCCATTTGCTGTTGGTGCTCACCACAATGGTATCCGTTTGGTCTTTTTTATTTTTTGAATTGGGTGATGTGAAGGTAATAATCCCCGATTTGGTTAAGTTGGCAAAATAGGCTTCAACAGAATTGTCCAGACTTTGCTGTACTTTGCTGATTAAATTTTGTTTGTTTAATTCATATTCCCGATAATTCCAATACACCTGAACTGCAATGGTGGTAAATATGGTTACCCCAATAAAATAAACAACCCATTTGTAGTTTTTCTTATCCATAATCACAAAGTTAAGGACATAAATTGGTTTATAATAATCGCTTAACAATCGTTAACACTAATTAATTGAATGGTATTTTATTAGCGTGTATATTTGTTGGGAAAAATAACTAAAATCGCGTAAAATGATAAATATGTTGTTAAAAATTATGGTAATGGTTTTTTTGTTAGTGCAAACTGCATTAAGCGCTCAGGATTTTCAGGGAAGTGCGGTTTACCAAACAAAAACGACAATTGAAATGGATTTGGCGGCTTCGGGAATTCCGGCCGACAGAATCAAGAGGATTGAGGAAATGATGAAAAATCAAATGGAGAAAACCTATATTTTGACGTTTGACAAAACGGCTTCCGTGTATAAAGAAGAAGTAAAATTGGATCAAGGCGCAGCCGGCGGCGGTCCTGGAATGCGTTTTGCGATGATGGGCGGCGGCGCTTCAGGGAAATATTATAAAAATATTCAAACAAAAACATCAGCAAAAGAAAATGAGTTCAGCGGAAAAAATTTCCTGATTAAAGATGTATTAAAAACCTACGAATGGAAAATGGAGCAAGAAACTAAAATGATTGGCAATAACTTGTGCTTTAAAGCAACCACCATTATCGAAATGCCTGCGAATGCAGGGACTTTTTCCTTTGGAAGAAGAAATAATGACAACAAAGAAGAAGAAAAAGAATCCGAAGAAAAAATAGAATTGGTTCCCGTAACCGCCTGGTACAGCATGGACATTCCGGTAAGCCACGGACCTGGAGATTATTGGGGACTGCCGGGTTTAATTTTGGAAATCAACGCCGGAAACACCCAAATTATGTGCACAAAAATTGTGATGAATCCAAAAGATAAAGCGGATATCAGTGAACCAAACAAAGGAAAAGTGATGACCCAAAAGGAGTATGACGAAATGTTGAAAGAAAAAATGAAAGAGATGCGGGAGAGATTTCAAAATGAGCGTCAAAAAAGTGGAGGTTCTGGCGGTATGCATATCAGAATTGGCGGGTAATTAATAATTTTCAAATTTGCATTTAATATTTTTCAATCTTAAGGGGAGAAAAAATATTTTTGACCGCAAGACCGCAAGACCGCAAGACCGCACGATCGCAAGACTGAGCGACAAATAAACTAAAAACTTACAACACACCATTCCATTCTTTAAATGAAAAAAGCATTAAGTTTTCTTGTAATCCTGGTATTCCCATTTATTATTTTTTCGCAGTCAGTAAAACTGGAAGGCATCGTTAAAGACAAAGCAGACAAACCTTTGGAAATGGCCAATGTCATCGCTTTTAAAAAGGGCACCAACATATTGCAGTCGTATTCCATTACCGATTCAAAAGGAAATTACAGGTTAAGTCTTGACCAAAATGAAGCATACACCATAAAAGTGAGTTATTTGGGCTTCAACACCAAAAACGTGGAAATTACTGTTGGAAAATCCGCTGCAGATATTTCCCAAAATATTGTGCTGGAAGAATCCAATGAGTCGCTGAATGAAGTGCAGATTACCTATGAAATGCCCGTAAAAATTGTAGGCGACACCATTGTATATAACGCCGATTCATTTACCTCAGGAAAAGAAAAAAAGCTGGAAGACGTGTTGAAGAAATTGCCGGGAATTGATATTGACGACAACGGTGAAGTGGAAGTGGAAGGAAAAAAAGTGCAAAAAGTGTTGGTGGAAGGAAAGGAATTTTTCGACGGCGATTCAAAACTGGCGACGCAAAATATACCTGCAAGCGCCATTGACAAAGTGCAGGTCCTTAAAAATTATAACGAAGTTTCGGGAATGCGCGGCGTTACCAACAACGAAGACAATATTGTCATCAATATCAAATTGAAGCAAGGAAAAAAACGATTTTGGTTTGGCGAAGTGAACGCCGGTGTTGGCGATAACGAAAAATATACGGCAAAACCCAAACTGTTTTATTACAGTCCGGAAAAAAGCATCAATCTGTTGGCTGATTTCAATAATATTGGCGAAGCGCCATTTACGATGCGCGATTATTTCAGGTTTACCGGCGGTTTACGCAGCGGAATGGGCGGCAGCGGAACCAGTTTTAATGTGTCATCGGGCGGATTGGGTTTTTTAACCGCGCAAAACAATAGGGCACAGGAAATCACTTCAAAATTTGGCGCGTTAAATTTCAGTATGGCGCCTAAAAAAACAATTGACTTTAACGGATTTGCCATCGTAAACGATTCAAAAACAGATATGTTTACGCAGTCAAATACCGTTTATAACAAATTAAATATTACTGATATTAGTGAAACTTCGGCCACGCAAGGCAGTAAATTGGGGATGCTGAAATTCAGCACGACTTACAAACCAAGCAATGAAGTTTACATCAGTTATGATATTTTCGGAAAATTGTCTGAGCAAACTGAAATGCTCGATGTCACTTCAACCCGAAGAAGCGCCGATGCTTACAAAGAAGAAAAACCGGCGACTTTAAACCAGAATTTCAATCTGTATTATACCATCGACGAAAAAAATATTTTCGCGGTAGAATTACAGCACCTTTATGAAAAAGACAAGCCTTTGTACAATTCACTGGCAACCTCGCAGCCATTTGAAATAATTCCGACTAACAATGCCGAAGCTATTATCGATTTGATTCAGTATAAAAAATCAAACACCAATAAATTGGATGCGAAGCTGGATTATTATTATTTGTTAACGCCAAAAAGCAATATCAACATCACGTTGGGAAGCACGTTAAGCGACCAAAATTTAACATCGAGAATTTCCCAAAATTTAAGCGATGGAACGGTGCTTAATTTTAATGATGAGCAGTTGAAAAATGAAGTGAATTATAATTTTTTCGATTTGTTTTTAGGACTTCATTATAAAGTGGTTTCGGGAAAATTCACGTTTAATCCGGGCGTAAGTTTGCATCAATACATCACAAAAGACAACCAATTAGGGACGGAAATTAGCGAGAACCAAACAAAATTATTGCCCGATGTATACGCGAGTTTGCAACTAAAATCATCGGAAAGTCTGCGTTTCAACTATTCCATTTCTACCCAGTTTTCCGACATCAATAAAATTGCGGAAGGCTTTATGTTGTCCAATTATAACGCTTTAACACGCGGAAACAGGCTATTGGAAAATGCATTGTACCATCGCTATTCCTTAAATTATTTTAGTTTCAGCATGTTTTCTTTCACCAATGTAAACGCATCGTTGAACTACAATAAAAAAGTGGACGGCATAAAAAATAGCACAGAATTGATTGGCGTGGACCGAATTTCGTATCCAATAAATTCAAATTTGGCCGATGAAACGTTTTCGGCAAATATAAGGTATGGCAAAACTTACAGCCGATATAAAACAAATTTCAGGGCAAATTTCTCGAATTCAACCTTCAACAATACGGTAAATAATGAGGAAATAAAGTCGAAATCCCTTTCCCACAGTTACCAGGCAAGTGTGGCCAGTAAATTTAAAAATGCCCCAAATTTTGAGGTGGGTTACGAAAAATCATTCTCAGAATA
>Ga0209643_1000845_pt1 | contig 38157 bp, 33 predicted proteins | sample AutmiccBRH37_all_FD_187383 | JGI IMG/M metagenome (GOLD analysis project Ga0209643, IMG submission 187383) | Deep subsurface microbial communities from Mt. Terri, Switzerland - Autotrophic microbial communities BRH/37_all (SPAdes) (version 2) | ecosystem: Environmental > Aquatic > Deep...
AGCGCTCACCCCCCTGCTCCCCGCGCCGGCACGCAGCGAGACGAGCGATGCACGCGCCTGATTTTTGGAGTGCCCCTGAGCGCGGCTGGCAGGCTCAACTCTTGAAGCCCGCATCTGCACTCTACGACCTGGGCGCGCGGCTGCGCCAAATCACCACAACGGCGTACCGCGCGTCGGTCCCCGTTCTGTGCGTAGGCAATCTCACCCTCGGCGGCACCGGGAAGACACCCGTCGCTGTCGCCCTGTGCGAGAGCTTCAAGACAAGTGGGCGAAGCCCCACATTCCTCACCCGCGGATATGGCGGCCGCCTCAAGGGCCCGCTGCTGGTCGATGCGGCACGGCACCGCGCCGAAGACGTGGGGGACGAACCGCTTCTTCTTGCCGAGATCGCTCCGGTCGTCGTGTCGAGCAACCGGGTTGCGGGCGCGCAGTTCGCGGAGGCGACCGGGGCATCGCTCATCATTATGGATGACGGGTTTCAAAACCCGACCCTTGAGAAAACGCTTAGCGTGGTAGTGGTTGATGGGGAAACCGGATTTGGAAACGGCGCGGTGTTCCCGGCCGGTCCTCTGCGCGAACCGGTGGCGCGCGGGCTTGCGCGCGCGCACGCGATTATTCTCGTCGGCGGCGCAGGTACCCTGCCCGAACGGCAGGAATTTGCCCGCCTTCCGGTTTTCCCTGTGCAGCTTTTGCCCGACGAAATAACTGCGGCGGCGGTTCGTGGGCGTACGGTCGTGGCTTTTGCCGGAATCGGACGTCCGCGGAAATTTTTCACGACCCTGGAAAATTGTGGCGCCGTGCTCGCCGGCACACATGCTTTTCCTGATCACTTTCCGTACACCGAAGCGCATATCGCGGCTCTGAAAGCAGAAACGGCGCGGCGCGGCGCGGCGCTCATCACCACGCACAAGGATCTCGTTCGCATCCCGCTGGCTCTGCGCGAAGGGATCGAGGTGTTGCGTGTACGCGCGCACTTCGCCGAACCTGGCGCCATCGCCGCTTTCATCAATGAGACACTAGCTAGTTTTGCGCCGCCCGCGCGGGCATAGGCGGGACGACGAGGGCCGCGTCGAGTCTCTCCTGGAACCAGTTAAGGCGCCAGCACAGATGCGGGCCGGTCGCGCGCCCTGTCTTGCCGACCGCTCCCACGGGATCGCCCTGCTTGAGAACGTCCCCGACCTTTACGTCGAGCCTGCTCATGTGGAGATAGGTCGTGGAGACCCCGTGACCGTGATCGATGATGACGGTGCCGCCGGTAAAATAGAGCGCCTTCGCCGCAAGTGTGACGCGCCCGTCCGCCGGTGCCTTGATCGGCGTCCCCTCAGGCGCTGCGATATCTACGCCGAAATGGGGCCGGCGCGGCTCTCCGTTCAGGATGCGCTGGCTCCCGTAGACGCCCGAAATGATCCCCTCGACCGGCCAGCGGAAGCTTTCGAGAAAGCCCAGGGCGTCGCTGTCCTGGGCACGCGCGGCGCCGATTTCCTGCGCCTCGCTGTTGATGCGGGCCATTGTCGCCTCGTCTGGCGTCACGAGCTTATCGGGCAACCCATTGATCTTCTGGATATCGTAGGCGCGCTGCACAATGTCGATCGTGCGGCGTGCCGTTTCGCTCCCTTTGGTGGCCGTCAGCTCCGCACTCGGCCCCTGGTCGCGCCCGAACCCGAATACGAACGTGCCATCGGCCGTCGTGCGAATTGTCTGCCCGTCGAGGTGTACCGTTGCGGCGGGATCGGTGTGACCGATCATCAGCCCGCCTTGCGACGCGTTCCCGTTGACCGCCAACTCCAGCGCCAGCGCGGGCTGGATCGCCGCCATGGCAAGCAACGCGCCGGCCAGAACGACGCGCATCAGGACTGTCCTTTTTGCCCGAGCTCGATAAAGCGTTCGGCCGCGGCCTGAGCATTCACATATGCCTCCTGGCGCGCGACGCTCCAGTAGCGCAGGTCTTCGAGCGCAATTGTCTGCCCGGTCACGGCGCACAGCACGAAGCTGCCCGGCGACACAACGTCGAATTCACCGTCGCCATAGACGACTTTCGCAAGACCGGGGATTTCCGGCTGATTTCCCATCTGGTTCATGTCCATCAGTCTATCGCAATCGGCGGCAACTCAGAAGAGCTCGCCTTGTGACGCTTTCGCGCGCCTGCGGCCCGCCTTCGGCGTGCCCCCCTCGATGGTTGCGTGGGCATCTCCGTCCCGGAACGTCAGACGGACGGTCTCGTCCGATTTGAGCGCCTCGCGCCTGCGCACCAGTCGTCCATCCGCGCCATGCACAAGGACAAAGCCGCGCTCAAGCGCCGACTCGTGACTGACCGATTGAAGCAGCTTGGCGAGCGACGACAGGGCGAGCCGGCTCGCGTCCAGCCGCCGCACCCCGGTGGCAGCCCGCCGCCGGTCGAGTTCATCGAGCCGTGCCACCTGCCGCGTTACATCGAGCTTCAAAGTCTGGGGACGCAGCCGGGCCTCAGCGGATTTGAGACGCCCCTCCAGAACGCGCACATGGCTGCGCAAAGCCTGCGCGTGACGTTCGGCGGCACCATCGAATCGTTGCCGGGCCAGGGCCAGCAGTTCGTGCGGACGCGGCAGTGCCCGGCCAAGCCCCGACAGATGGGTCGCAAATTCGCTCAGGCGCCGCACCTGAGCACGCTCCAGCCGCGCGCCCTTGTCGAGAACCTGCGCGAGAATTTCGGCCCGTACCGGGACCGCCATTTCGGCGGCCGCCGTAGGTGTCGGCGCGCGTCGGTCGGAGGCAAAATCGATCAGCGTCGTGTCGGTTTCATGGCCGACCGCAGAGATCAGCGGGATCTCACTGCCCGCTGCGGCACGCACCACAACCTCTTCATTGAAGGCCCACAGATCCTCGATCGACCCGCCACCCCGCGCCACAATCAGGAGTTCAGGTCGCGGCACCGCTCCGCCCGGTTCCAGTGCGTTGAAGCCGTTGATGGCGGCGGCAATCTCGCTTGCCGCCCGCTCGCCCTGCACTAGGACGGGCCACACCAGTACGGTGCGCGGAAAGCGGTCCGCTAGGCGGTGAAGAATGTCGCGGATGACGGCCCCCGTAGGCGACGTCACGACGCCGATCACCTCGGGCAAATAGGGCAGCGCGCGCTTGCGCGTCGCCTCGAAGAGTCCCTCGGCAGCAAGCTTTTTGCGCCGCTCCTCGAGCAGCGCCATCAGCGCGCCTGCCCCGGCCGGCTCCATCGATTCGATGACAAGCTGATATTTGGAACGGCCGGGAAATGTGGTGATCTTGCCGGTGCACACGACTTCAAGCCCGTCTTCCGGCTGAAACCGCAATTTGGCCGCGCCGCCGCGCCACATCACGCCGTCCAGGGCGGCATCGGCATCCTTGAGCGCGAGATAGACATGGCCCGACGCCGCACGCTTGAATCCGGAAATTTCGCCGCGCACGCGCACCAGGCCGTAGGCATCCTCCAATGTCCGCTTGAGCGCGAAGGAAAGGCCGCTGACCGAATATTCCTGCAGATTGTCGCTCATGCCGCGTCATTCCCGCCGGGGCCATTGCAAGCGCCCCGCGCCTTCATGCTACAAGGAAGACCTCTCCGCAACCATTTCGATGGCGCTTTCTTGACGATGATGAATGTCCTTGTCCTGGGATCAGGTGGCCGTGAACACGCTTTCTGCAAAGCGCTCGCGCCGAGTCCACATCTCGGCGCGCTGTATTGCGCACCTGGCAACGCGGGGATCGCCGCCGACGCAGCGCTTCTGGATATCGACCCTATGGACTTTGAAGCGGTCATCAAAGCGTGCCGCTCGCACCGCATCGACCTCGTCGTCGTCGGCCCGGAAGCACCATTGTGCGAGGGCATTGTCGATGTGCTGGCAAAGGAAGGCATCCGGGCCTTTGGCCCCACCGCCGCGGCCGCCCAACTCGAAGGTTCGAAGCGCTTTACCAAGGATCTGTGCGCACGGTACGGGATTCCAACCGCGGCCTATCGCAGCTTCGCCGACGAAGCATCCGCACTGGCCTATCTCGATACTGTTCGTGTACCGATCGTGATCAAGGCAGATGGGCTTGCCGCGGGAAAAGGCGTGACGATCGCCGAAACGCCCGAGAGTGCGCGCAGCGCGGTTCGCGAGGTTTTTGCAGGCCGCTTCGGGGCCGCAGGCGCATCGCTTGTGATCGAAGAATACCTGGAAGGTGAAGAGGCGAGCCTTTTCGCGCTGGTCGATGGCGAAACCGTCATCCCGTTCGGGACGGCGCAAGATCACAAGCGCGTTGGAGACGGCGACACCGGCCCCAACACGGGAGGCATGGGCGCTTATTCACCGGCACCTGTCCTCGACGAGGCCATGTCACGCCGCGCGATGACCGAAATCGTGGAGCCGACTGCCCGCGCGATGGCGCTCGAAGGGCGTCCATTCCGCGGATTTCTCTATGCCGGGCTGATGATCACGGCCGCGGGTCCGCAACTGATCGAGTATAATGTGCGGTTTGGGGATCCTGAGGCTCAGGTGGTGTTGCCGCGCCTTCAAAGTGATCTGCTCGCCCATCTTCTCGCGGCGTGCAACGGTGCCCTCGCGGGTGAGACCGTTCTGTGGCATACAGACGTTGCCTTGACCGTCGTGCTAGCGGCCAACGGTTACCCTGGTCCCTATGCACAGGGAACGCGGATCGGGGGACTCGAAAACGCATCAAAGAGCCCCCACACAACGATCTATCACGCCGGCACAGCTCGTGATCGCGACGGTCGCATCATTGCAATTGGTGGGCGTGTCCTCGACGTTACGGCTGTCGGCGCCACCGTGTCCCAGGCACAGGCCGCCGCATACGCAGCCGTCGCTAAAATCGACTGGATCGGCGGATTTTTCCGCCGTGATATTGGATGGCGCGCCGTCGGGCGCGAAGTATAGCCACGCTATAACAGCGTTAATATTCCATTTACTGAGCTATTTGTGCGTGCGTGATGCGCCGCATCAAACGATACTTAACCTCCTGCCGCCATACTGACCCGAATAATCCGGGATGGAATGTGGCTCTGCGACAATTACCCTCCCGTTCGAACCACGGGAATGGATCAATGGGACACGGGAGGGTACGGCAGGGGCTGGACACAGACGCCAGCCTGCGCGACGTACACGCCTCGCTTGATGCGCTCGGCATCCTTCATGCACTCCCCGACGCCGTGTTCATCGTCGATTCCTCCGCGGAAATCAGCTTCTGCAATCGCAGCGCAAAGCACCTGGTTTGCGCGGACGATCACGATGCGACGATTTCCAATTTCAAATCGCTGCTGGACCCCAACGAGAAAATCCAGTTCGACGCCGGCGTCCGACAGCTGATCGATCGGAAAGTATCCTCTTTCACATTTTATTTCGACACCAAGAACAGCCGTTCAAGCAAGCGGTGCTACGAGGTCTGCGGCACCGAATTCTCCCCCGGCGGGATTGCGCAGGGCATGATCGCCCTGAGCGTTCGAGAGATTGATCCCGGTGGACATTCTATCCAGTTCCTTCAGACAAGCTACGGACGGACGGCGTACTGGAACTGGCGCAATGACTTTGCCACTCGCACGACAAGCTGGCCGCCGGAACTGTGCGATCTCATCGGGATATCCTCCGAATTTGGAGCGCGCATGAGCGCGACACAGGTGCGCGAGCTCCTCCATCCGCGCGACCGATACGTCTTGACCGACGTTTACAAGCGCTATCACGACGAGCGCGCGCCAGTCGTCTTTCATTCGCGGATTCGCCGTGCAAATGGCAGCTATCTCAACGTGCTATCGCACGGGTATATCGAGCGTGACGAAAGCGGAAATCCGACAGGGTTTGTCGGCTTCAGCTGCGATATCACCAAGGAAGTCGAAGCCGACCGCATGTTGCGCGAGAATGAGATGCAGCTGCGCGAGCTGGTCGAAAAGATGACGGACCTGGTGATCCTGCGCGACGGAGAAGGACATATGCTCTATGTCTCTCCCGCTGCGCGCAGGCTGCTGGGAACGGACCCGTCAATGATGGTTGGGATATCCGCGCTCAACTCGATGCACCCGGACGACATCACCCAGTTCAGCGCGGCCTACGGTGCCTTGCCGGTAGACGGCGAACCGATTACGATCACCTTCCGGTTCCGGCACGCCGATGGTCACTATATCTGGCTTGAATCGAATGTGCGATGCCTCGCGACTGGACCCGACGGTCGTCCCGCGCGCATCGCGTCCATCTCGCGCGACATCACCGAGCGCAAGCAAGCCGAGGAGGCCCTGGCTGCCGCGCGCGAACGCGCCGAAGCCGCAAGCGCCACGAAATCGCGCTTTCTCGCCAATATGAGTCACGAACTGCGGACCCCGCTGAACGCCATCATCGGATTCTCCGATATCATCCACCGTGAGCTTTTCGGGCCCGCGGGAAACGCGCAGTACAAGGAATATGCCCGTCTGATCCAGGACAGCGGCGCACATCTCCTCGACCTGATCAACGATGTCCTCGATATGTCGAAAATCGAGGCGGGAAAATTCGAGCTGCGGCTCGAAGAGGTGAACGTCGAGGAGCTGGTTCGAAGCTCCATGACGCTGATGGAGCCCCACGCGCAGAAATCGAAACTAATGCTGGTTGCAAAGCTCGGCAGCCCGCAGCGCACGGTGCGGGCAGACCGGCGCGCGGTCAAACAGATTCTGCTCAATCTCATGAGCAACGCCGTAAAGTTCACGCCCGCAGGTGGCCTGGTCACGGTATCCGTCGAAAACCTGATGGACGGCGTTGCGATTCAGGTCAGCGACACCGGGATGGGAATCCCCCAGCGCGATATCGAGCGCATCACACAGCCCTTCGAGCAGGTCACTGCAGACCCGATGCTTGCGCAGACCGGGAGCGGCCTTGGACTTGCGCTTGTGCACTCCCTCATCGGATTGCACATGGGCCGTCTCAAGATCGACAGCGTGCTCGGCGAGGGCACGGTGGTCTCGGTATTTCTCCCCTTCGATCCGCGCAGCCGCCGCGCCGCGTAACGGCGTCCCGCTAGCGTCGCGGCGCGAAAAATGTGCGCAGCAATTCGGCTGCCTCGCGTTCACCAATGCCGTCGTAGACATCCGGCCGGTGATGGCAGGTCGGGTGGGAGAATACCCGCGCACCGTGCGCGACACCGCCCCCTTTGGGATCCCCTGCGCCATAATACAGCCTGCGAATGCGGGCGAGTGAGATTGCACCGGCGCACATCGCGCACGGTTCGAGCGTGACGTAGAGATCGCAATCGATCAGCCGCTCCGAACCTAAAATTCCCGCTCCCGCGCGCAGGGCCACGATTTCGGCGTGGGCGGTAGGGTCCTTGCGGGTCAGTGTTTGATTTGCGCCTGACGCGACAATTTCGCCGCCGCGGACCAGAACCGCGCCGACTGGCACCTCGCCGCGCGCGGCCGCCTCCTGCGCAAGCTGAAGTGCAAGCTCCATGTACGACGCCTTGATGGGTTCAGCGGTCCGGTCCATAACGGAGCCAATATTACGCCATCTGCGCCCGCAGCTTCAATGAATCGGCCCCGCCATGACCTCGTCCGACAACCCGGCCCCGTTTCCCTCCGACGGTGAGCGCATCGCCAAGGTTCTGGCGCGTGCCGGGGTGTGCTCGCGCCGCGATGCCGAAAAGCTGATTTCCGACGGGCGTGTGACCGTCGACGGACGTACCCTCACGACGCCGGCGACCAAAGTGATCCCCGGCGCAAAAATCGCGGTTGACGGCATCTCGGTCGCCGCGGCTGAACCGACGCGCATGTGGCGGTATCACAAGCCGCAGGGTCTCGTGACGACGCACCGCGATCCACAAGAGCGCCCGACGGTGTTCGAGCGACTGCCGACGGGCCTTCCGCGCGTCCTGTCGGTCGGGCGCCTCGACCTCAATTCCGAGGGCTTGCTCTTGCTGACCAATGACGGCGAACTGTCCCGCCGTCTGGAGCTCCCCGCCACAGGCTGGATCCGACGCTACCGTGTGCGCGTATACGGCCGCGTCACGCCTGACGACCTCACTCAACTGAGCGAGGGGGTGACGATTGAGGGGACTCACTACGCGCCTGCGCAAGCCACGCTCGATCGTGCCCAGGGCGGGAACGCATGGATCACGATTGGCCTCAAGGAAGGCAAAAATCGTGAAGTGCGTCGCTTGATGGAGCACCTGGGTTTTCGCGTCAATCGATTGATCCGGATCGCCTATGGGCCCTTTCAGCTCGGCGCGCTAGAAGCGGGGGCCGTGGAAGAGATCCCCGCCCGCGTCCTGCGCGACCAGCTTGGGTCCGTGGGCGCACCTCCCAAGCCGCGCAAGAAGAACAAGCCGGAGGCGTAATGCGGATCGTCGCCGGCACGTTTCGCGGAACGCCGATCAAGACGGCGCCAGGCCGCTCGACACGCCCGACCAGCGACCGTGTGCGCGAGGCTATTTTCAATATCCTCGCCCATGGCGACTTCGGTACTTTTTCGCTGGAGGGCGCGCGCGTACTCGACCTCTTCGCCGGCTCGGGCGCACTGGGCCTTGAATCGCTTTCGCGCGGGGCGCGCTACGCGCTGTTTGTCGAGGAGGCCGCCGACGCACGCGCGGCCATCCGAGACAATATCGAGGCACTCAAACTGACCGGCGCGACAAAAATATTCCGCCGCGACGCAACGAGCCTTGGTCCGTGCCCACCCGGAAGCGGCGGCGCGTTTGATCTCGTCTTCGCGGATCCCCCCTATCACAAGGGCCTGATCGAACGTGCGCTCGTCAGCGCCCGCGCAGGAGGATGGGTGTCTGATTCCGCCGTTCTCGTGCTTGAAAGCAGCACGTCCGATGCGCCTGCCCTTGCCACACCTGTCCAGGTGCGCGACGCGCGAAGCTACGGCGAGACGCTCGTCACGTTCGCAACGCTAGCGTCGGCCGAATAGCCGTTCGATATCGTCGCGCTTGAGTGCAACATAGGTCGGGCGGCCGTGGTTACACTGGCCCGAATGCGGGGTCGCCTCCATTTCGCGCAAGAGCGCGTCCATTTCCACAAGCGTCATCCGTCGCCCAGCGCGCACCGAGCCATGGCACGCCATGGTTGAACACACGGCGTCGAGACGTTCGCGCAAGGACAGCGTTTCGCCGATTTCGCTCAGATCGTCACACAGATCCTTGACCAGACCCGCGCTGTCGCAGTCGCCGAGCATTGCCGGGACTTCACGCACCAGCACGGCGTCGTTGCCAAACGACTCGATCACGAGCCCGAGCGCGGCAATCTCCTCCGCACGTCCCAGAATCCGCTTGGCATCGTCGGGCCCAAGCGGAACGACCTCAGGCACAAGGAGGATCTGACGTTTGACACCGCTCTGGGACAGCGCCGTCTTCATGCGCTCATAGACGAGACGCTCATGTGCCGCGTGCTGGTCGACCAGCACAAAGCCATCGCTCGTCTGCGCGACGATATAGGTCTCGTGAAGCTGCGCGCGCGCAAAGCCGAGGGGCGGAACTGCAACCGGCTCGCCGACGTGCGGCGCCGTCTCGCGCAGGAATTCATCCGCGCGCGTGTCGCCAAGCCCCTCGAACGCAGCCACGGGGACGCCCTGGGGAGCGCGCGCGGAAAACGGCAGACCCGGCGACGAGTAGACCATCGCCGGCCGCATTGCACCGAGCGCCGCATGCGCGACGGTCGTCGACGCACGGTGACCGCTTTCGGCGAGTGCGTGCTTGAGCGCGCTCACGATCAAGCCGCGAATGAGGCCGGCATCGCGAAATCGCACCTCCGCCTTTGCGGGATGGACATTAACGTCGATCAGTGCGGGGGGGACTTCAAGAAAGAGTGCCACGACCGGATGGCGGTCGCGCGCGAGAAAATCCTGATATGCGCCGCGTACGGCACCCTGCACCAGCTTGTCGCGGACCGGTCGGCCATTGACGAACAGGAACTGGAACTGCGCGCTGCCCCGATTGAACGTCGGCAGGCCCGCAAATCCATAGAGCCGCGCTATCCCGCCCTGCGGCATCGCTCGCGCGGCGTCGATTGCGAGCGCATTGTCGGAAAAATCGACGCCCAGCAACGCCGCCAATCGCGCAAGGCGGGCCGCCGTCGTCTCACCCGATTGCGGCACGAGGTCGAGCACCTTGCGCCCGTTCGCGCGCAACGAAAAGCCGATCTGAGGATTGGCCATGGCGAGACGCTTCACGCAGTCATTGATCTGCGCCTGCTCGGTCTGATCGGCTTTGAGAAATTTGAGCCGTGCAGGCGTTGCATAGAAGAGGTCTGCGACCTCGATCCGTGTTCCGGCGGCGAGCGCAGCCGGCTGCAGGGCGCCTTTTGCGCCGCCGTCGACACTTAGTGTCCAAGCCTCGGGCGCACCCCTGCGGCGGCTCGTCAGCGTAAGGCGCGAGACGGCGCCGATCGAGGGAAGCGCCTCGCCCCGGAAGCCGAGCGTCTCGATCGTTTCAAGATCGTCGCCGGCGAGCTTCGACGTCGCGTGACGTTCGACCGCCAGGGCAAGCTCCTCGCCCGTCATGCCGACGCCATCGTCCACCACAATCAGGCGCGCACGGCCAGCGCCCTCAACGCTGATCTCAATCCGCCGCGCGCCGGCATCGATCGCGTTCTCAACCAACTCCTTGATCGCACTCGCGGGGCGCTCGACGACCTCGCCGGCAGCGATCTGATTGATCAGTCGCTCCGGCAAACGGCGCAGGACCCGCACATCCGGGGTCAACGATTGAGAGGCTTCACGCATTTTTGGAGTGTAGGGCGAGTCGAATACCGCGCCAACTCACATGCCGGCGGGATCGCCCACCACCACGAACAGCATTTTGTCCAGCGCGTAGATCTGGGGTGCGACGCGCTTGATATCGGCCAGTGTGACGGCATTGATAAGATCGTTGCGCTTCTTGATGTAGCCAATTCCGAGGTTTTCGAGCTGAACGGAGGTCAAAACCCGTGCAATCTTGGCGTTCGTGTCAAACCGCAGCGCGTAAGAGCCCGTGAGGTAGGTTTTGGTATCCTCAAGCTCCTGCTGGGTGACGCCGTCCGCCACCACCCGCGCCAGTTCCGACTTGATGATCTCGATCGACTGGGACACGTTCGCGTTCTTGGTCGCCACACCGCCACCCGACATCCCGGCATAATCCAGCGGCATGAGATATGTGTAGACACCATATGCGAGGCCACGTTTCTCGCGGACCTCCTCGGTCAGCCGGGAGCCGAATCCGCTGCCGCCCACAATGCTGTCGAGTACGGTCGCCGCGTAGAAATCGGGATCGTCGCGCTTGAGGCCGGGGCCGCCGAAGACGACCACGCTCTGCGGGATGTCGCGTCGTTCGACGATCGTTTGCCCGCCGCCTTGCGGCTTGACATCCTGGAGCTTGACGGCGACCCCTTTCTTAGGGAGACCGCCAAATGTGGTGTCGAGAAGCCTGCCCAGAGTCTTGGCATCAATGTCCCCGACCACCGAAATCTTGATGCGGTCACGCGCCAGATTGGCTTTCGCATAACTGCGCAGATCGTCAACCGTGATCGACTTGAGCGAGTCCTCGGTGCCGTTCGCCGGCCGCCCATAAAACGTTCCCGGCAGGGCCTTTTCGACCCACAGTTCTCCGGCATAGGATTGCGGGTCCTCAACAAGGCGCAGCCGCGCGGAAAGATACTGGCTGCGCACGCGCGCGACCGGTTCAGCGTCGAACCGGGGCTTGGTCAGCGCCAGCGCAAGAAGCGAAAAAGCTTCGTCGCGATTTTCGCTCAGCGTCGAAAGCGAAGCCGAAAATGAATCCGTATCGCTATCGAACCCGAGGCCGATCGCCTTCCCCTCAAGGCGCTCCTGAAATGTCTGTGCGTCAAGGTCCCCGGCCCCCTCGTCAAGCAGGGCCGCCAGCATCGCGCTCGTGCCCTCCTTGCCAACCGGATCCATCCGGCTCCCGCCATGAAAACTCGCCTGTAGCGCGATCAGCGGAATCGCGTGTTCCTCGACGAGCCACGCCTCGACCCCCCCCTTCGACACGACGCGCTGGATCTCCATCGCGAACGCACGGGGCACAGGAAGCAACAAAAGGAGAGCAAGAGCGAGCGCGCGAATCAATGAATTGGCCCCATCGGTTCGACAGGGCCGGTGGCCGCGCCATCGGCATCACCCATCGGCGTTTTGCCGGGAACCGGCTTGAGATATCCAGTGACCGAGCGCTCGGCCGTGAGATATTTGACGGCGACGTCTTTCACCTGCGCCGCGGGGACCGCTTCGATGCGTTCCGGCCATTTGACGATGTCCTCGATGGTTTCGCCGGTCGTCAGCGACACGCCAAAGATCCGCGCCATCGATTGCTGATTATCGCGCGCGTAGATTGCGGCGGCCTTGAGCCCGGTCTTCGAGCGGGTGATTTCATCCTCGCTCACGCCCGAAGTCTTGAAGTCGTCGATGACCTCGTCGATCGCTGCTTCGAGCGCCTCGAGCTCTACCCCGGGCACCGGGCTTGCGTAGATGCCGATCGTCGCACTGTCGAGACCTGCGCTCGTGTAATAGGCACCCGCCGACGTCGCGATCTTCTGGTCCACGACCAGTGCGCGGTAAAGCCTGCTCGTCTCGCTCCCGCCCAGAACGTCGATCATGACATCGATGGCCTCCGCTTCCTCATCCGTGTCGGTGCCGTAGCTTGGCGCTAGATAGCTGCGCGAGAACGACGGAAGCTGCGCGCGCCCATCCTCAAGAATCACGCGGCGCGCAGCGATCTGCGGAGGTTCCTGCGGACGCTTGCGCACGATCGGCTCTCCGGCCGGAATGGGACCATAGTATTTTTCCGCGAGCGACTTGACCTGCTCCAGCGTGACATCGCCGGCGACGATCAACAGCGCATTGTTCGGCTCATAGAAGCGCTTGTAGAAGCTCAGTGCGTCCTCGCGCGTCAATCCCTCCATCTCGTGCTCCCAGCCGATCGTAGGATTGTGATAGGGATGGTTGAGGTATTGCGCGGCGCCCATCTGCTCGCCGAGGAGCGCGGCAGGATTGTTGTCGGTGCGCATGCGCCGCTCCTCGAGAATGACGTTGCGCTCGGTCGCGACAATCTCGTCGGTCAACACGAGATTGCGCATCCGGTCGGCTTCCATCTCCATGACCAGCGGTAGCCGATCGACCGCGACGCGCTGGTAATAGGCCGTGTAATCCTGCGTCGTGAACGCGTTGTCCTCGCCGCCGTTCTTGGCGACGATCTTGGAAAAATCGCCCGGTGCGACCGTCGAGGTGCCGCGAAACATCAGATGTTCCAGAAAGTGGGCGATTCCCGATTTCCCCGGGGGCTCGTCCGCCGCACCCGCCTGATACCACACCATGTGCGTGACGACCGGCGCGCGATGGTCGGGCACGACGATGACCTGCATCCCGTTGGCCAGACGCAGCGTATCGGGAGAAAGCGGGTTGCCGCCGTTTTGCGCGCGCGCCGCCGTACCCCACATCAGTGAGAACGACAACGCCAGGGCTGCCGCCCAAGTGCCGCATTTTACGATGGTCACGCCTGGGCCTCTTGCTGGTGCCCCAAGAACATTATGTGTGACCTAGAACGGCCAAAGGCGAGAGAGGAAACCCTTCTTTTCGCTTTTCACGTCCGCCGTAACGGGCGGCTGTTGCGCGATCGGCTCGCCGTTCTGCTCCGCGGTGCGGATGCGTGCGGTTTCCGCGGCGGCGTCTACGACCGGATCGGCCTCGGGGGTCCCGTCCTTCCAGAACATCACGTCGTCGACGAAGCTGTCGCTCTTTGCCTCCGCGCCGCGCGTCTCAGCCGAGATCACGTGGCGGATCTGCGGGTCGGCCTTGGCAGCGCCGGCATTTTGGAGCAGGGCGACTTCGCCGGCGCTCTGCCCCTCGACGGCGGCGACTTGCGTCTCCTCGACGCCGAACACGGTCTCCTTCGCCGCATCGAGGGGCGAGGTCTCCATCGGGCCGAGGGCGCCCGGGCGCGGGGGCCGCAGCGAGAAGTCCGGGGGTACGACAAGCGGCGCCTTGGTCACGACCGCAAACTCGTCAGGCTTCTGCTTGGACATGCCGAGCGCCGCCTTGACTGCCGTGCATCCGGGCAGGACGGCCAGCGCGGGCAGAAGCGCCATCGCGACACTCGCGCGCCGTGCGGCGCGACCGAAATTCTGCTTCCCCATCACGTTCCTACCTTGTTCTGAGATGGCTCCCGGCCGAAGAGCGACTCAAATATGAGAACACCGACACCGAAGACAATGGCCGCGTCGGCGACATTGAAGACATACCAATCATACCCGAAAGCGTGCAGATGAAAAAAGTCTGCTACCGCCCCCAAAACAACCCGGTCGATCATGTTTCCGAGCGCACCGCCCACAACCAGCCCGATTCCTATCGCAAGTGCAGCAATTTTGACACTCCGCAACCACACGATGAGGGCTAACACGACCGCTCCCGAAAACGCCAGCAACACCATCCGCCCGGTCATATCGTCTGTTTGAAACAATCCGAAGCTGACGCCGCGATTCCACACCATCACGAGATTGAGGAAGGGCGTCACACGAATGACATCTCCCGGCGCCAGGTGAATGAAGCTGAATCCATAAAGCAATATGGCCTTACTCAGCTGATCGAGGATGAGGGCAAGCGCCGCTGCCGCGACACCCAGCAATCGCACGTCGCCGCGCTCGCGCGTTGTCATGGCGAACGCCGTCTGGTTGTTCCAACGGCTCCTGCACACCGAGCGCATATCCCGGGCGCGTCGGCATGCGTTCCGACATCGGGAAGGATCATCCAGCAACGCGCGCACTTTTCGCCGCGGGCCAACTCGACGACGACCGCGGCGCCTGGTACATCCTCAACCTTGAAGGCCTCCGCAGGCGGAGTGCCCGGCTCGATGCGCGCCGCCGAGGTGATCGAGATTTCCGCAAGATCAATCCCCTGCATCAATGCGCGGTCGGCCGGATTCTCCAGATAGAGAACGGGCGCGCCTTCCAGGCTCGCACCAATCCGCTTTTCGCGCCGCTCGACTTCAAGTGCACCTGTCACAACCCGGCGTAGCGCGCGAATCCGCGCCCAGCGCTCGGCCAGAGCGTCGTCACGCCATGCGCGCGGCGTCTCGGGAAAAAGCTGGAGATGAACACTGCTTGCATCGTCGGCAAAGCGCGTCATCCACACTTCTTCCATGGTGAAGCACAGGACCGGCGCAAGCCAGATCGTCAGCCGCCGGAAAATCTCGTCGAGCACTGTCCGCACCGCACGGCGACGGGTGACATCGGGCCCGTCGCAGTAAAGCGTGTCCTTGCGGATGTCATAATAAAATGCCGACAGATCGCCGTTGCAAAAATTGACCAGCGCATGAAACACACGTGCAAATTCAAACCGCGAATAGCCTTCACGCACCAGCTGATCGAGCTCGGAAATGCGATGGAGAATATACCGGTCGAGCTCGGGCATGTCGCGATGATCCAGCCGCTCGTCCTGCGAAAATGACGCAAGGTTGGCCAGCGTGAAGCGCAGCGTGTTGCGCAATTTGCGATAGACGTCGACGCTCGACTGAACGATCCCCGGTCCAAAACGGATGTCGTTCGTAAAATCGGCGGCCGCAACCCACAACCGCAGAATGTCAGCGCCGTTGCGCGATGTCACATCGAGCGGCGAGAGAGTATTCCCCTTCGACTTCGACATTTTCTCCTCGCCTTTTTCATCGAGGACGAAGCCGTGCGTCAAAATTGCGTCGTAAGGCGCATGTCCGCGTGTGCCGCACGACTCAAGGAGCGACGACTGGAACCAGCCGCGATGCTGGTCGGACCCTTCGAGATAAAGCGAGGCGGGATGTGTGAGTTTCAGGCGGTCTTCGAGCACGAACGCATGCGTCGACCCTGAATCGAACCACACGTCAAGAATATCGAAGATCTGGTCGTAATCGCCGGGCTTGTACGCATCGCCAAGAAAGCGATCAGCGGGTGACTTGTACCACGCGTCAGCCCCCTCCTGTTCGAACGCTTCCACGATGCGCGCGTTGACGGCGGGATCGCGCAGCAATTCGCCGTCGCTCTTGCGCACAAACAGCGTAAGCGGAACACCCCACGCGCGCTGGCGCGAGACCACCCAGTCGGGGCGGTTTTCAACCATTGCGCGGATGCGGTTGCGCCCCTGAGGGGGAACAAAATCTACCCGGTCGATCTCGGCAAGCGCGATCTCGCGCAATGTCTTACCTTTAAGATCAGCACACGGGCGATCCATTGCAATGAACCATTGCGGTGTGTTGCGAAAGATGACCGGTGCTTTGGAGCGCCACGAGTGGGGATATTGGTGGCGCAGTTTCCCCTTCGCAAGGAGCGCGCCGGCGAGTGCCAGCTCGCGCATTACCGCGCCGTTCGCATCGCCGTCCTTGCCCTCCGCGGTCAAGACGCGCTTTCCCGCAAAGAGCGGAACGTGCGGGAAATAGCTGCCGTCCTCGCTGACCGTCATCGGCACTTCGATGTGGTTTTTGCGGCCGAGTTCATAGTCGTCCTGCCCGTGACCGGGCGCGATGTGCACAAACCCGGTGCCGGTCTCCCCGGTAACGAAATCACCAGCCAGAACCGGAACGTCGAAGTCATACCCCGCCGCGTGAAGGGGGTGCGCACACACGAAGCCAGCCGGATCGACGCTGCCGAGCCGCTCGAGACTTTCGATCTTGGCTGCAGCCTTGACGTTGTCAGCGAGCGCATCCGACAGAATAAGCCGGTCGCCCGGCTTCGAACTCGCGCCGTCGCTAACCGCCTTCACCTCGTAGAGTCCGTAGGCGATGTCTTTCGAGTATGCGATCGCGCGGTTGCCCGGAATCGTCCACGGCGTCGTTGTCCAGATGACGATCGATGCTCCTGCTACGGACGACTTTCCCGTCCGGATCGGAAACTTGACGAAGATCGTCGGCGATATGTGTTCCTGATATTCGATTTCCGCTTCCGCCAGCGCGGTCTTCTCGACCACCGACCACATGACGGGCTTGGAGCCGCGATAAAGCAGTCCGTTCATCACGAACTTCATGAACTCGCCCGCGATCGTCGCTTCCGCGCCGAAGGCCATCGTGGTGTAGGGATTGGCCCAGTCGCCGATACCGCCCAGCCGCTTGAACTGCTCGCGCTGAACGCCAAGCCAATGCTGCGCGAACGCCCGGCACTCGGCGCGAAACTCGATGACCGGCACTTCGTCCTTGGATTGGCCCTTCGCACGATAGCGCTCTTCCACCTTCCATTCGATGGGAAGCCCATGACAGTCCCAACCGGGGATGTAATCGGCATCCTTTCCCATCATCTGCTGAGAGCGCACAACGATATCCTTGAGGATCTTGTTGAGCGCGGTGCCGATATGAATGTCGCCATTGGCGTACGGCGGACCATCATGAAGGATGAACGCCTCGCGGCCCTTGGCCTGAGCGCGCAACTTCGCGTAGAGGCCAATCGCGTCCCACCGCTCGAGGTGACGCGGCTCGGCCTCCGCCAGCCCTGCCTTCATCGGCAGCGACGTTTCGGGCAGAAACAACGTGTTCTTGTAGTCGCCGCCCTCCTGCGTCGGGGGAGAGACGGCACCTTGCGTGGCATCTTCAGCGCGCGCCATACCAGAAACCATATCGCTTTCGGAAAAGTTTGCGGCGCTTCTTGTAACAGCGCGGCCCACCAACGTAAACCACTCCGCTAGCGCCCAATCAGGGCGTCTTCAAGGCTGCGCCGGCAATCGCATCGAGGCCGGTTGCAAAGACGTCGAGCTGCGCGGCAGGAACTGCCAGGATTTCTCGGGCCTTCAGAGAATCGCGCGAAATCTGGTCCTTGAGCGCTTCGATGCCGTCAAATTTGCGCTCCTCCCGCAAAAACTCGACAAACGAGACGCGCACCTGCCGTCCATAAAGATTACCGGAATAATCAAACATATGCGCCTCCAGGACGACCCCCTCACGCGCAAAGGTCGGCCTGCGTCCCACGTTGGCGACACCCGAATAAACCGTCACCGGTGGCGGGCCTTGATCGCCGCTGGCGCTGGGCTCCTGCACCTCTACCCATACGGCGTAAACGCCGTGCCGCGGTTCGAGGTAGCTCCCCATGTCGACATTGAGGGTCGGGAATCCGATGGTCCGCCCGCGCTGATCGCCCTTGAGGACATGTCCCTCGATCGACCACCAGTGGCCAAGCAGGTCGGCAGCCTGGCGCGGTGCGCCAGCGCGAAGATGTTCCCGGATCCGGGTCGAGGAGAAGACCTCGCCGTGCGCGCCTGCGTCGCCGGGACGCACCACCGGCTCAACAGTGGTGACGCCGAAGCTCTCCATCAGGCCCATCCAGTTGAGGACGGCCGTATTTCCCGACCTTCCGCGTCCGAACGCGAAATCGTACCCCACCACCAGATGGCGGACCCCCAGTCCCCTGACCAGCACGCCGAGCACAAAGTCAGGCGCCGAGCGACCCGCCATTGCTTGATCGAAGGGCAGGACATAGAAAATATCGACGCCGAGCCGCTCGATCAGCCGCGCCTTGGAGTGAAACGACGTCAGGCGGAAGGACGGACCGCCGGGATCGAACAATTCACGCGGATGCGGTTCAAATGCGGCAACTGCCAGCGGCGAAGACAACTCGTCCGCGAGCGCGGCCGCGCGCGCGATAACGGCCTGATGACCACGATGCACGCCGTCAAAATTGCCGAGCGCAATCACAGCGCCCCGCAATTCGGCCGGCAGATGGGTAAAGTGTCGGACAATCTTCATTGCGATCCCGCTCTAGCGGAGGGACGGGGCTGACGCAAGCGACAATCGGCGCAAAACTGCTGAACGACCACGCTCAGCTGCGCGAGGGACGCGATCCCTGACCGAGCGACGCGGCCGGTCCGTCACTCTCCGCGCGGACCTTGCTCTTGGCCAGAACTTCCTCGATCGGCGCGGGAAGCCCGAACAAGAAGCCCTGTCCGAAGTCGAAATTATAGTCGAGCACGTTGACGACCGTGCGCTCGTCCTCGATTTTTTCTGCAATCAAATCAATTCCATAGCGACCGGCCAGCGCCTTGAGATCGGCGGCCTCGACGGGAGCCTTGGCGGCCGCCGCATCGCCCAGAAGAAGCTGCGCGCCGATTTTCACGAAGCGGAAATTAAAGCGCCCGAGCGCGCGAAAATCGATGTTGAGGCTTTCAACCTTGTCCATCGAGAAACCGAAACCGTGCGATGCGAGCCGCTCAAGGCACGCTTCCTCATGCCCGGAGCAGGTCTGCAGATCGCTCTGGCCGAACTCGAACACCAATTGCCCCGCAAGGTCCGCGTTGGCTTCCATGTAGTCGACGAATTGCGGGAAGAACATACTGTCGCGCAGCGAATAGCCCGAAATGTTGCAGAAGATCGCCACTCCCGGCGCGCGCTTTGCGAGCTGACGCATCGCCTGGACGCAGCGGAACAGGAGAAGATTGTCGATCACGCCCATCAATCCGGCGGGTTCGGCGACACGCAGATATTCGCGCGGCATGATGATCGTGCCTTGCGCATCCCGCAGGCGCGACAGCGCCTCGTAGAAGCGAAGCTTGCGCTGGGGCAGCGAGACGATCGGCTGGAGATGAATGTCGATGCGGTTCTGCTCGAGCGCCTCGCGCACGACGTCGACGAAATGCGCGTCTGCGCCCTCGGGTTCTGCAAGCTCGGTCAGATCGAGAATGGTTTCGCCGGTCAGGCCGCCGGCTTCCTGGGTGTCGAATGCCCGTACCAGACCTTCGAGAACCTTCATTTCCGACAGGATCTGCTTTTCGCGGGCATCCATACGGCTTTCGACCGCGCTCGCCATGCCCGTCAGCTCCTGACGCATCACCTTGACGTTGGCTTTGAGCGTCGCCACGCCGCTGGTCAGGACCTCAAGCTCGTCCTCAAGATATTGCACCCGCTCGTCGGACTCTTCGAGGCGCTCCTTGACCCGGGCCCGCGCGCCTCCGCGCGACAGGAACAAGTGAGTCTGCCCCAGGACGACAAAGGCGGTCAGGCCGGCCAGCCAGGTCTGGGCGTGCGTCAGCGGCACGAGATAATGACCAAGCGCGGCCGCAGCGGCGGCGAGCACGGTGTAACAGATGGCAAAGAGGACGTCGGCGATCCCTGGCATGGTCCAGAGAGTGCCCCAGACCTGCTTGAAAAGACGTTAACCATGGCCGGGAAATGCGAACATGCTGGCGGCGGCCATCGCGACCCCGACGAGGCTTTCGCCCGCGACGAGGCCGGCCGCGACCGCGATCAGCCGTCGCTTCGTCCACTCCGGCGCAAACCGCGCCAGCAGGGCGGCGGCGACAGCGCCGAGGGCGAGCGAAAGCGAGTTCCACGCCGGGATGACGAAGGCAAGCCCAACCGACGTTGCACTTGGCAGCATCTTTGCGAATTTGGGCGGGAGAACGTTCTCGGCGATGGCCAGGACGAGCCCGGCACCTCCGCCGAGGATCATGGCGGGTACGGCGCCATGCGGGATCGCCTCGACACCTCTCCCCATCACCTCCGCCACCGCCTTCCAGACCGCGACAGCGGGCGCGGGCCACTCGGCCGTCATGAGCATGGCGGCGGGATCGGGAATCAGCAGCAGATAAACCAGGCTGCCGACCAGACTGCCCGCGAGGACTCCGAAGGCTTGCGCGATGATCTGGAAACGCGGTGTTGCGCCGATCAACTGACCTGTGCGCAGGTCGTGGAGCAGATCGGCGCACTGCCCGGCCGCGCCGCCAGTGACATTGGCGCTCATCAGGTTGGTCACGACATTGCCCGGCGAGATCACCCCGAATGTGAGCTGCGTGATTTTGCCCATAGCGCCGATCGGCGTGATGCCCGTTTCCCCCGACACACGCGCTGCGACAACCGCCAGAACGTAACTCAGGAGAACTGCCAGCACCGCCTCCGTGAGGTGGATATGAAACAGTCCGATCTGGGCCGCAACCGCCATCGCCATCGTAACAGCCAGCCCGGCGAGGAAGGCCCGCCGCGGCAGTACCGGCACGGCAGCCGGCTCCGCGTCCACGGAGCGCCGCAGCCAGGAACGGCCCAGCGCGATGGCAAAGGAGGCAAGCGCGGACGCCACCATTAAGGTGACACCGGGCCACAGCAACCATTCCACGAGGTTGGGAAACCACGCGATAACCGGGTCGGCAGGCCCGGGCGGGACCCAACCGCGCGCCACGACTGCCGGTCCCAGAATACCCCACGCGAGAACGGCGCCGAGCAGCAGCGACAAACCGGCGCGGAGACCGATAATCGTACCGAAGCCGACCATCAGCAGCGAAGGGTCGAGGACAAAGCCAAGATTGGCGGCGCTCGCTCCTTGCACCGCGAATGGCGGCGCAAGCCGCGGGAGCATGAAGGCGGCATCCGCAAGTTTGACTGATCCCGCCGCGACAGCGCCGAGGATCAGAACGCGCAACCGCTGCGCGGCTTCGCGGCCGTGACTATGGATTTCACGGATGGTCTCCGCAGTGGCCACACCGGCGGGAAATGTCAGATGATCGCGCACCAGCATCTGATTACGCAGGCCCGCGGCGACGACCACCCCGAGGATCGAAACGACAAACACCCACACCATCAGATAGGGCCAGGGCAGGCTTTGGCCCGTCAGCATCGTCAGGGCCGGGATGGGTGCGACAAGCCCGCCCGAAATGATCGAGGCCGACGACGATGCAGCCGTCTGGTTGATGTTATTTTCGTAGAGCCCCCAGGGCCTTGTGCCGAATGCCCATTGGCTCGCCCGCCACCACCCGAAGCCGAGAAGACCGGCGGCGATGGACATGTTGAACGACCAGCCGATCTTCAGACCGCTGTACACATTGCACGGCGTGAGCAATGCGCCGATAAGCATGCCGGTCACGACGGCGCGCACCGTCAACTCGGGGCGCGGAACGGCGGCCGCGACGTCGGGCGACGTCATTCCTGCTCTTTAGGATCGCCGCTGAAATCAGGCGACAGCTCTTGCTCCGCCTCCTTCGTCGACTGACGGGTAAATCCCTTCACGTCGCCGATCGGCTTGAGGTCGCGCTTGATGAGGACCGGGCTCGCGACATAAGCGGTGATCAGCTCCGCAATCGAGCGCAGGGCGTGCATATGGATGCGTTCATAACCGTGCGACGCGTCGATGCCGAAGGTAATCAGCGCGGTGCGGACATCCGCGCCCGCCTCGACCGCGCTCGCAAGGTCCGAGCGGTAATAGCGGAAAATATCCTTCTGGAAGCGAATTTCATGGTCCCGGCACAGCTGTACGAGCTTGCGCGTGAGATGGTAGTCGAATGGCCCGGTCTGATCTGCAGCGGCGATTGTGACGCCAAACTCATCGGAATTCTGGCCCGGAGCCGTGGTGCCGTTATCGATCGCGACCAGCGAGACAACATCCGAGTTCAGGATCGACGACGCACCGACCCCCACTTCCTCCGCGACGGCAAACAGCCAGTGCGTATCGACCGGCGTCTTCGCGTCGGCCTCCTGCAATGCCTTCAGCGCCGCGAGCATAATCGCGACACCGCCTTTGTCGTCCAGGTGCCGCGAGACGATGTAGCCATTATCGAGAAATTCCGGTTGCGGATCGATGGCGACAAAGTCCCCGATATCGATACCCCGGTGACGCAAATCTCCATCATTTCGCGCGAGCGCGTCGACGCGCAGCTCGACATACTCCCAGCCCACCGGTTGCGTATCGATTTCCTTGTTGAACGTATGTCCCGATGCCTTAAGCGGAAGGATGGTGCCGCGATAGCTCCCCTCCTCGGTGAAGATGGTCGCCCGAGCGCCCTCGGCAAAGCGCGCGGACCAGTGACCGATCGGAACAAGTTCTAGACGACCGTTGCTCTTGAGCGCCTTGACCTGACAGCCCAGCGTATCCACATGCGCGACGATGGCACGTGCCCCGTTCCTCATCCCGCCCGGGCGGACCGCGCGGATGGCGCCCCGTCGCGTCAGCTCCGCTGACAGCCCGAGATGCTCGAGTTCAGCAAAGACCAATCGCACCACATTGTCGGTATAGCCGGACGGGCTGGGCGTGCGCAGCAATCGTCCAAGGATGTCGGCAAGGTAATCGGTGTCGATTGTCAGTCTTGTCATGATTTATTATCCGAAGCTGAGGGTGTCGACATGGCCTGGCGTACGTCTGTCGGAAGAACCATGGGAAAGAGCAGATCGATGAAACGCTCGGCAGTCGGTTGCGGCTCATGATTGGCGAGACCGGGCCGCTCGTTGGCCTCGATGAAGACATAGTCCCCAAGTCTAGGCGACTTGACCATCAGATCGACTCCCACGACAGGGATTTCGATCGCACGCGCCACGAGCACAGCGGCTTTCACCAGATCCGTATGAACGACATCCGTAACGTCGTGGATCGTTCCACCCGTGTGAAGATTCGCGGTCTTGCGCACAAAAAGCTCCTTGCCATGCGGCAGGACGGATTCGAACGTGAAGCCTGCGGTCAGAAGCGTGCGTTCGGTTTCGCTATCAAGGGGAATTCGCGATTCGCCGCCGGTCGCGGCAGAGCGGCGGCGGCTCTGTGCATCGATAAGCGCGCGCACGGTGTGACGTCCGTCCCCGATCACCGACGCCGGACGCCGGATGGCGGCGGCGACGACCTTGTAGTTGATGACGACAAGGCGCAGATCGAGGCCCTCGAAATACTGCTCCACCAGCACTTCATCGGAAATTCTGCGCGCCTTCTCGATCGCCGCCATCGTATCTTCCAGCCGCGACAGGTCGACGGCAACACCGCGTCCCTGCTCGCCGCGCGCCGGCTTGACGACGACAACCTTGTGGCGTTCCATGAATTCCGCGACCTCTTCCGGATCCTCGCCGACCTGCAATTGATCGGGAACCTTGACACCGGCCCCCGCAACGACGCGCCGCGTCACCGCCTTGTCGTCGCAGATCGACATCGCGATCGCCGATGTCAATTCTGACAGGCTCTCCCGGCATTGAACCGAACGCCCGCCATAGGACAGACGAAAAAATCCGCCCTCCGCATCCATGATTTCGGCATGAATTCCGCGTCGGCGCGCCTCGCGAATAATGATCTGGGCGTAGGGGTTGAGGTCCCCCCGGATCTCGGGGCCCGTAAACAGCTTCTCGTTGATCGGATTTTTGCGCTTGATGGTGAAGACCGCGATGCGCGCAAAGCCGAGCTTCTCGTAGAGCGCGATGGCATGCTCGTTGTCGTGCATCACCGAAAGGTCCATGAACCGGGCGCCTTGCGCCTGACTCAATTCAGCGAGCGCGCGAACGAGAGCCTCGCCAACGCCGGGATGACGCGCCTGTGGATCGACGGCGAGACACCACAGCGATGAGCCCTTCTCAACGTCTCCAAAGGCGTGAGCATGATTGACGCCCGTCACCGTCCCCAGAATCTCGCCGTTTCCGGCATCCTCAGCGACGAGGTAAGAAATAACCCCAGGGTCGCGCTCCGCCTGAAAGAACTCCGATGGAATCGCGACCATTCCACGCGCGGCATATATCCGGTTGATCGCCACCGCGTCGGTGCGCCCCTCCAGGGCGCGCACGACGAAGTTCTTGGGCTTGCGTTGCGTGGGACGATAGGATTCCAGATCGAGCCGGAACGTGTGAGATGGATCGAGGAACACCTCTTGCGGAGCGTTGGCAAGCACGACGTGCGGATCCGCGATATAGACGGCAATGTCCCGCCGCTCGGGCAACTCGTCGCGCAGTGTGTTGATCAACTTCTCGGACTCACGAAAAGTCTGTCCAAAGATCAATCGTCCCCACCCGCAGTCCAGCGCGAAATCTGACTTCATGAATGCTCCGGCATCGGCATGGATCTCATTATTCGCCGAGAGGGGGGCGTCTCGCCGCACGTCACCTCCGTGTGTTGATTTAAGAGGTTATCGTCCCACTAAATGTTGTGAGACTGCAACCACATTTCAAGCAAAGCGACTTGCCACAGCTCCGAGCCCTGCAAGGGCGTAATGTGCGCCGAGGGATTGGCAAACAATTTCTCAAGATAATCCCGGCGGAAAATCCCGCGCCCGCGCGCAGCGCTTGTGCCCAGTGCGTCTCGGACGAGATCGAGATACGGACCCTCAATGTATTTAAGCTGCGGGACCGGAAAATAGCCCTTCTTGCGATCGATCACTTCGCTTGGCACGATCAGGCGCGCGGCGTCCTTCAGCACACCTTTTCCGTTCTCGTTGAGCTTGAATTCGGGCGGGATCGTTGCGGCGAGTTCGACGAGTTCATGGTCGAGAAACGGAACCCGCGCTTCAAGCCCCCAAGCCATCGTCATGTTGTCGACTCGCTTGACCGGATCGTCGACCAACATCACCTGCGAGTCCAGGCGAAGCGCGCGGTCAACGGGCGTCGCTGCGCCGGCACGCATCAAGTGCTCTGCGGCAAATTCGCGGCTCGCATCATTCGGCGCGACCCAATCGGCCGCGAGTTGGGTTTTGAGCATGGCGTGACTGCGGTCGAAGAAGACGTTCGCGTAATCGGCCACGATATCATTGGAATTTGCAAGCTTCGGGTACCAGTGATAGCCCGCGAAAACCTCGTCGGCGCCCTGCCCCGATTGCACGACCTTGATGTGCTTCGACACTTCCCGGCTCAGCAGATAAAAGCCGATATTGTCGTAGGAGACCATCGGTTCCGACATTGCATGAATTGTTGCGGGAAGTTCGGATATCAAATCCGCAGACGGAACAAATATCTTATGGTGTTTGGTCTGAAAGCGCTGCGCGATCAAATCGGAGTAGACAAATTCGTCTCCCTTTTCTCCGTTGGCTTCCTCAAAGCCGATCGAGAACGTCATCAGATCCTTTTGGCCTTCTTCCGCCAGAAGCCCGACGATCACGCTGGAATCCACCCCGCCCGACAGCAAAACACCGACCGGCACATCCGCCACCATGCGGCGTCGCACGGCAAGGCGCAGCGCGTCATGGACGCGGTCACGCCACGCGGCGCGATCGAGGCCGACATCCTCCACGCGCCGCTCGTGCGGCGGGTTCCAATAAATCTGATCCGATTCGGCGCCCTCGCGCGTGATCCGCCGCACAGTCGCAGGGGGAAGCTTGCGCACCCCGTTCAGGATCGTGCGCGGCGAGGGAACGACTGCATGGAAGCTCATATAGTGATGCAGGGCGGCGCGGTCGATCGAGGTATCCACGTCGCCGCCCGCAAGCAATCCGGGGAGCGTCGAACAGAAACGCAAGGCGCCGCCGACGCGTGAAAGGTACAGCGGCTTGATGCCGAACCGGTCGCGCGCCAGCGTGACGACGCCAGTCTCCCGCTCAGCGATTGCGAACGCGAACATTCCGTGAAAGCGGGTCACGCAATCCGCGCCCCACGCGTGGAACGCCTTTAAAATGACTTCCGTGTCACCGTGCGAGAAAAACCGATAGCCCTTGCCTTCCAGTTCACGGCGCAACTCGGGATAGTTATAAATGCATCCGTTGAATGCGACGGTAAGCCCCAATTCGGAATCGACCATCGGCTGCGCGGCTTTTTCGGAGAGATCGATGATCTTGAGCCGACGATGACCGAAGGCGATACGGCCCTGCGACACCAGTCCGGCACCGTCGGGGCCGCGCGGCGCCAATGCCGCCGTCATGCGTGCGACGGCCGTGCTATCCGCAAACCGGCCGTCGAATCGCAATTCTCCCGCTATTCCACACATTCAGATGATCGCTCCGTGTTGATTTTCGTCGACAGGCACAAGCTCGTGTGCACTGCACACCAATCCATACCCCGCATGGCCACGAAATTCCACCTTGCCTGTGCCTTTGACGCCAGCTGCGATCGCCGTCAAAAGCCGAGCACCGAATTTCCCGGTCGATCGATTGGATCTTATAACGCATTGATATTATTAAGAAGGACCGTGTTCGCAGACGTCATGGTGCGCGCAACGATGCCCAACGTGCGCGAACACGGAATTTCTCTTCATCACGGATGTCGAGGCCGGATGGTGCGCGCCCCCTTGTCCTGTCGGGAGGCGGCAGGCAGCACTCACCGTCCGCCCGAGGCGTCACGCGTATTCCGCAATATCGCGACTCGCATGCACGCACACGGCCGGAACCCAAATATCAGAATTTGACGCTCAGGCCGACATTGAACGAGCGCCCGTAACCCGGCACCGGCATCATCTCGCCGGTTGATTTGAAGTCGCCGAGCGAGACCCCGCCGAGCGGCAGATCGTAGGCCGTGTCGAGTACGTTCGTGACATCGAGATTGATGCCGATATTCCCCCAATTGTAACCGGTGCGTAGATTGAGCAACGCATAACCGCCTGTGACGTGCTCGCTACGCGTTGTGTCGACGCGCGTCTTTTCCCTCGTCAACTCAAGCTCGACGGAATTGTGGAATCCACCCGCTTCGTGCTCGAGCACAAACGTCGCGGTCAGCGGCATCTGGTGGTAAAGTGGTCCTTCATCCTCCAGATTCTTCCCGCGCTGCCAGCTTGCGGTCATCGTCATTCGAAAGCTGCCCAGCATGTCGCTCGACCAGCGCGACGTCGCGCCGGAAAGGTCGATGCCGTAGAACTCCGCCTCCTGATTGACGAACTGAAGCTGGTTGATTCCGCCCCCAAGACTGGCGATCCGAACCGCATCGATATAGTCGTCGACATGGGAGTAATAGGGCGAAGCCCTGAACAACCACGCATCATCGCCCTCGCCGCGCAATTCGACCGCCGCGCTTATGGTGTCGGCTTTTTCAGGCTCGAGCGCGAGATTGCCGACATAGCCGTTGCCATCGCCGTACCAGCCGATCATCCGGCTCGACATCGAACCGCGGCCCCATGCATAGCGCTCATAAATATTCGGCGCGCGTGTCTTGTGCGCATAGCCAAGCTCGAACGTCACGCCGTCTTCCGGCACATACGTCGAGAGCGCGGAGAAGCCCCAGTTGGTGTCGCTCTTCTTGTGGTCTGCCGCATTGAAGGCGGTGGCAGCGAGGGCATCGGCCATACCCATCATGCCGGCCGAGTACGGCTGAACGTCACCTGTATCCATTCGCACAAGATCGTTACGTACGCCGATGAGCGTCGTGAACCGGTCCCCCCATTTCGAGTCCCATTCGGCGAACGTTCCCAGCCGATCGCGCGTGGCCTTGTTGATGTTGATGAAGGTGTCGGGGCCCATCATCATGCTTCCGGCGACGGGTGGCCAATAATCATTCAGCCACTGGTGATGAAACTCGTTGCCGACCGCCAGCGTGTCTGCTGCCGTGAGCGGAATATCCGCCTTGACGGTGTAGCCCGTGGTGCGCACCTGCGTGTTCATGGGCATTCCGCCGTTCGCCATGCCGCCCTTGTCCTCGAGAAAATTCATCTCGTGATCGACATCGCGGTGATAGGCTTTGATATCAACCGTACCCCAGGAAAATGCCCGATTGTAATGCCCGTCGAAGGCCCAGGATTCGTTTGACGTCATGTCCATATACTGGTTCGGGAATCCCTCACGAGGCGCGAATTGATAGCCCGCCGAAAGTTCGAAGAGCCCTGCCCCGGTGCGCGCGGACAGGCGCAGACCATGATCGGTCTTGGCGTATTCGGTCGAGCGAACGACCCCGTCGTCACCGCCACCCTGATAATTGTTCGCGCGGGTGTAAGAGCCGTTATAGGTCACGCTGACCTTGTTCGTGGCGGCGGTGAGGGACATCGCACCACCGAAGCCATCACCGTTCGAGCGATAAAAGCTTGAAGTCTCGCCGGTCAGCAAGGTTCTGCCCTCCTCGGCGAACCCTGGTTGCATCGTTTCGATCACGATCGCTCCGCCGATACTGTCGCCGCCCATGCTGACCGGCGTCACGCCTGTCAGCGCATTCACATGGCGCACGGTTTGGGGGTCGGTGTAGGAGAGCGGCGGGTTCATTTCATTAGGACACGCAAAGGCGATGGGCGCGCCGTCGACGAGAATGTTGAGCCGCTGATCGTTGAGACCGCGCATTACGGGAAGGCCCGAAAAGCCACTCCCGGTGGCGTTCGCAATCCCCGGCAGCCCGCGCAGAAGATCGGCCGTGTCGCTGGTGGCGGCACGTCGCGCAGCGATCTCGTCCGTTAAAAGCGATTGGCCGATCAACGAAAGCGCGTCGGCGGGTTCGCTGATGCGGGGCGCTTCAATGACAAGCTTGGGAAGCGCGGTGCCGTCCTGCGCGAACGCGGGATCGAAAAAAAGAGAAACAGCAGACGATGCAAGCAATACAGCGCGCAAACCGGCCCGCGCGTGGGGCGCTGGTGTTATCCAGATCATGAAGAGAACTCGTGGTATGAGAGTTGTGCTGCTGTTCGCAGCGCCGCAGGACGCTCAACAGCACGTGAGGAGCGCCGGGCGCCCCGATGAAACCGATCTCAGACCAAGATGTGAGGAGGACCGCGTGCGGGCGGCGGCGGCGCCGCCATTCCACGCCCCGGGATGAGGCCTGCCTCCAGCGCGTCATGGAGCACGGCGGCAATAAGCGTTACATGCACGGAAGCCAAGTCGGCGGGAACCGGCGTCGCGGGCGCGCCATGACCCGCGAACGGACACGGCGCATGTCGATCGCCGGTTTTGCCACCGTTATGCGGCCCGGAACCTGGATCCAGATCGATCGGGCCATAGCCCGTGCAGATCACGAGACGGGCGTTTCCATCCGCGGCTTGCACCGGCATGAAGCCGGAGGGGATGGCATTGCTCAGGGCAAGCGCGAAAACGGCGAGAACGGCACAAACAATGCGCCAGCCTGCCCCCTTCCTTGCTCGTGCCTCGCCCACAGCTTGCCCCCGATCGCATTGATTGCCAGCGATCATACGGCCCGCTCCGCAATTTGCGAGTCACACGGCCAGACATTTTGTCTCACGGGCGCGACGACCGCTTCCTTTTTATCGACGGCGTCCCACGGCTGACGCGCCGTCTCGGATCGGCGGATATTTTGGCGCACCGTTCAGCGCTGTCGTCATCACCAGCGAAGTGCGCCTGTCCCTCGCTCGGGCATCAGTGACCCCTACGGCCGATGCCGCCGAGATTTGACGTAGATGTGCCTTCAGCCCGAAGTGGGTGTTCGGGGCCGTCCCTTGCCCGTCAGGTGCGCGCGCGCGCTCGATCAGGGCCAGTCCCGCGCCCGCCTGGCGAGCCGGGCGTGCACCGGATTGAGCTCGATATAGCGTGCGCACGCCAAGAGATAACTCTCGTCCATCGGGAACGACGCGAACCGCCCCTGCCACAGATAGCCGCGCCAGCCTTCGCGGAAATTCACATGGCGGGTATACCGGCGGTGTGCCTCGCCGAGCGCGGCGCGAAGCCCGTCACCATCGCGCGGAAGGAGAATGAGATGGACATGATTAGGCATCAGGCAGTAGGCCCACACCGCGACCTTTGCGGCGCGGCCCCCCTCCACCAGCAGGTCCTTGTAGACCTCTAATCGTCGTCGCAAAAGAACGTCTGCTGACGCCGGTTGCCCCGCTGCGTCACATGATGCGGCAAACCCGCCGCCACACCCCTCGCCAAACGCGCTATGTGTGATGTTCGCCCGACGCGAGGTGCGAGTCAATTAAGTATTGTGTCCCTAGAATTATGCGCTCAAGCGTTGCGGCGGCTGTCCAAGCTTCTGGTGGTTCTCCCGATGCCTGAGGACGCTGGAAGAACCTATGGCGTCATCCGCGCGGCCTTGGCGGCCAAGGGTAACTCCATCGGTCCCAATGATTTGTGGATCGCGGCCCATGCGCTGGCGGCGGGGCTCATCCTCGTCACGAACAATGAGCGCGAGTTCAAACGCGTGAAGGGCCTCAAGCTCGAAAACTGGGCGAAGGACTGATGCAGCGCCACATGTGCCGCAAAACTTCGGGTAATTAAGTATTGTGTCCCCGTAATCCCGGCGCAAAGACCATTACGGTATCTGTCACTGTAATTCATCACCGTAATCCGTAATCGCGCTTTCAAATTTATCCGCAATCCCGATGAATTTTAGAGTATTGCCGATATTTTTGCAACGGCGGTCCAAAAATGTCTTCGGGAGAAGGCGCAGGTTTGTGCGTAAGAATTACTGAATATTCTGGTTTAAGAGTCTCCGAATGCAGAGTAATATTTCCACTTTTAACAGCCACAACGACGGGAAAACAGTATTCTCCTCTCAAACTAATTATCTGATCTTTATTCATTGTTATCGTATTAGTTATAAAATTAGCGGTTCCAATCCGTTCGACGATATACACCCTATCATTAGCGTTTAATGTTTTTGAATCTCCTATGAAATGAATGTCAACTTTTGCAAACGCTCTATGACCTCCTGATTCAAAAAAATGACTGCAAGACGTCTGCATAATAACTACGAAGGACAAGGCGAATATTTTGACACTAATTACTTTATTTTTGAGCCAATTTAAATCCATGTGTTGCGATCCTAGTAAATTTGACGTCAAGGATTACGCACCTGAGAAATAACAGCTTGATAATCGCTTGATGACGGCGAGTTTAACACGCTCCCTCCGGACACTCCTTGACCCATTAAATAAAAATCCTCAAATATCGCCGCTTGTTGTTCCATGTTAAAAGATGAGTAGCTCGATTTGCTATCCAAGGTATACGCGTATGTGCTTGTTTTGGCAGCCCTTGCATAATACTTGATAGGCCCCCATTGATAAAATTGCCAAACGTGCACTGACTCATGGATTAGCTCTGCACGAGCTGCTGCAAACGACGTCGAAATATCTGGTATTCGGGCATAGGTACTATTTAGTAATATCAAACCTCCATTTGGAGTATAGCTTCTGTCACACAAGCAATCCCCGATCATCACCCGGTCCCACTTTACTAAAGAGCCAGAATTAGGGCCGTTAGCTTCAAGTAGGGCAATTTCACCGGACGTTAAATTACGTTTTGGTGCAGCATTATCATACGCGCCCCTAACGCTCTTTGGCGATCGTGCTCCCCACTCCTGCGCCGCGCTTGTCGCGATATAGCTGAACGCTGCTGTGGCTGCTCCGTTTGCGAACTTTCCGCCGCCGAGGACGGAGACCGCCCCGCCGAGGGTCGCGCGGATGGCGACATTCGCGAAGAATTTGCTGGAGCCGAGCTCCGCATCCCCCCCGCCGATACTGCCGATGGCGCCGGAGACGGCGCCGAGCCACGCGCCCTTGCCGATACTGCCGCCAGTTATCGCGGCCGTGCCCGCGCCGAGGGCGGCACCGGTTGCAGCGCCTACAACAGCTTGCGCCGCCCAGTTCCCGGTAACCGCACCACCAAGCTCTCCGCCGACATAGCTTGTGACGAAGGTGATGGAGCTTGCGACGAACACATCCTTGAGGCTTCCGCCGGAGATGCCGGTATTGATCGCGGTGACGCCGGCCGAGCAGCCTGCGCCTGCGGCAACGTTGCCGCCTGTAAAGTAGGTGCAGGCCGCAAACGCCACGATCGAGTCGATCTGGGCAGCGATCGGGAACTTCTGATTGATGTAGCCCTTCAGCTGGACGGTCCAATAGGTGATGGGATCGAGCCATTTGAAGATGTGAGAGAAGAACCCGTATCCGGAGGCGTCGGTGAAGGAGAGGGAGCGGTTGCGGACGTAGCTGTATCTGTTGAGGTCCTGGGTATCGAGGATCTCGTGGATATAGGGATCTGCGCTTAGGAACCTGCCGATTTTGGGGTCGTAGATGCGCCCGTTCATGTTGACGAGGCCGACCGCGTCGATCATCTCGTGGCCGGTGAAGCCGCGGGTGGTTTCCGACGTGATCGAGCCGGTGGGATCGTCGCTGCCATCGGGGAAGCGCCGCTTGCCCCAGGCGTCATAGGAGAGGCGCTCGGTGACGGTGCCGCTCTCGTCCATCAGGACCGCGACGGAACCGAGATGGTCCTTGACGAAGTAGCGCGTCTCGGTCGTGATCGGCGTGCCGCCGACCGGGGTCTTGGTGAAGTGCTCCCCCACCATCTCGCCGCCCGCGATGAGGTACTCGTTCCACTGGCTGGCGCCGCCTGCGCCGATGAACTTCTCGATTTTGATGCCGGAGACGGGATCGGTGTAATAGAAGGTGCGCCCCATGCCGTCTTCTTGCAGGATGCGCATATGGGCGGTGTCGTAGGTGAAGGCGACCGTGTTGGCGCCTTGCGTGATCGTCGCCACCATGTTGTAGGAGGTCCACGTCACCGTGCGCGTGCCGTCGCCGGTGAGGTTGCCGACCGCATCATAGCTGTAGGTGGCGTTGTAGGTGCCGGTGATCGAGGAGACCGCGTGAGGACGCGCCGAGCCGGTGGTGGGGTAGGCGTAGGTCCTACTTACTCAGTACAGAGATAAGTAAAGTGTCCCCGAAATCCCCGAATTACCCCCCAGGCCGTCTTCCTCGCGCGGCACCAAAATGAGATGGACGTGGTTCGGCATCAGGCAATAGGCCCACACCTCCACCTTCGCGGCGCGGCAGCTCTCCGCCAGCAGCGCCTTATAGGTCTCATAATCGGCATCGCTGAAAAACGTCTGCTGACGCCGGTTGCCCCGCTGCGTCACATGATGCGGCAGACCCGCCGCCACAACCCGAGCAATCCGTGCCATGGTGCACGACAGACCGGCGGGGTACCGCGGTCAATTAAGTATTGTGTCCCAGGAATTCGGAATTTCATTTTCATATGTCCCCGAATGTCCCCGCATTTCAAAACTACAATCACAGGACAACAATCATCTCGCAATCCCTCTTAGTCGGATAGTATTTTCTCTTATTCGTCAAGCCATAAAATAGTGTTCCATGTATTCCCTTGATTTTGGCTTTCTTCTGCTCTCTCTGCCAAACAGGCCTCATTACTACAGCGACGCGCTCGTCACCAATTCGTGCGACCACATCTTCAATAAACTCGATGTCCTGCCCAAACTCTGGAAACAGGATAGCAAACTCGTCATCCGTCACCTCGTAGATCGGGTAAGTGCAATTATCGGCACCATCTATCACTTGAACGTCTTTCATGGCTTGCCCGGCCTTACCTTTCCGCCTGGAGATATATTATCATACCCGCCTCCCGGCTTTGACGTGCCCCACATCGGCGGTCCATTTTGGATTTTAGTTTGAGATTGCGCGCAAAGCCAAGCCCTCCGTTCGATTGTGTGTAATTGCTGGGATAAAAAATGCCTCTGGTACAGGTGGTTTGTATCCCAGTGAGCTGTGCGGTCTGATGGTGTTGTAATGATGTCGCCAGGCTTCAATCAGGATTTGAGCCTCCTTCAATGTTGAGAAGACTTCTCCCCTCAGCAGCTCGTCGCGAAGCTTACCGTTGAACGATTCATTGTAGCCGTTCTCCCAAGGTGATCCCGGTTCAATATAGAGTGTCATCACGCCGATACGGCCCAACCATTCACGGACGGCCTTTGCAATAAACTCCGGGCCATTGTCGGAACGAATATGCTGCGGCGGGCCGTGTTCAAGAAAAAGCTCCGCGAGTGCGTCGAGTACGCTGCGGCTGTTCTGGCGCCGCTCGACAGCAATCGCCAGACATTCCCGGCTGAACTCATCGATCACGGTGAGCATACGGATCTTGCGTCCATCCTGGGTGTGGTCCTCGACAAAATCATAGGCCCACACGTGTCCGCGATATTGCGGCCTGAGGCGGACACATGAACCATCCGCAAGCCAAAGGCGGCCCCGTTTGTGTTGCCTTGCAGGCACTTTAAGCCCCTCGCGCCGCCAGATCCGCTCGACCCTTTTATGGTTCACGGCCCAGCCTGCCTCTTGGAGCAGGGCTGTTATCCGCCGATAGCCATAGCGCCCATAGGTCTTCGCAAGTTCGATGATGTCGGCTGTCAGAGCGTTCTCATCGGCCGGCGTCCTTGGAGCCTTGCGGTGGTGACCGGCCCCCGTCGAGTGGTCCGCTTGGAATGTTAGTTTAGCGCTGGGTTTTGCGCCAGTGGCGCGGTGGGCCAGACGAGGACCTCCGGCGCTGGTGGTCGGTATCCCAGCGATGAGTGCGGACGCACCGTGTTGTAGTGCCGTCTCCAGGCTTCAATCACGATCTTGGTGGAGTGCCCCCCTGGAGTGAGACAGTAGAAACGGGGACAGTTCTCCTTGAGCGGAGGACTGATGAGCGAGGAGCCGAAGACGGTCCAAATGATCGATGCCACCGTGATCCGCACTCATCATCAGGCCGCCGGCGCAAAAGGGGGACTCAAAAAGAGGGTCTTGGCAGCTCGCGCGGTGACTTTACGACAAAACTTCATGCCCGCACGAACGGAGAAGGCCTGCCCCTCGGCTTCGCTCTGACCGCGGGCGAGGCGCACGACGTCACGGCCTATGACGAGCTGATGGCGACGGACGAGACCCGCCCTCAAGCCATGCTGGGTGATAAGGGTTACGACAGCGACGATGTTCGCGCCGTATCGCAACGCGATACGACAAGACAGCCGACAGTTTCATGGCCTTCGTCCAACTGGCCTCAATCAAAATCTGGCTACGCTTTGTCAACAGGTCCTAGTCAGGGCAGCAATTGCTACAAATCTTGCCCATTTTTTTCTTGTAAGTTGTTGATTTTAATGATTTATTTAGCTGGCGGTGGGTGCAGTCTACCGCGAACCTCGCTGAGGCAGCTAAATTCGCTGTTATCAGGGAAAATACAGGGTATTTTCGCCGATTTCGGCTGGTCAACCCGGTCAGCTGATCGAATATCAGCCGATTTCCCAAGGACTTAGCGACCGAATTCCCGTGCGAAGAAACAGGGAATATTTGACACGGATCAGGGAATTTTTCGGCCGGAACAGGGAGTAAAAATTCGAGATCGGCGAAAACCAGGTCCTACTCTGTCAAACCACCGTTCTTGCGGTCCGGGCTCTCGCTATCGTCGACGAGATCCTGGATGCAGTTCATGACTGCGACGAGCTGCTCGCGGGCTCGGATCACTCGCATTGCCACTGCGTAGGGCTTCCTTCGCGCCTCCTGCAGGAAGACTTCCAGGACGCCGTCCGAGTAACGCGCGAGCGCGATTAAGTGTTCGCCACTTGGCCCGCTCGTGCCGGCGAGCCAGTTCTTCACAGTCCTCTCGCTCGCGCCTGTCCATCGCATCGCTGACTTGACGGCCTGATGAGAAGTGCCGAGCTCACGTCGGAGCGCGGCCGCAATTGCGGCGGAATAGTCTACCCCCGAGCCGTCCTGGTCGGTGGGCTGGTGCAAAACTTTGCCCTTTTTCGGCAACATATTTCCGGCCCTCCGAATCTAGACTGGTTAACCATGCGGAGACGGCCGCGCCTCGGGCCGTCCGTCCTCGATAATCCGGCATGAGCCTCGCGCTTGCGGGCCCCTAATCGTGGACGGAAGGAATCGGAGGAGTGACCGATTGGAGCCCATCAGGCGCGCCGAAAAGCGCAACCAATCCCCGGATGCCGGTCAGGGCAGCGGAATACGTCCGCATGTCGACCGAGCATCAGAAATATTCGACCGAGAACCAGGGCGATGCGATCCGGCGCTATGCGGCGCAGCGGGACATCGAGATTGTTCGGACCTACGCCGATGAGGGGAAGAGCGGCCTCAAGCTCAGCGGGCGTGACGCGCTCCAACGTCTGATCAATGATGTTCAGAACGGTCGGGCCGACTTCGAAACGATTCTGGTCTATGACGTCAGCCGCTGGGGCCGGTTCCAGGATGCCGACGAGAGCGCCTACTACGAATACATCTGCAAGCGCGTCGGTATTACCGTCCAATACTGCGCCGAGCAGTTCGAGAACGATGGAAGCCCGGTCTCAACCATCGTAAAGGGCGTCAAGCGCGCCATGGCCGGCGAATATAGTCGAGAGCTCTCGGCCAAGGTTTTTGCTGGCCAATGCCGTCTGATCGAGCTCGGCTTCCGTCAGGGCGGCGCGCCCGGATATGGGCTGCGGCGCAAGCTGATCGACCAAACAGGCGCCTCGAAAACCGAGCTGACGCCGGGCGAGCACAAAAGCATCCAGACCGACCGTGTGATCCTCGTTCCCGGTCCGCCCGAGGAAATCGATATGGTCCGATGGATCTATCGGACCTTCGTCGAGGACGGCAGACCCGAACGGGAGATCGCCAACCTCCTGAATGCCCGCAGCATAAAGACGGATCTGGGCCGTCTCTGGACGCGGGGAACCGTACACCAGGTGCTCATCAACGAGAAATATGTCGGCAACAATGTCTGGAACCGCGTCTCGTTCAAATTGAAGAAGAAACGGGTTCGCAACGTTCCGGATATGTGGATCCGTGCCGATAGTGTTTTTGAGCCTATTGTGGACCGGCTCCTGTTCGACGCAGCGCGAGTCATCATTCGCGAGCGCTCTCACCGTTTGACCAATGACCAGATGCTGGAAGCGTTGCGGCATCTCTATGAGGTGCGCGGCTATCTATCGGGCCTTGTCATCGACGAGACCGACAACCTGCCTTCCAGCAGTGCTTATCAGGGCCGCTTCGGCAGCCTGCTCCGGGCCTACCAGCTGGTTGGCTTCACGCCCGACCGGGATTATCGCTATATCGACATCAACCGCGCCCTGCGCGCCAAATATCCTGGTGTCATTGCCGACACGATTGCCGGTATCGAGCGCGCGGGTGGCGAGGTTGAACGGCATGTCCTCACGGATCTGCTGACAATCAACGCTGAGTTCACCACCTCGATCGTCATCGTGCGCTGTCGGCAGACTTCGGCCGGCTCTCTGCGTTGGCACGTCCGGTTCGATACCGGCCTTTCCCCCGACATCACGGTCGCCGTCCGCATGGACGCCGAGAACCACGCACCCCTCGATTATTACCTCTTGCCCCGTCTCGATATGACGCTGCCGCGTCTGAGGCTCGCCGAGTACAACGGCCTGTCGCTCGACGCCTATCGCTTCGAAACCCTGGATCCCCTGTTCGGCATGGCCGCCCGCGTAAGCCTTCTGGAGGTTGCATGATGATGAGCGAGAAACCTGCACCTACGATCCAATTGATATCGGTAGATCAGATCATGGTGGTGAACCCACGTGTCCGCAATAAGAGGATCTTTCGGGAGATTATTGAGAACATCGCCGAGCTCGGCCTCAAGAAGCCGATCACCGTCACACGGCGCGACCATCCCGAAGGACCCCATTACGACCTCGTTTGCGGACAAGGGCGGCTCGAGGCCTACCGGACACTTGGCCAGCAAGAAATCCCGGCCCTCGTCGTAGATGCCGACAGCGAAGACTGCATGGTCATGAGTCTCGTAGAAAATCTGGCACGCCGGCAGCATCGCGCGATCGACCTCCTCCACGATATCGAGGGGCTCAGGGGGCGTGGCTACAGTGACGCGGAAATCGCACGCAAGACCGGCCTCACGCCGGAATATACGAAGGGGGTGATACGGCTCATCGAGACGAACGAGCTCCGTCTTCTGCGGGCGGTCGAATCTG
>Ga0209643_1000847_pt1 | contig 38101 bp, 39 predicted proteins | sample AutmiccBRH37_all_FD_187383 | JGI IMG/M metagenome (GOLD analysis project Ga0209643, IMG submission 187383) | Deep subsurface microbial communities from Mt. Terri, Switzerland - Autotrophic microbial communities BRH/37_all (SPAdes) (version 2) | ecosystem: Environmental > Aquatic > Deep...
AATGAGCGCCGCGGCAAAAAAAGTGATTCCGGGCAATGCAACGGTTTCTATTTATGAAATTATGGAGCGTTGTGCCCTTAATGAAGCTGATGAACTCGCGCTAAAAAATTATGCGGAAAGCAAGGGAATGATCTTTATTTCCACACCATTTTCACGTGCAGCTGCCAACAGACTGGAAAGAATGAAGGTGCCGGCCTATAAAATTGGATCGGGAGAATGCAATAACTATCCTTTATTGGAACATATCGCTACTTTCGGCAAACCGGTGATTTTAAGTACCGGAATGAACACCCTGGAAAGCATTCAAAAAGCGGTGGCCATTTTCGACAAACACCAGGTGCCGGTGGCGCTGTTGCACACCACCAATTTGTATCCGACGCCCACACATTTGGTGCGTTTGGGGGCGATGACAGCAATGAATTTGGCGTTTCCTGACAAAGTATTCGGATTGAGTGATCATACGCTTAACAACAATGCCTGTTTGGGGGCTGTTGCATTAGGCGCTTCAATTTTAGAGCGTCATTTCACGGACACGATGCAAAGAACCGGACCTGATATCGTTTGCAGTATGGATGAACAGGCCGCCAAAGAATTGATTGTTGCCAGCAAAGAAATCTGGCAAATGCGGGGCGGCACGAAAGAACCCGCAAAAGAAGAGCAAGTCACCATCGATTTTGCCTTTGCCAATGTATGTGCCATTGCCCCCATAAAAAAAGGAGACCTGTTCACCAAAGAAAATATCTGGGTTAAACGCCCGGGAACAGGAGAAATATTAGCGGAACATTTTGAAAGTATTTTGGGAAAAGTAGCCACTAGAGATATAGAAAATGACGGGCAGTTAACTTGGGGAGATATTAACTAAGTTGAAAATTTTAAAAAATATGATTTGTTTATTGCGATTTCGTTATTGACTTTATTCAAAAATAAAAACATCAAGATATTTCATAAAATTTAGGTTAGGAAAAAATCATCGCGGTGCTTAACCACAAAATAAAACAGCTATGCAACATCTTTTTAAACAAAAAGCATTAGTCTCCATAATAATTCCTGTTTTCAACAGGTCGGATTTGACAATTGAGGCCTTAAAATCAATTCAAAATCAAAGCTATCATGACTTTGAATGCATATTGGTTGATGACGGATCAACAGACAATTCCTTAGCAGTCATTTCTGATTTTATTAAACAAGACGAGCGGTTTAAATTGTACAGCAGACCTGCAAACAGGTTAAAAGGAGCAAATTCCTGCCGTAATTATGGATTTGAAATAAGCAATGGAGATTTTATAAATTGGTTTGACAGCGATGATATCATGCATCCTGATTTTATTGCAAACAAAATGGAAGTTTTTGAAGATTGTGATGTCATAATTTCAAAAGTATGTTATTTCAAAGGGAGCATTCAAAATATAGTAGGTTATGAAGGTAGAACCAAATCATCAAACAATCTTTTTGAAGATTTTATCAGTCTTAAAATTAGTTGGCATTTACCAGATCCTTTATGGAGAAAATCTTTTTTAACCGGAAAGAAATTATTTCGGGAAGAGCTACAAAAAGGGCAGGATAGAGATTTACACCTTAGATTGTTAATGGATAATCCGAAAATACTATTTGTGGACCAATACCTAACCTACTATAGGCTTCACGAGAATACCATTAGTAATACATTTAGTGTTGAGGCGATACAATCCCATTTTGATGCTTTAAACCAAAACATTGCGTTAATTTTAATAAATAAACCGTCAAAAGAGCTGAAGCTTTTTTTACTTAAATTGCAGGTTAAGAATTACAGGTATTTGTATACTGAAAAAAATAGCTTTTATTCTTTTATTAAGGTATTTAAAAAGCTTTTTGTTTTTGATGTTAAAAATTTAAAGTGGCTTTTACAATTTTTAGTAGCAGCAGTGCTATATAATGCAATTGGAAAAGGAAGTGTTTTGTTAAAAGGATAGCTGTTTAATTATGATTTTAAAGAATAAAAATATATTGAAAAAAATTCTATTTCTAACCGGCACCCGTGCCGATTTTGGCAAAATAAAATCGTTAATTCAGATTCTTGAAAGCCATCAGTCATTTGAAGTTTATGTTTTTGTGACCGGAATGCACCTGCAAGAGGAATATGGCTATACCCTGATAGAAATTGAACGCTGCGGATTTAAAAATGTGCACACCTTTGAGAACCACACCCACGAAACCACGATGGATTTAACGCTGGCAAAAACCATTGAGGGGCTTTCTAGATATGTTAAAGAAGTAAATCCAACTATGATCGTGGTGCACGGCGACCGTGTGGAAACATTGGCCGGGGCCATTGTAGGTTCGCTCAACAATATTTTGGTGGCCCACATTGAAGGCGGAGAATTGTCGGGTACGGTGGATGAATTGATCCGGCACAGCGTAAGCAAATTAAGCCATATCCATTTTGTTTCCAATGGCGCTGCCAAAAAACGTTTGCTGCAAATGGGTGAAATAGCATCATCAATCTATAAAATTGGCTCACCGGACATTGACATTATGTTTTCAAAGGATTTACCAGATTTGGAGGTGGTAAAAAAATATTATGAAATCCCTTTTGAGGCCTATGCCATTGTGATGTTTCACCCGGTAACCACAGAATCTGCAGACATAAAAAAACAAGCTACTGATTTTGTGAATGTATTATTGAAAGACCATCACAATTATGTGGTTATTTTTCCCAACAACGATTTGGGGAGCCAGGCAATTATGTACGCCTACAAACCCTTGAAAAACAACCGACGCTTCAGGGTATTCCCTTCCTTGCGGTTCGAATATTTTTTAACCCTGCTTAAAAATGCCCAGTTTATGATTGGAAATAGCAGTGCAGGCATCCGTGAAGCGCCTTATTATGGCATTCCCATTATCAATATAGGAACAAGGCAACAAAACAGGGCTTTAAATGCGGATATTGTCAATGTTGATTACAATGCAAAAAGTATCGCAGATGCCTTGAATAATATAGACAAACACAAAGTCAATAAGACCGCCACTGATTTTGGAAGAGGAAACGGTGCAAAATTATTTTTGGAAAAGATGTTGGGTAAGGATATTTGGGAAATTAACCATCAAAAACAGTTTAGGGAGCTTTAAAAATTCGGATTTAAACAAATGAAAAAACTAGGCATAGTCATCACCGATGGGGTAGGATTCAGGAATTTTATGTTGAGTAATTTTATGGCAGAAGTTTCTCAACAATTTGATGCCGTAATCATTTATTCTGGTTTGCCAAAAAGTGCTTATCAATCTAAATTACCTTCAAACATTATCATCAAAGAATTGGAAGTGTTCACAGAATCCAAACTGACCTGGTTTTTCAGAAAATGGAAAGAAGTGGCACATTTGCAAAAATTCAGGGCCTTTTATGGAATGAGTGACAATCTGGTTTCGGGGTATCCCAAAACAAATTCGGCCAGATCACTATTGGTGAAGGGCATTTATTTTTTTACCAGTTTTATCCATTCGGATGCGAGTATTTCAATGGCTGAAAAAATGCAATTCTTATCCTTTTCAAAGCACAAAGTAACGCAATCCTATATAAAACTGCTGAAAGAAGATCAGCCAACCCAGGTATTTTTTACCCACCAGCGTCCGCCTTTTCTAGCCCCTTTTTTGGTCGCAGCCAAACAATTGAAAATCCCTGTAAGCACCTTTATTTTTAGCTGGGACAATCTGGCTTCCAAAGGACGTATGTTGGGTAGCTTTGACCATTTCTTAGTGTGGAGCGATTTGATGAAAGCCGAATTGTTGTATTTTTATCCGAGGGTAAAGAAAGAAAATGTAAGGGTAGTGGGAACACCCCAATTTGAGCCTTATGTGATGCCCAAATATGAAACAACCAAAGAAGATTTTTTAAAGAAATTTCAATTGGACGCTGCTAAAAAAATTGTATGTTACAGTTGCGCTGATGTGTCCATTGGTAAAAATGATCCTGTGGTGATTACTGCCATAGTCTATGCGATTAGAAATAATGAGATTAAAAGTCAGGTGCAATTGTTGGTGCGTACATCGCCTGCTGAAGATGATGCCCGTTTCAAAGTGATTAGAGAAGCATTTCCAGAAATTGTTTGGAATGTCCCAAAATGGACATTGACCCGTGAAAATCACACAGAAAGCTGGTCACAACGCGTGCCCAGTGAAGAGGACATCAAGGATTTACGAGCGATACTGGAATATGTGGATTTGAACGTCAATATGTGTTCTACAATGAGTCTGGACTTTATGTTGTTCAATAAGCCGGTCATAAATACTGTTTTTGGCAATGAAATTAACGGATTGTACAACGATCAGCGTTTTTTAAATTATGACCATTATAAAAAAGTGGCGGAAAGCGGCGCGGTAACCATCGCAAAAAATGAAGGGGAGTTAATTGCCCAAATGAATGAGGCATTGGCCAATCCGACCTCGAGAACAACCCAAAGAAAAGCGATGGTAGATTTACAAATCAGCAAAGCGTTGATGGGGACAAGTAAAAGAATCGCCGAAACATTGAAACAATGGAGCTAAAACAACAAAAAATAGCGGTACTCTGCAATTACGAATTGCTGCCGGAAAGGGTAGGCGGGATGGATGTTTTTTTTTGGGAGTTCGACCAAAAATGCAAGGAAACTGACATCCAGGTGGATTGGTATTTCCCAAATGATGCAACCCACGGTGATTATCAGTTATTGACGATTAAATACGACAGTTCTAAAAGCATAGAAAGTTTTTTTCTGGAAAGTTTGGCGCAACCGGAAAATGACTATACCCACATCTTCACCCATTTTTTAGAATTGTGCACCCCGTTTTTTCAGCAAGTAAAGCAATTGTCCAAAGCAAAAATCATCGCTGTCGACCACAATCCGCGTCCTTTGGAAGGCTATCCTGTTGACAAAAGGATAAAAAAAAGAATCAAAGGGCTGCTTTTCAGCCGATCTATTGATTTGTTTATAGGCGTTTCTGAATATACAGTTAAGGAACTGCTAAAAGATTTCGGAAGGCACATTCAACCCAAAACCCGGGTGATTTACAATGGCATCAATTTGGAAGAAATAAAGACCAGAACCAACAGGAACTTAGAGAAACCGACTTTTTTGGTGGCTTCCCATTTACGACAATCCAAAGGCATCCAGGATTTAATTCAGGCGGTGGCTTTATTGCCGGAAGCCATCAAAAATGAAATAAAAATAGATGTTTTTGGGGATGGTCCTTATAAAATGGAACTGCAGGCGTTGGTTGAGGAGTTACAACTTAAACCTTGTTTTAATTTTAAAGGCAGCACGGCACAGCTTAAATCCATTTATGCCAACTATGACTATATGCTGCAACCTACCCATATGGAATGTTTTAGCCTGTCTATACTGGAAAGTTTGGCGGCCAATGTTCCTGTGATTACCACCAATGTTGGTGGCAACGAAGAAGCGATTACTCACAATGAAAATGGGTTTATTTTTGAAGCAAAAAACATAAAGCAATTGGCAAATTTGTTACAGGAAATTTATCTAGGGGATAGAAAAATCAATGTTAATGCCCGTAAATTAATTGAGGATCGTTTTACCATCGATAAAATGGTGATGAACTACTTAAATTTAATAATTTATAAATAACTTCTATAAAAAAGAACATATTAGGACAAAGAAGACGTAGAAAAATTAGATATTATTGCAATTGAAAAAAATATGAAAATATGTTTGATAAAATGATTAAAATAATAAAGCACGATAGATTTAAGTTTATATATGCTAAAATTACCAGTATTGTTATTTTTATTGGGTTTTTGTGCTTTAATTTGTACTATTTCACAAATAATTTTTTTAAGATTTTTTTAAATAAATTTGATAATGGCGATGAGGATTATCAACATACCTTGTATTCAATTTCTGATGTTACCCTCGAAAAAATATTTTATACACCTGCGCAACCATACATTTTTGTTAGTTCTTTTATAAATTATTTTATAAATATTCCTAAAATTTCTACGAGGTTGGTATCATTGATTGCTGGTTTATTCTTATTTCAATATTTTATAAAAAGAATAATTTCAAGTAAGAGTAATGTCCTTGAAAAAATATATAAATCAGCTTTATTTATTTGTGCCATTATGATCACCAATCAGATGTTCATAGGAACATCTGATTTTTTGGCAATCGTATTAATTATTCCTCCTTTTTTGTTAATTATTGAAAATTTCGAATTTGGAAAAATTAATTTAAGTTTTAAACAAAGTATTCTAGTTGGAGCTTTATTTGCGATTTCTGTAGCGACACGACCAACCGTTCTTGTGCTAATTTTAGCTTTTTATATTACTTTTTTTATATTGGCAGGCATCAAGCCTTTGTTTTCTAAAGCAAATTTAAGAGCGTTTATTGCAAGTATCATTGTTTTATTTATGATAAATTTTTTACCAATTATTGAACAATATAAAATTGTTTTAAATGTTAAAGAAATTCCAGAAGCAACTGGCACTAATTGGTTTCAGAGAAATTATTTGATGGCAAAATATTGGGATGCTAATAAAATACCTGATACACAATGGTTATCAACACAGGACGTAATTGATTTTAAGAAGGAAAATCCTGATTTTGTTTTCCCCAAAAATCAATTTGACTTGCTTTTAAAAGAACCGGGGTTCTATTTTAGGCAAATGATGCGGATGTTTATAAAAGCAATGTATTCAAGTTATCGGTTTATGTATTTGCTGTTTCCCCTTTTATTTTTATCATTTTTTAGTAACAAAAAGTTTAATATTATTGGCCGAGTCAATAGTGCTTATGAAAAGGGATTATTTCAAAATAAATTTGTCATTATTTTTCATTTATTAAGTATTGTTATTTTCTCATTTTTGGCCGTAAAATTGTTTGAGTTCAGATGGGTAATACCAATATTAATCTTATATACTTTTTTCGCGTTGAATTATTTATCTCAATTTTCTTTAAAAATTCGTTTTTTAGTATACAATCTTAGTTTTTTAAGCGGAATTGCAATGTATATTTTATTTTTTATCAAGACACAATGAAAATAGCCTTTCTCACTCCCGAATACCCCCATCCAAAAACAGGCAACTCAGGCGGCATTGGCACCAGCATCAAGAATTTGGCGGTTGGATTGTTGGCTCAGGGTTGTGCTGTCAGGATTTTGGTGTACGGACAAACAGCAGATGCGGTTTTTGACGACAACAGGATTGTGGTGCAGCAAATTAAAAATGTGAAGTTAAAAGGATTGTCCTGGTGGCTGACTCGTAAAAAACTGGAGCGCACCATCGATGCTTTGTATGACAATCAGGAAATCGATTTGGTGGAAGCACCCGACTGGACAGGCATTACTTCATTTATCAAACCAAAAAAATGTCCGGTAGTCATTAGACTCAACGGCTCCGATACCTATTTTTGTCATTTGGACCAGCGGCCGGTAAAGTGGGTTAACAAATTTCACGAAAAAAGAGCGCTGCAAAACGCCAACGGACTCATCTCCGTCAGCCAGTTTACCGCAAACCTCACCAACCGGCTATTCAATTTAAATAAAGAATTTACCATCATCCCCAATGCCGTTGATATGAGTTTATTTGAAAATACGGTTTCAACGGTAACAGTTCCATCCGAGTCTGTGCAGAGCGCAGTCGAAGCAGGGGTTAGGGGGCTTTTATATTTCGGCACCCTAATCCGCAAAAAGGGCCTCTTAGAACTCCCCTTCATCTTCAATAAAGTAATAGCACAATACCCAACCGCCCAACTCATTTTGGTGGGGCGTGATACCCCTGACATTGTTACGGGAAATGCCTCCACCTGGGCAATGATGCAGCAATTGTTCAGTCCAAAAGCCTTGGCAAATGTTATATATTTAGGCGGCGTTTCTTACGATGAAATAAAAAAATATATTGAAGAAGCCACCGTTTGCGTATTCCCTACCTTTGCGGAGGCCTTGCCGGTGTCCTGGCTGGAAGCGATGGCCCTGCAAAAACCCGTTGTGGCATCCAATATTGGTTGGGCAACCGAAATCATTGAGGACGGTGTGGACGGATTTCTGGTAAATCCAAAAGACCACGAAATCTATGCTAATAAAATAGTCACTTTGTTGGAAAATCCCGAATTGCAAAAACAGTTTGGAATGGCCGCAAAGCAAAAGGTGGCGCAAAAATTCAGTACTGAAGTGGTGGCAAAACTGAGTATGGCGTTTTATGAATCCTTAATAGTAAAGATTTGATCGTAGTATACCATCATAAAAATAAAGTGGTTGACATTGACAATGTCGATTTGAATACGATTGAAAAAGGCAATACCTTATCGATGGTCGAATTTTTGTTTGCATTGGCCAAAGAGCATCCCGATGAAATTTTGGTATGGTGCCATATTAAATTAAAAGAGCAGTTGAATGTTTCGGAAATTGCCGAATTATTTCATCACAAAAGGTTGTTGATGTCGTACAATCCTTTTGAATCAAATTGTATAGACAAACGCATTGGCTATGTGGAAGAATCGCCATTTATTAACATAAATAAAACCGTCACTTATCCCACTTGGCAAATGAGCGGGTTGGTTGGTGGGATCTATGGGTCTACTTTGCTGGCTTTAAAAAATGAGGTGATCCACGACAAAGATTTTAACTATTTTTTATGTTCATTGGCGAAGTTAGGGATGCCAAAAGGATTGCTGTGTTATTCAGAACCTAAATTTTTAAAACATCCGGAAAAAGAAAGTGAATCACCAAAAGCCAACTTGTTTAGGCTGTTTCGTTTTGTAAAACAACATTATAAAACACGTTGGGTGTTTTTATTATTGGGGAATTTAATGATCTATGAAAGGAAATTCCCAGTTTTACCATTTATATTTTCTTTTTTTTACAGAAACAGGAGCAGCAATCTTATGAACATCGAGGCCATAAAAGTACAGTCCTCAAATAAAGTGGTTGAAAAAGCCACTATTGATGTTGTTATTCCCACCATTGGAAGAAAAGACTATTTGTACGATGTGTTATGCGATTTACGGAATCAGACACATTTGCCTGTAAATGTGATTATAGTAGAGCAAAATCCACAAGAAAACAGCGTGTCTGGATTGGATTATTTAACGAATGAAAGCTGGCCATTTGTAATAAAACACACCTTTACCCACCAGGCTGGTGCCTGCAATGCGCGGAATATGGCATTGATGCAAGTTACCAATGAATGGGTATTTTTAGCAGACGATGACATCAGAATTGATACTGATTTTTTCCAAAAAGCTTTAAAAAATATAAACAAACTTGGGGCAAAAGCAGTTTCGTTGAGTTGTTTGCAAAAAGGAGAAAAAAAGGCCCATACCAATGTATTTCAATGGGGAAGTTTTGGTTCGGGTTGCAGTCTGGTGTCTGCCGACAGTTTAAAACAGTGTAAATTTAATATGGGATATGAATTTGGCTTTGGGGAAGATGGTGATTTTGGAAAGCAATTACGAAATAAGGGTGTTGATGTATTATATTTGCCCGAACCACAAATACTGCATTTAAAAGTGCCTATGGGTGGTTTTAGAACCAAGCAGGTATTGGCCTGGCAGAATGATCCCGTTCAGCCAAAACCATCGCCAACGGTGATGTTATACCAACAGTTGCATCAAACCAAAGAACAGATATTAGGCTATAAAACCATTTTGTTTTTTAAATATTACAAGCACCAAAAGATTAAAAATCCAGTAAGTTATTTTATAAATTTCAGAAAACAGTGGGATAGGAGTGTTTATTGGGCCAATGAATTAAATAAAAAAGAATAGGACAGCGCGTTAAAAAAATGTAGGGGATACATTTTTAGCGATAAGACCAGCCGGCATCTTGTAAGCCCTCTAGCCTCCAAAGGGAGAATTAAAAAGACATATAACTAATCAGCATTATAAAAGTTTAAAGATTTATAAAAACATAAAATATTTAGAGGTATTAACCAATTATCCAAATCAAAAAAGAGCCGTCATATGATTTTTTTCGTCAGGACAGAGCGTTAAGAAAATGTTCAGTGAACATTTTTAGCGATAGGGCCAGCTGGCGTGGTGGCAATATTTTTAGCGCAGGCAGATGGAGCAACCCAAAGAGCCTTGTTGCAGATGATGCGTTGGGGGAGGCGGTCTGGGTGATGTGGATAAAAAAGTTCAATAGATTTTACAGAAAAAGATCAGTAGACTAGATTTTTTGTTACTTTTTTATCAATGAAAAAAGTAAAAAGAGTAAAAGGAAGGAGTTCCAAATATGTATTGCTTTTCGAAGTCTCCCAAACATATTATTGAAAGACGTCAAACAGCAATAGAGAAATAACAACAAAGAAATCTTTTGCGATCAGCGTCATTGAAGGAAGTCGAAAACAGAAAACAATAAATAGCTACTTATGAAATTTTCCCTCATCATCTGCACCTATATGCGTCCAGCCCCACTGCTTAAATTATTGCAGTCGGTAAAAACGCAAACCCTGTATCCCGATGAAATCAGCATTGTGGATGCTTCTGTAAATCTGGAAACAAAAGAAATGTTGGAATGGAATGCATTTGAAAATCTGCGCTATTTTCTGGTGACTGAAAAAGACAGGGGATTGACCAGACAACGCAATTATGGAATCGCAAGGGTGAGAAAGGAAATGGACATCGTTTGCTTTTTGGATGATGACACGGTGTTGGCACCCGATTATTTTGAGCAATTGCTAAAAACCTTTGAAATCCATCCCGAAGCTTTGGGAGTTGGGGGTTATATCAGCAACGAAACGCCTTGGGAAAAAGTTGCAGAAAACGAAGTCATAAAAATAGACGAATATAGCTATGACGGTTACAAACGCAAAGACGGAAGCCGTTTTGTGTTGCGTAAAAAATTAAGGCTCGACAGCGATTGTCCGCCCGGATTTTCGCCTTTATTTTCTCACGGAAGAAGCGTTGGCTTCTTGCCGCCATCAGGCAAGACATACGAAGTGGAGCAGGTGATGGGCGGTGTTTCCGCGTTTAAAAAGTCCGTTTTTGACACCTTTCAGTTCTCCACCTATTTTGAAGGTTACGGCTTATATGAAGATGCCGATTTTTCATTGCGTGTGGCCAAAACCGGAAAGTTATTTATCAATACCTCCGCAAAATTGAGCCATTACCACAATTCTTCCGGCCGCCCCAACCAATACCAATACGGCAAAATGGTGGTGCGAAACGGCTATTATGTATGGCGGGTAAAAAATCCAAATCCCTCCTTCAAGGCCAAATTTAAATGGCACGCAATTACCTTATTGTTAATGGCCATCAGGTTTAGCAACACCTTTACCACCAACAAACGAAAAGAAGCCTTCACCGAAGCCCTGGGAAGAAAAATGGGCTGGTTAAGTTTGTTTTGGAATAAGCCGAAATAAAGGTTTTTTTCCAATGTCCACAAATACTTTTTTTCCTCCCTTTAGGGCGGGGTAAAGAAAAAAAGAATTGATTTCTAAAGTCAAAAATAGTTTTTACCCCAGCCCTAAAGCTTGCCTGCCAGCTGGTTGGGGAGAACTATTTTTCACAAGCTTTATCTAATTTTTTTGTAAGACTTTTTTTCCTCCCTTTATGGCGAGGAAAAGAAAAAAAGAACTAATATTTTCATACATTTATAATAAAAAAATGGTAAAAGATAAGAGAAATCCAATTCAACAAGATGGAAGTATGTGGAAAGGAGCGCCCACAATTAGTTTTTTAAAGGCAAATGAGCTTAGAGATAAAATGACGCTGTCTGAAAGACAATTATGGTCCGAATTGGAGAAAAATAAACTTTTGGGAATAAAATTTAGACGGCAACATCCAATTGGGGTGTATATTGTAGATTTTTATGCTCACAAATTAAAGCTAATCATAGAACTCGATGGTAAATATCATCAAAACAAGAAACAACAAATTTTGGATGATGAAAGAACAATTTTTTTAGAATTCAATGGTTTAAAAGTAATAAGATTTAAAAATGAAGAAATACTAGAGAATATGGAAACAGTAATTCAAAGAATTGAAAACGAAATTAGTTCACTTATAAAATAAGTCTTTATCCTTACTCAAAAATAGTTTTTACCCCAACCCTAAAGGGAGAACTATTTTTCACTTGCTTTATCTAATTTTTTTGTAAGACTTTTTTTCCTCCCTTTAGGGCGGGGTAAAGAAAAAAAGAATTGATTTTCTCGAATTTAATCTTTAATGCTCGCTAAATATTTTCTTAAGCACTGCCTTGAAAACTCGTATCATTATAAGCATGAATCGGACCACTTCACAAATCAAAATCACACACCAAAACCGGCAGGAGATCCTTAAGGGATACTTAGGGTCAAAGCATGGGATAGTGTAGGTGCAAGAGATATAAAATAGCTCACTGATAGGTTGTCCAGAGATCGTCATTTTGAAAGAGTAAGGTTGCAAACGCTACATTTTATGCGCTAATTTAAGTAGGTACTCGTCGCAGACAAGGATCAGAGGGGACAGAGCGTTAAAAAAATGTTCAGTGAACATTTTTAGCGAAAGGGCCAGCCGGCGTGTTGGAAGGCCCCCTAACCCCCGAAGGGGAAATTATTATTGGAAAGATTTAAATTCAATTTTATTAGCACATCCAACTCATAAACATCTTTAAAACCGCGTCATAGCCAGATGGATTACTGAAGCGTAGCTCCAGTAATCCGACGCGGCAACCTGTTGTAAACTAACGTAATGCTTCTAAGAAACCTGTTGTGAACTACCAAAATGCCACTAACAACCCTACGCTCCAAAATCTCCAACTCCGCTCTTCGAAGCCCTCATTTTACAAAAACCTCCATTAAATTGCCAAATACACCAATAAGCAATATATTTACGCTCTTCGATCCCGATAGCTATCGGGACCGACTTTGAAGCACCTATAAATTATGAAATTTGCTATCATCACCCACGCATCCCATAAACTAAAAGAAAACATTATTTTTTCTTATGAACCCTACGTGCGTGAAATGAATTTATGGACCCCGCATACAACAGAAGTGCAAATTGTGGCACCTATGGGTAAGGGGGAAATAACAAGTATTGAAACCAGCTACAATCATAAAAACATCCAAATAGTCCCAATAGCCGCTTTTGATGTGTTAACACTTAAAAGCACTTTAAAAACGGTTTTCTTACTGCCAAAAACTGCCTATAAAATCTATAAAACAATGTTGTGGGCCGACCACATACACCTCCGTTGTCCGGGGAACATCGGATTGCTGGGTTGTTTTGTGCAAATGTTGTTTCCCAACAAACCCAAAACAGCCAAATACGCCGGCAATTGGGATCCGCAAGCAACACAACCCTGGAGCTACCGCCTGCAAAAATGGCTGTTGAGCAACACCTTTTTAACCAAAAATATGAAAGTCCTGGTCTATGGCGAATGGCCAAACCAAACTAAAAATATCGTGCCCTTTTTTACGGCATCGTATTCGAAAAATGAACTTGAGGAAACCCAACATCATCCTGAATCTGGCTCGCCGGCAGAGAGGCTTGTTTCAGAATCTCAAGAAATAAACCATAATCCGCAGGTTGCCACGTCGCTTACCCCAAATAATGATGGAATGGAGCAACAGGTTGCCACGTCGCCAACTATTAATGGGTTATCAGACAAGTTAAGTAAAAGGGCTCCTCGCAATGACGGCTATCCAATCAAATTTCTCTTCGTTGGTGCACTCACCAAAGGAAAACAGCCATTACTGAGCGTTGCTGTTATACAAAAACTCAAAGAAAACGGACATCAGGTGCAGTTAAATATTTATGGGGAAGGACCTGAACGTTTGGCTTTAGAACAATATATTGCAGCAAATGAATTGGAAAATACCGTGATCTTGCACGGAAATTGCGACAAAGAATCGGTAAAAAAAGCCTGTCAGACTGCCCATTTTTTGTTGTTCATTTCCCAATCTGAAGGCTGGCCAAAAGCAGTGGCAGAAGCGATGTTCTGGGGCTGTCTGCCCATCACAGGCAAAGTGTCCTGTATTCCCTATATGCTCGCCAACGGTGAACGTGGCGCGCTGGTCAACGCCAATGCCGATGAAATTGTAAGGGTAGTGGAAAACTACCTGCAAGATCCTGAAATTTATAACCTGCAAGCTATGAAGGCTATGGAATGGTCAAGACAGTTTACGATGGAGAAATTTGAGGAGGAGATTGCAAAATTACTCTTGCCCTGAACTTGTTTCAAGACTTGTTGAACAGAACAACGAATAATGATTAAAGCACTGCACCGGCAGATGCTGAAATGAGTTCAGCACGACGCGGTTTTAAAACAAGTTTAGCCATCTATCATTAAAATCGTAAACCCGCGTACCCGGCCTTTAGGTCAAAAATCACCTATCGTAATTCAATTTGCGTTAGCGATTACAGTGGCATACTTTTTTGATTCGCCGGTAGGCGAAGTAAAAAAGATATAACGGAAAGCGCGGCCCGCCAGTTGGAGGGGAACGCCCAAAAAGCCGTTATACTTATTATTTTCACAGTGCATAAGATAGTTAGGCATTTATAAAAAAGATTGGATTTAATTTTTTACATTTGCGGATTCAATAAAAATTCTAGTATTGCAGTTAATTAGACGATTTTGCTTGCTTCAATTTTTTTAAACTTAAATTATATAACATTTTATTTAAAACATGAACATTTTCGTAGCAAAATTAAGTTCTTCAACAACTAGTGAGGACTTACAGGGATTATTTGAAGAGTATGGTGAAGTAGTTTCTGCAAAAGTTATTACTGACAAAGAAACGGGCGAATCTAAAAGATTTGGCTTCGTGGAAATGAAGAACGCTGAGGAAGCTTTAAAAGCGATTGAAGAGCTTGATGAGTGCCAATACGACAACAGCACTATTGTTGTGAGTAAAGCAAAACCAAAAACTGATGCACCAAAGCGTGACAACAAATTTGGCGGTAAAAAAAGATTTTAATCTTCAATGCAATCCAAAAAACGAAAAAGGCCATCATTTCTGATGGCCTTTTTTGTTTTTATGCTTACTGTATATTACTAGCGTTGTTTTTTTACTGCCGGTTTGCGGTTTTTCCAGCCATTATTTCTTCCGCCTCCGTTGCCCGATTTTTGGGAACGTGCATTTTTTGGTTTTTCCTCATCAATAGGCGTACCGTCGATGCCGTCAACCAGATAAGGGTGTTCCGTTACCACAGGAATTTTTTGATCGATTAATTTTTGGATATCGCGTAAAAACGCTCTTTCCTCTGCATCACAAAATGAAATGGCGATTCCGCTGGCGCTTGCACGTCCGGTTCTTCCGATACGGTGAACGTAAGTTTCGGGGATATTTGGCAAATCGTAATTAATTACGAGTGATAATTCATCAATGTCTATGCCGCGGGCTGCAATATCTGTGGCAACCAAAACGCTGGTTTCGCCACTTTTAAATTCGCCCAGCGCCCGTTGTCTCGCGCCTTGTGATTTATTTCCGTGAATGGCAGCGGCACTGATATCGGCTTTTTCCAAAAACCGCACAATTTTATCGGCTCCGTGTTTTGTTCTGGAAAAGATAAGGGTAGATTCCACCGCTTCGGTTTCCAGTAAATGAACCAATAATTTAGGTTTGCTTTTTTTGCTGACAAAATAAACGGCCTGTTCCACTTTTTCGGCAGTTGCCTGCTCGGGTTTTACGGTCACTCTTTGTGGGTTGCCCAATATTTTTCGGGACAGATCCACAATATCTGCCGGCATTGTTGCAGAAAAGAACAACGATTGTCGTTTTGTCGGCAATTTGGCGATAATCTTTTTAATGTCGTGAATAAAGCCCATATCTAACATATGATCGGCTTCATCCAACACAAAATATTCAACATCTTTTAATGAAATATAGCCTTGATTCATCAAATCGAGCAATCTTCCCGGTGTTGCAACAAGCACGTCAACGCCTCTGCGAAGTGCATCTGTTTGCTGGCCCTGTTTGACGCCGCCAAAAATAACGGTGTTCTTAATTCCGGTAAATTTCCCGTAAGCCGTAAAGCTGTCAGAAATTTGGATGGCCAATTCTCGGGTAGGCGTAATAATGAGCGCCCTGATTTTGCGCTGGTTGTTACTGGTGCTTTTAGGATCGAGGAATAAGTGTTGCAATATGGGAACGGCAAATGCAGCCGTTTTTCCAGTTCCGGTTTGTGCACAGCCCAACAGGTCGTTTCGGTTTAGCAGAATTGGAATGGATTGTTCTTGAATTGGTGTGGGGTGGGTATAGCCTTCAGCGCTCAGGGCTTTCAGGATAGGTTCAATAATTTCTAGATCTTTAAATGTCATTTATTTTATTTAATGGGAGCAAAGGTAAGTGAATTGTTCGGATATCTGTTATTTTATAACTAATGCATTGAAAATGAGGACTGGCAGTGTGATTTCTTTATGTTTATTCTCAATGAAAATAGTTCTAAAAAAAAGCCTGTCAAAAATGACAGGCTTTGCATTGTAAAAAGGTAAGTATATATTAAATAACTTTTACATTAACTGCGTTTAATCCTTTTTTACCTTCCTGTAAATCGAATTCAACTTCGTCACCTTCGCGTACTTCGTCGATTAATCCAGAAATGTGTACAAAATGTTCTTTGTTTGAACCTTCTTCACTAATAAAACCAAATCCTTTTGCTTCATTGAAGAATTTTACTGTTCCTTTACTCATTGTTAAAAATTTTAAATATAATATTAGCCGCAAAGGTAGGGTATTATAATTGGGTTTAACTAATTTTGCGGGATATTAATTTATTTTTTTTATTTTGATTGGGTAATTTAATTCAAGTAATTGGCTGGAATTCTTAAAATTATACGTTTAACTGGTTAATTTTAAGCAACAAACGAAAGTACTAAAATAAAAATTGGAAATAATTTCTAGATTTAAATAAATATGGTAAAAGACATAAAATTAGCCGTTTTAATTGATGGAGATAACATTCCTTCCAAATATATTAAGGAAATGATGGAGGAAATTGTCAAATACGGCACGCCAACCATCAAAAGAATTTATGGCGACTGGACCAAGCCGCAACTGGGCAAATGGAAGACCATTTTGCTTGAAAATGCGATCACGCCAATACAACAATACGGTTACACCACGGGGAAAAATGCGACAGATTCGGCGATGATTATTGATGCGATGGATATTTTATACTCTAAAAATGTGAACGGTTTTTGTTTGGTTTCATCGGACAGTGATTTTACGCGATTGGCGACCAGACTGAGAGAATCGGGGATGCAGGTTTACGGAATTGGGGAAAAGAAAACACCCGATCCGTTTATTGTGGCCTGCGATAAGTTTATTTATCTGGAAATTCTAGAACCTTATAGCGAGACAAAAGATAAAAAAGGGAAATCGAAGAAACAAATTTTTGAAAATATAACGCCAAAAGTCATTAAGTTCCTGAAACAGTCTGTTTCTGATGCGGCAGATGAAGACGGTTGGGCATTTTTGGGTGATGTTGGCTCATTGATTCTGAAAAAACAGCCCAACTTTGACTCGAGAAACTTCGGATTTGAAAAACTGACGCCTTTATTTAAATCGCTCAACCAGTTTGAAATCGACCAGCGCGTGCAAAGCGGCGGGCGGTTTAAATTGATTTATGTTCGGAATAAATAGATTTGGGATTGGCGTATTTAGAACTTAGATAAAATCTAAAATTAGGGGAGAAATTTAATAATATGGCACTAGAATTTGAAAACGAGATAGAGATTATTGAAGTAATGGAAGGTTACTTGATCAATGCGCGTCCACCGGAAGAAATAAGAAATCAATTAGACATTGGTTATAAAATTGAAGGCCAAAGCATAATTGTTTTTGAAATTCGCCCATTTTATCAAGATCCAAACAGAAAAATTGAATGTAAAATTGCAAAAACAACATTTGTAAAGAAAGAAAATAGTTGGAAAATTTTTTGGATTAGGGCTGATATGAAATGGTATAGTTACCAACCAAATCCCAAAGTAAACAGTCTAAGAGAATTTATAAAAGTCGTTGAAGAAGATAAACTTGGCTGTTTTTGGGGTTAAACAATCACAAATATATTAAAATAAGCTTGTGAAATCTTCGAAAATCACCTATTTCCTTGGATGAAATGTATTGATCACCTGCTTTAAAAAACTTTTGTCCAGATGCATATAAATTTCAGTGGTGGTGATGCTTTCGTGTCCCAACATTTGCTGTATGGCCCGTAAATCGGCACCGCGTTCCAGCAAATGCGTGGCAAAAGAATGGCGAAAAGTGTGCGGACTTATTTTCTTTTTAATGCCGGCTTTGATTGCCAGGTTTTTGATGATGGTAAAAATCATCACCCGTGTTAATTTTTTTCCTCTTCTGTTTAAAAAAACCGTGTCTTCAAATCCTTTTTGGACATCTATATGTGTTCTTATCGAATTCAGGTAAAACGAAATATACTTTTCAGTTTGCGGATTGATAGGCACAAAACGCTGTTTATTTCCTTTTCCAATGACCCGAATAAAATCTTCCTCAAAAAATAAATCGGAAATCTTTAGATTCGTCAATTCGGAAACACGCAAACCGCAACTGTATAAAGTTTCCAGGATTGTTCTGTTTCGTTCGCCTTGCGGCTCGCTTAAATCGATGCTGCCAATGAGCAAATCAATTTCCTTTAAAGCCAGAGTATCCGGCAGTTTTCGGCCAATTTTGGGCGTTTCTATGAGTTCGGTCGGATTGTCTTTTCGGTATTCTTCAAAAATCAAATAGTTGAAAAAATTTCGAATGCCAGAAATTAAGCGCGCCTGTGATCGCGGATTGATCAGTTTTGAGGTTTCATAAATAAATTGCTTAAAATCCTCCTGATTTATCGAAATGGGCGAAATAACCATTTCGTTTTTTTCCAAATACAACATCAGCTTTTTCACATCGCGCGAATAACTGTCGATGGTATTTTGCGACAGGCCTTTTTCAATTTTTAAATAAAACTGATAATCGTGCAAAGCATCGTTCCATTTCATCTGTTTAAATTTTATTTTTTATTGGTAACAGATGCTGTTCGCCATTAACCATTATTTTATGTTTCGAAATTTGGAATGCTCGTTTCATCTGTTTAATTTCTGTTTTTTTATTGGTACAGCTGCAGCTTGCCCGCCTGCCGGCGGGTCGCCATTAACCATTTTTTTATGTTTCGAAATTTGGAATGCTCGTTTCATTCGTTTTTATTTTAAATTTTATTTTTTATTGGCAACAGATGTTGTAACCTATTAATCATTCCTTTAAGGTTCAAATTTTGTGATGCTTATTTCATCTTGTAAATGTAATCATAAATGATTTGGGTTGTTATCATAAATTAGGCACGGTAGTTGTAAACTCCCTTGACTGATATTAAAATAAAAGTATCAAAACCTTGTAATTGCTGGAAATGCAATGCATTTGTTTATTATTAATTTTAAATTATTTAAATTATGAAAAAAATCGTTTTTGTTGCAGCAATTGCAATATTTTCTTTAGTGAGTGTAAATGCTCAAACTTCTTTTGGTGCAAAAGGTGGTGTAAATTCTGCTACTTTAATTGGAGACATTGAAGGCAATAAATCTTTAATTGGTTTCAATGCGGGACTTTTTGCCGAAATTGCGGTGGCCGACTCTTTTTACATCCAGCCTGAATTGATCTACTCAACCCAGGGAACCGATGATTATCAGCAGTTACTTTCAACAACTAAATTAAATCTAGATTACATCAATTTACCAATTATGTTCAAGTATGATGTTGCAAACAGATTTTATTTGGAAGCCGGACCTCAAGTAGGATTTTTAGTGTCTGCAAAAAGAGATGATGTAGACGTTAAAGACCTCTTTGAAAAAACAGATTTTGGCGCTAATTTTGGGTTGTCTTACGGATTTACCGAAAATGTATTTGCCCAAGCAAGATACAATATCGGTTTGTCGGATATTTACAAAAATGAAGGGACTGATAAAGTTTCCAATGCAGTATTGTCATTTTCTTTGGGATATAAATTTTAATAATATTCATTGAATTAAAAACGGAAGCCTACGCTTCCGTTTTTTTTTGTTAAATTTTTATAATACTTTTATCTTATGAAAATTTTAATCCTAAACGGCCCAAACCTAAACCTGCTTGGCAGACGTGAACCTTTAATTTACGGAAATATAACCTTTGATCAATTTTTTGAAAGTTTGAAAAAAAAATATGCGGATGTGGAATTGCACTATTTCCAGAGCAATATAGAAGGCGAAATCATCAATAAATTGCACGAAGTTGGCTTTGGTTTCGACGGCATTATTTTAAATGCCGGCGCTTATACGCACACTTCAATTGCCATTGGCGACGCCATAAAAGGCATTGAAACTCCGGTAATTGAAGTCCATATCTCCAATGTTTATGCGCGTGAGGAATTTCGCCACGTTTCCTATATTGCGCCCAATGCAAAAGGAATTATAGCCGGTTTCGGACTCCAAAGTTACGAGTTGGCCTTAGAAAGTTTTATCTAAAATTTGGGCCTGCCTGCCTTTTTGGTAGGCGTTACCCTTTTGTTGAACGAATAATTAAAAATTGATAATTAAAATGTCCAGCCGTAATATTCCAAAGCGTTTTAAATTACTTTATTTTTAGCGTTCTTTGCGTATTTTCCTTGCGTCTTTGCGGTTAAAAAAACAATTATTTTTAGGGTTAGCTCACACTCTTTACAATTAACAATTAAAATGAATAATTTCAAATAGTTAACTCATAATAACCAAAGCCGATTAAAACGTATAATATTTCTGGCAGAAGTTTTAAACTTTTCGGTTTTTTATAGGTCTAACAACATTATAAAGCGATTAATCCAAAGATATTTTGACCGGTGAAGGCGAATTCATAAAAAATTTATTGAGCAATAAAGAGCGTGATAAAGCCTTTAAGAAATTATTGGATCTTTATCAGGAACGCTTGTATTGGCATATCAGAAAGCTGGTGATTACGCACGAAAACGCTGATGATGTGCTTCAAAACACTTTTTTAAGAATTTATAAAAGCCTTCCAAATTTTCAGCAAAAAAGCACGCTGCATACCTGGATGTACCGCATAGCCTACAATGAATCGCTGCGGTTTTTAGAAGAAGCTAAAAAAAAGAGCCATTCCTCACTGGATGATGTCAGCCATAAATATTTAAATAATTTAGTGGATGATGCATTTTTTGAAGGCGATGAAATTCAATTAAAATTGCAGCGAATTTTATCAGAATTGCCCGAAAGAGAACGGCAAATATTTCAAATGAAGTATTATGACGATCTAAAATTTCGTGAAATGGAAGAGATTCTAGGAATAAAAGAAGGCACTTTAAAGTCTGCTTATTACAACACCGTCAAACATATTGAAAAAAATATGCTGGCTGTTGAACTATTTTCAAAAAATAAGGTCTAACTATAGGTTATGAAGAAATTAAACAATCATATTATGGATTCAAAATCAAAAACAGACGAGCAAATTTCTTTTGACAGGAAAATGAAAGAAATGCATTCATCAGCATTGGGTCTCAAAACACCAGAAAATTATTTTTCTGCATCTAAAATGGAAATATTGGAAAAGGTTTCAACCCAAAAAGAGAAAAGGTTTTACCTCTTTTCAAGAAAAAGAATTGTTTGGGCTGCAGCGGCATCCATCGCCATAATTTTTGCAGTATCCGTTTTTAAGCCGAATGTGCTTCCGTCATTTAACAATGTTCCTGCAATTGTTTCGGATACCGTTGAACTCTTTCAAAACAACAATTTAGCGCAAGGAGAATTTAAGGAGGATGATATTTTAATAACTTCACTTTTTGTTCCGGACAATGAAATTGATGAATTTGTGAACAATTATGTGTTAGAAGAATTGGTTTATGATGAAGTGATGCCTAATTAGCGTTGGTTTTTCAACATTTTAAACTATTTTGAAATGGTTGGGTCTAAACTTTAGAACGTTCATTAAAAAATATAAATATTAATTTAAAAATTAAAAAGATGAAATCAATTAAAATAATCGCATTGGCAGTATTTGTGTTGCTGGTTGGAATTTCAAGCGCAGAAGCGCAACAAAACCAAAACAGGGGCAAAAATATGAATAGAGCCGCTGTGGAAACTATGACATCTGAACAAAAACAGTTGATTCAGGAACAAAGAGACAGAATCAAAGAAAAAAGAGAATTGTTCAGAGCAAGTCTTACCGAATCTCAATTGGCTATTTTTGACAACAAAGATCTTACGCGACAAGAACGTCACGATGCTTTAATGAAATCCCTGACTGAAACACAAAAAGCATTGATGCAAGAACACAGATTAAGTGTACAAGAAAGCAAACAAGCGTTTAGAAATTCGATGACTGCCGAACAACGCCAGCAAATTCGCAGCAGAATGCAAATGAACAGAGAAACACAGGGCACCGGTGAAATGCGTGAAACCGTTAGAGAGCAAAGAAGACAGCGAATGCACAATAATGGAGGCAATTAATTAATAAATAGTTAATCTGAAAGTGGTTGGGGAAACTCAGCCACTTTTTAATTTATTTCAAAATGAAACGAGCATAGCAAATTTTGATACACGAAGGAATGATTAATAACAGGCAGCAGCTGTTACCGCTAAAAAATAAAATTTAAACAGATGAAAAAATACATCACTTTATTATGGTTGTTTTCCGGACTTACTTTCGCATATTCACAAGAACCCACAAAAGAAAAGGAAATAAACGATTTAATAGAGGAGCTTTTTATGGAAGATGACATCATCAATGAATTGGCTGCATCAGTTAAAAATTATCAATTTTTATACATTTCAACAACTTATAACAGTGACACCTATTTTTCAGGACGAGACATAGGCATTGATCAATACAATTTGACTCCACAAATTACATATGTACATTCTAACGGAATATTTGCCGGCTTGTCTGGGATTTATTACAGTGAATTTGTTCCGAAATGGGACGTAACCACTGCAACTGTTGGTTTTGGCAAAAATATTGGAAAAGACAAACTTTTTAAGTATTCCGTAGCTTATTCAAGATATTTTTATGCCAATGATATTGATAATATTTTCACAAATACCTTCAATGTTGGTTTTGGCGTTCGAAATAAAAAGAGAACGGTGGGCACGCAATTATCGGGATCTTTCTTATTTGGTGAGGAACAATCGTTTGAAATAGCCTCCAGAAGTTTTGTAGATGTTAATTTACTGAAAACGAAGAATACAAGCTTAAAGTTTAAACCGCAATTAAATATCATCGCCGGAAAACAAACCATTGAACTGGCAAGGATTGTCAGTCAAAACGGACAATTGGTAACCCAGTATACAGAAAATGAGGTGTTTGATTTGATAAATACCCAAATAAATCTGCCATTTATTTATAGCACAAAATCATTTGACTTTGAAGCGGGTTATAACATCAATTTTCCCAATGCCATCGGTGATGAATCAAATCTTAAAAATACCGGATTTTTTAATTTATCTATAGGGTATTTGATTGATTTGTAGGGGAAATTTCAAAATAGATTTAAAACTTCTCAAAAACACCCAATCCGAATAAAGCAAAATCATATTTTACAGGATCATTTTTGTCCATTATTCGCAAACTGGCATCCAATGCTGCCAAAGCTTTGGCATCGTTTTGTTTTCTGGTTAAAAGTCCAAGTTTGCGGGCTACATTCCCCGAATGAACGTCGAGCGGACAAGAGAGCTGGGCAGGTGAGAGGCTGTTCCAAATTCCGAAATCCACCCCTGTATGGTCATTTCTCACCATCCATCTTAAAAACATATTAATGCGTTTTGCTGCTGAATTATTTAACGGATCGGAAATATGCTTTTTCGTTCTTTGTGCGTGCGGAATTTCAAAAAATATTTTTTTGAACTCATAAATGGCTGTTTGTGTGGAATTGGAAGTCGCGTTTTTTGAAAACACATTTTCCATTCCGTCGTGATTTTTGTAAATATGCTGCAACGCAGTGATAAAATATTTAAAATCATCGACATTAAAAGTCCGGTGCACAAAATGTTCGATGTTATCCAAATGATGCGCCTTGTGGTTCATCACAAAATCGTACGGCGAATTGCCCAGCAAATCCATCATCGTAAAGGCATTTTTGATAATGGATTTTCGGTTTCCCCAAGCAATGGTAGCGGTTAAAAAGGCAGAAATTTCTATGTCTTCCTTCAATGAAAATTGATGCGGAATTTGAATGGGATCGCTGTCAATAAACGTTGGATTGTTATATTGGATCACTTTTTCGTCCAAAAATTCTTTGAGCTCGGTTTTATTCAAGGTGAATTATTTTTTCAATTTCAGGAATGATTTCTGCAGGGTTTGTTTTAAAATCGAACCAACGAATGGTCTCATCTTTTTTATTCCAGGTCACTTGCCTTTTCGCAAATCTCCGTGTATTTTTTTTAATTTCTTCAATGGCGGATTCCAAGGTGTATTTTCCGTCGAAATAATCGAAAAATTCCCGGTAACCAACTGTTTGCAAGGCATTCAGTTCTTTATGCGGATAAAGCGTTTTGGCTTCTTCCAGCAAGCCTTCTTCCAGCATTAAATCAACTCTTTGGTTGATGCGGTTGTACATTATTTCCCTATCGGCGGTCAGGCCAATTTTTATCGGAATAAAATTTCGTTTGGTTTTATTTTTATTTTTGAATGAAGAATAGGGTTTTCCGGTTCCTATACAAATTTCCAAGGCCCTGATTAATCGGTGCGGATTTTCAATTTCAATGGCTTGATAAGATTCCGGATCGAAATCTTTTAACTGATTTTGAAGAATTTCAAGTTCTCCGTTTTCAATTTGTGAATTTAATCTTTTTCTGATTTCAGGATCGATTTCGGGGAAATCGTCAAAACCTTCAAGTACGGCGTTGGTGTACAATCCGCTACCGCCAACCATCACAACAATATTATTTTTTAAAAATAATGTGTCTAATATTTTAAGCGCATCTTTTTCAAATTGTCCAACATTATAATCATCAAAAATCGAAATATTTTGAATAAAATGATGCGGTTTCGCCGCCAATTCTTCATCAGAAGGAACCGCAGTACCAATGTTCATTTCTTTGAAAAACTGACGCGAATCGCACGAAATAATTTGGGTGTTGAAATGCTGCGCCAACTGAATGCTCAAGGCCGTTTTGCCAATGGCAGTGGCGCCAATCACCGTGATTAAATAGTTATTCATAAATAATTTTATTCACATTCTAGTAAAAGTACTTTAAAATGAATTACAGCTATTAATTATTTAAAACCTGATTAGTTTTTCAACGGTATTTTTTTGAAGGTATTGTTTGATAATTGTCCTGTTATGGGCGGAATTTTCCATTGGAGAAATCATACATCTCAAAATTTCAATGTTATTTAACTGATAACCTAAATTAGTGAAACAAAACCCTTTAAGTTCGTTACCTTCAATTAATACTACCGATTTTTCGCCCAAATTTCTTCCTTTGTCAACCACCACCATATTGGCGTTGCTGAATGAAATTTGCACAAATTTATTTTTGGCGGTTGTATTATATTTTGGCTGATTGACCTTTAATTCTTCGGCATATTTAAGTGCTGCAATCAATTGGTTTCCGGTTTCTTCGTAACTGACAGAAACTACATCGGACTGTAACAAGATGGCTCTTTTTGAGGTTCTTAAAAACAGTTGATTTACCGCTTTTTTAATGCTTTTTCCTTTACCGATATAAAGAATGTTGGTGCTGCTGTGAATATAAAAAACGCCAGTTTTTGATGGCAATTCTTCAATCATAGACATCAGTTTAGGCGCCAATGATCTGCTATTTTCTTTAACTGCGGCCTCTTTCAGGATTTCCTTATATGAATCTTTGTTCAATAAAAGTTTAAAAAGCAGTACCGTTGCAAGTGCATCCCCATCGGCTCTGTGCCGTCCTGATAACGGAATTCCAAGTGTTTTGCATAAATTTCCCAGCTTATAGGAATTGAGATCCGGAATTAATTTTTGGCTTAATTCAACGGTGCACAATGTTTTTCGTTCGAACTCAAATCCCAATCTTCTGAACTCGGTGGTTAAAATTCTGTTGTCAAAACTTGCGTTATGGGCCACTAAAACACAACCTTCAGTAATTTCAACAATGCGTTTTGCAATCTCGTAAAATTTAGGTGCATTTTTTAGCATTCCGGAATTTATGCCGGTCAGGTTGACCACAAATGGCTGAATTTCCCTCTCAGGATTTACCAAACTTATAAATTGATCAACAATTTGATGCCCGTCAAATTTATAAATGGCAATTTCCGTAATGCCTTCTTCATTATATTTTCCGCCTGTGGTTTCTATGTCGAGTATTGCGTACATTAATTATAATTTCGTAATCCAAAAATGGCGCTTCCAACCCTAATCATCGTGCTGCCTTCTTCAATGGCAATTTCATAGTCGCCGCTCATTCCCATTGATAAAATGGCCGGATTTACATTAAACGATTTGTATTTTTGAAGTGAATCAAAAAAATATTTTAAGGACTTAAATTCACCGCGAATAATTTCCTGACCATCCGTAAAACTTGCCATTCCCATCAATCCTGCAATGTTTATGTTTTTCAGACTTTTTAATTCTTCTGATTTTAACAATTCCTCTGCCTCAGCAAATGACAATCCGAATTTGGTTGCTTCACTGGCTATTTTAATTTCCAACAAGCAATTGATACTTCGGTTGTGTTTAAGCGCCTGTTTGTTTATTTCCTGAAGCGTTTTAAAACTGTCAACGCCGTGGATTAAATGCACAAAATGCGCCATATATTTCACTTTGTTGCTTTGTAAATGGCCAATCATATGCCACTCAATATCTTTAGGCAAGATATCAAACTTTTCGACCATTTCCTGAATTTTATTTTCACCAAAAGCCCTTTGCCCAGCCTGATATGCTTCCAAAACAGAAGCTGCAGGCTGGGTTTTAGAAACCGCGATTAGCGTAACATTTTCAGGGATAGTTCTTGTAATGTTATTTAAATTATTTTTTATGCTCACCAAATTAATTTAATTTATTGATCACCAATCCCGAACGTAATTTTGGCTCAAACCAAGTTACTTTTGGGGGCATAATATTTCCGGTATCGGCAATATTCATCAATTGATTCATACTTACAGGAAATAAAGCAAATGCCACAGCCATTTCACCGCTGTCAACGCGTTTGCTCAATTCTGATAAACCTCTTATTCCGCCCACAAAATCAATTCGTGTATCGGTTCTTAAATTGATGATATTTAAAATTGGTTCCAGAATATATTTTGACAACACGCTCACATCTAAACTGTCGATGGGATTGTCATCGTTATAAGTCGGTTTTTTAGCAGTCAAACCATACCATTTTCCGCCTAAATACATCGAGAAATCGTGTAATTTTTCCGGTTTTACAATGGAATCGCTAATTTGTGTAATGCCAAAATTTGCATCAATTTTTTCCAAAAATTCTGTAGGATTTAAACCGTTTAAATCTTTAACAACGCGATTGTAATCAATGATTTGCAATTGGTTATCAGGAAAATGAACCGCCATAAAATAATTATACGCCTCATTACCGGTATGATTTGGGTTTTGAGCACCAAATTCAGCGCTCATTCCCGCTGCAGCGGCCGTTCTGTGATGACCATCGGCCACATACGTGCAAGGAACTTTTTCTATGAAAAGTTTTTCCAACGTTTTATTGACTTTAGCATCTTCAATCACCCAAAAATGATGTCCAAAACCATCTTCCGAAGTAAAATCATAGATAGGATTTTTAGTTGTCACAATATCATTAACAATTGCATCAATTTCAGGAACAGCGCGATAAGTAAAAAATACAGGCTCAATGTTTGCAATTAAGATTCTTGAGAGTACTTTACGGTCTTCTTCTTTGTCGGGACGCGTTAATTCGTGCTTTTTTATATTTCCATCCAAATAATCTTGGCAAGAAGCAGCGCCAACAATACCATATTGTGTTTTATTGTTCATGGTTTGTGCGTAAATATAATAATGATCTTCAGTATCTTGAACTAAAAAGCCCTTTTCCTGAAAAGCTTCAAAATTATCTTTGGCTCTTGTGTACACTTTTTCTTCGTGCGGATCTGTGCCTTTGTTAAATTCAATTTCGGCACGTGTAATGTGTAATAATGATGCATTTTTGCCAACAACCATATTGGTGGCTTCTTCAGAATTCATAACATCATAGGGTAAACAAGCGACTTCCTCAACCATATTTTTAGGCGGGCGAAGTCCTTTAAAGGGTTTTATAATTGCCATTCGTTATTTATTGGTTTTAAAAAATTCGATAATTTGTGAAGCCAATTCAGATCCAATTCTATCCTGTGCTTCAGCTGTTGCCGCGCCAATATGAGGCGTAAGCGATAGGTTGGCATTCATTAACAATTGAATTTCCGGGGTTGGTTCTTTTTCAAACACATCAAGCGCCGCGCCGGCAATTTTTCCGCTTTCAATGGCTTTCACCAAAGCAACTTCATCAAGAACACCGCCGCGTGCCGCATTCACAATAAAAGCGCCATTTTTCATCATATCAAACTCTTTTTTTGAAATCACATATTCTTTTTGTGCAGGAACGTGGATGGTTATAAAATCGGCCTGTTTTAAAACTTCTTCTTTGCTGATGGTTTTTATATTAAAAAACACCGTTTGATGATCAAAAAATTCCAATTCTAAAGTTGCTGCTTCTAAAAATGGATCAAAAGCCACTACTTTCATTCCCAATCCCAAAGCAACTTTAGCCGTTGCTTGTCCAATTCGGCCAAAACCAAGTACACCAAGTGTTTTTCCTCTTAATTCAATTCCTTTCGCATACGATTTTTTTAAATCGTTGAATTTAGAATCCCCAACCAACGGCATATTTCGATTAGATTCGTGTAAAAAACGAACCAAGCCAAATAAATGCGCAAAAACAAGTTCAGCCACAGAATGTGACGATGCTGCTGGCGTATTTATGACCGTTATTCCTTTTTCCCGTGCATATTCAACATCGATATTGTCCATTCCAACGCCGCCACGGCCAATAATTTTAAGGGTAGGGCAGTTGTCAATAATGTCTTTTCTGACTTTGGTGGCGCTTCTTACAAGCAACACGGAAACTTTATTTTTATTCAGATAATCTAACAGTTGTTCTTGGGCTACAGTGGTTAAATCCACTTCAAATCCAGCTTTTTCAAGTCCTACAATGCCGCTTTTGTCCAATCCGTCATTCGCTAATACCTTCATTTTATCTATTTTTATTAATTTATGCTAATTGTTTTTCAAGTTGTTTCATTGCATCAACCAAAACCTGTACGCTTTCTATTGGCAAGGCATTGTACATACTTGCGCGGTAACCGCCAACAGATCTGTGGCCTTTAAGTCCGCTAATTCCTGCTGCATTCCAAAGTTTGTCGAATGCTTCTTTATTTGCCTCATCAACCAAGTTAAAAGTAGCGTTCATCAATGAACGATCTTCTTTTTCAGCATAACCTTTAAAAAGTGGATTTCTGTCAATTTCAGCGTATATCAATGCCGCTTTTGCTTCATTCAGTTTTTCAACAGCAGAAATTCCGCCTAAATTTTTCAGCCATTCCAAGGTTAACATCGAAACATAAACGGCGAACACAGAAGGCGTATTAAACATACTTTCCTTTGCAATATGAACCTGATAATCCAATATTGACGGAATTTTTCTTCCCGATTTTCCTAAAACCGCATCTTTTATCACAATCAATGTGGTTCCCGCAGGTCCCATATTTTTTTGTGCGCCTGCATAAATAATGTCAAACTGGCTAAAATCTAACTGACGTGAGAAAATATCGGAACTCATATCGCAAATTAACGGACTATTTGTTTTTGGAAACGATTTTAACTGCGTTCCGTAAATGGTATTGTTTGAAGTGCAATGGAAATAATCTGCATCCGCAGGAATTGAATAATTTTTTGGGATAAAGTTATAGCCTTTTTCTTTTGATGAAGCAACCACTTCAACATTGCCCAAATTTTTTGCTTCTTTAATGGCATTTGAACTCCAGGTGCCTGTGTCTAAATAAGCTGCTTTTCCGTCAACTTTTAAAAGGTTGTAAGGAACTCTTAAAAATTCCAGACTAGCACCGCCTTGCAAAAATACAACAGAGTATCCGTCAGGCAGGTTTAATAATTCTTTCACTAAGTTGCAGGCGTTATCCATCACATCGACAAAATCTTTGCTTCTGTGTGAAACTTCAATTAAAGATAAATCAAGACCGTTGAAATTTAATAAAGCATCTGCCGCTTTTTTAATAACTTCTTGCGGTAATATTGATGGACCTGCACTAAAATTATGTTTTTTCATTTGGCGTAAAATATAAAATTTATGAACGCAAATTTCGGGAAAAAAGACGGAGCAAACCTTATAAAAATTAAAAAATGTGTTAGATATTTAACAAAAATTGGAAAGTGTCAATGCCATCGGCGTAGTCCTCTAATTTTGGATGCTGCGTTTGTCCGAATTTTACAAAATTTAAATCGTTTTCGTTGCAAACGATACACTGAATGACTTCTTTATCAGCATCCAATTTTTTCAATAAATTTTCAAAGGAATCGTAAAATTCATAAAAAAGTGTGGCGATGGGCGATGCATAACTCGGATCTTCTTTTAACATCACAAAGCCATTGTCCTTAATATTGAACAAACTCATTAAATAAATGGCTTTGTTATAATCGTAGTTGTTTTCGTATTTTTTAACATTTATGATTTCGTTGAATTTAAACAACGCATTAAAAAGCAGGTCGAAATTGTAATTTACAGGAACAAATATTTTGGAAACGCTTCTGCACCCCAAACCAAAATATTGAAAAATATCTTCGCCTAAAGCCTCAAGTTCCTGTTTGGTTTCCTTTCCCGTAATGATGGCCGCAGAATTTTTGCTGTTTCTGATGATGGCAGGATATTTCCCAAAATAATATTCAAAATAGCGCTTGGTATTGTTGCTTCCGGTAGCAATTACAGCGTCAAAATCAGCCAATTTTTTTTCTGTAAAAGCGATTTTATTTTTAAAATACGGATGGTAATATTCCAAAAACTTGGCAATTAAAGGCAAAAAATGTTTATCGTTTGAAGAAAGTTTCACCAAGGCATTGTTGCCGCTTAATAATACCGTTAAAAAATCGTGAAAGCCAACCAAAGGAATATTTCCCGCCATAATAATGGCAATAGTTTTAGGCGCTTTATTTTCAGCAATTTTGTAGGTTGAAGTCCACTTTTCCAAATTTTCAATGGTCAGCGCTTCACTCCAGCTTTCAAAAGCTTTTAAAACATTTTCCTGGGTAAACCAACCGTTAAATTCTGAAGCCCTGTTAATTTGCATTTTAAACGCATCAAAAAGAATGGGATTGAACCCAGCGCTTTCACTTTTCTCCATTTTTAGTGTTGAAAACTGTTTGAAAAATTCACCGAGTTTTGCGAAAGCTTCTATCCGTTGGCTTAAATTCATTCTATGGTATCTTAAAATTAAAATTTTATCTTTGTGGCAAAATTAACCTAAATAAAATTATGGCCATAAAAATAACCGATGAATGTATTAATTGTGGTGCTTGTGAACCGGAATGCCCCAATAATGCGATCTACGAAGCATCCGAAAATTGGAAATTTTCTGATGGAACAAAATTGTCAGGAAAAATAATTTTGGCAAATGGAGAGGAATTTAATGCTGATGAAGCTCAAGAACCTGTAAATGATGAATATTACTTTATAGTTGCCGATAAATGTACGGAATGCAAAGGTTTTTTCAACGAACCGCAATGCGCCGCTGTTTGTCCGGTAGACTGTTGTGTGCCAGATGAGGATATTGTTGAAACAGAAGAACAATTATTGGCAAAACAACGATTTTTGCATAACGAATCTTAGGATTTTTTGTGTAAATAGTTGACAGTTGACAGTTTCAGAAGGCAGTAAGTTGAGATTTAACCAATCAATAAAAACGATTAAACTGACTTTCGTTTTAGAATCAAAAAACCATAACGAATAAAAAGCATAACCAAAATTGGAATAATGGAGATATTAAAAACCTGTATTTTCAGCATCCATAAAACTGCCTGAACTACCAATAAAAACAGCAATAATTTAGTATAATTTGCTAACCATTTAGGGAGAACTTCTTTAAACATAAAAAAGGAAACGACTAAATTTGGCGCAAATGCCCATAAAAAGTTAAGATTTTCATAGGTTGCGGTGTGGCTGGTGGCAAACCAAAGCAATAACACCACAACACCGATTGTTCCGGTAATAAAATAGAGGGAAAAATCAACCCATTTGGTTCTTTTTTTGGCGGTATAATCTTGATAAGTTTTAAAAATAAAAAAGAAACTTATCAATAAAAAAACAATAAAAGGCTGAAAAACGGAAAAAGGCTGAGGCTGTTTTACTTCATTTAAAACAGTATTGTCTGCTTTAACCAAAGGAATATTTTTACCATCAACATTGATGGTGGCGTTATTAAAACCTAAATAAATATAATCGGGTAAAAATTTAAATTCGGCAGCAGTTGCGGGTCTGTCTATCACAGATCCCAAGGCCAAATCGATCCCGAATTTTCCCCATTTAAATTCTTCGGCAGTGTAATCGGCAATTAAATCCCGGTGCGATTTCTGGTCTGTAATATGGTTGTTGTTAAAAGTGACTTTGTCTTTTAAGACCACCTTAATGACTTCTTCTATTTTTGTGGAACAATTGTCGTAAAAGAAATCGTACTGATAGGACATATTTTCTGGTTTCGCGTTGTTTTCCAAAAAATCATAAACAGCCTGAACATCCGCTTCGTTTAAATCCAGTTCCTGTGTTTTTACCCAGCGGTTTTCATAATTAAACTGTTGCAGAAAATAACCATAACGCGTGGTTGAAAGCTGGTAAATCAACTTTCCTTTGGCAAAATTGAGATAGAAATTTGGTTTATTGAAGTCGAATGTGCCATAATTATAGATTTTATCCAACTTCAAAAGTGGGTCGTAAACCCGAAATGCGCTATGGCCAAAAGCACTGTACAAGTCAGTTCCCGGTCCGCAGGTAACAACGCTCACGGTTGCTTCAGAAGATAATTTTTGTTGTGCCGTCAATTGAAAGCAACTAAAAATAAATATGAAAATGAAGTGAATTATTTTTCTCATTTTGTTGAAAAACAAATAGTTAAAAATTTATTTGATTCTTATTAGCTTTTTTATCCTAAATAAGTTGAAAAGCAAATAATTTACATTTTTTATATTCTTAGATAAAAAAGCGAATGTAAAAAAACTTTAGAAGTTAAACTTTAAATTTAGGAAATATTATGGTTAATAAATTCCAAAACACGTTTTTCGCTCCACAACAAATCTTTGCCGAACAGGGTAGAATTAAATCCAACGTGACCGCCATATTTAGGTGTTTCAAAATATACTTTTTGATGATTTTTAGTTTCAGAAAAAGGGAAACAACTTTCCGATAAAAAACTGTCGTCCAATGCATTAATAAGCAGTGTAGGTTTTTGAATATCAGGAATAAATTGTTTGCTGCTGTTTGTTACCCAATAATCTTCGGCATTTTTATAGCCAAATAACGGTGCTGTGACGGCATTGTCAAAATCTTTAAAGGTTTTCGATCTTTCAATAACTTCTTTGTTTAGATTGGCTTCCGGGAATTTATTTAATTTCTGAAGCGCTTTTTCTTTGAGTGTTTTCATAAACATATTTTGATATAATATGTTTGAAAGGCTTTCCAAAGCAATGGCAGAGCCTCCTAAATCACAGGGAACGGATATTGCGGCGGCACCTTTAACTTCATCTGGCATATTTTTGGTAGTTCCCATATATTTTAGCGCGATATTTCCGCCCATACTGTAGCCCAATATAAAAATATTTCGGTATTTGTTTAGCGATAATAAATAGTTGATGGCCAAATCAACATCATCGGTTTTTCCGCTATGATAGGCGTAAGGTTTGTTGTTGTCTTCGCCGCCGCAACCCCTGAAATTAAGCGCTGCGCCGTCTATATTTTGTGAATTCAGATACTTGAGCACAGAAATAATGTACTTGGATTGTGAACTTCCCTCCAAACCGTGCAAAGCCAAAACTGCAGTTTCAGACCCAACAGAAGATATATCCAAATCAACAAAATCATTGTCAACGGTTACAATTTGCGCTCTGGAATATTGAATGTTATCAACAAAAAATAACGTTTTATAAGCGGTGTTAAAATGGTTATTTCTGAATAAAATCGCTGGTTTATAGGTAGATTTTATATGTGGCATTTAGCAATTTATTAAAAAGTTATATTGAATTAAATTTTACTGAAAAACAATGATTAAATTTACGAAAAATAAAAACAACGATGCTAAAAAAATACATTCCCAATTTATTGACGCTGCTCAACTTACTTTCAGGAACCATTGCGGTCTATTTTGCGGTTAAAGAAGAACTGGTTTTAGCGGCCGGTTTTGTTTTTTTAGGGATATTTTTTGACTTTTTTGATGGATTTGCAGCACGATTGCTGAAAGTTCAGGGAGCATTGGGAAAACAGCTGGATTCATTGGCAGATGTGGTTACCAGTGGGGTAGTGCCGGGAATTGTGTTATTTCAGCTCATTTCTAAATCGATAGAAAATGAAACTTGGGAAAATGCCGTTAAATCGGTTTTAAAAATAGGAAACGAACATTATTTTACAAGAACTTTCTTTATTTCCTTAATTGGTTTGGTGTTTACGCTTGGCGCAGCCTACCGATTGGCAAAATTTAACATTGACGAACGGCAGACAAGTTCTTTTGTTGGACTGCCCACACCGGCTGGGGCTTTGGTGGTTTTATCATTGCCGTTAATATTAAATTTCAGCGGAAATGAATTTGCGTCCGCAATTATTCAAAATGTTTGGTTTTTAATCGGATTGGCCATACTTCTTTGTTATTTAATGAATGCGGAAATTCCGCTATTCTCCTTAAAATTTAAAGATTACAGTTGGAAAAAAAATAAAATAAAGTTTTTGTTTATTATTCTTACGGCCGCTTTAAGCGCACTATTTCAGTTTATAGCAATTCCATTGGTGATATTGCTATATGTTTTGATGTCGACCCTTGAAAATAAGCTGATTAAAAATGCAGCTTAAAATTTTCTTCTTTTCAATTCAAAATCTTTTCCTAAATAAACACGTCTAACTGTTTCGTCTTCGGCAAGTTCTTGCGGCGTTCCTTCTTTGAGAATTCCGCCCTCGAACATTAAATAGGTTTTATCAGTAATAGCAAGTGTTTCCTGCACATTGTGGTCGGTTATTAGAATGCCGATATTTCTGTCTTTTAAATGCGCCACAATATTCTGAATATCTTCAACGGCAATGGGGTCAACGCCGGCAAAAGGTTCATCCAATAAAATAAATTTAGGATCAGACGCCAAAGCTCTGGCTATTTCGGTTCTTCTTCGTTCGCCTCCAGATAGTAAATCGCCTCTGTTTTTGCGCACGTGATTCAAACCAAATTCACTCAGTAGGGATTCCATTTTTTCTTTTTGATCAGCCTTCGACATATTGGAAAATTGCAATACGGATAAAATATTGTCTTCAACAGACAATTTTCTGAAAATGGAAGCTTCTTGCGACAAATAACCCACACCTTCTTGCGCTCTTTTGTACATCGGGAACTTGGTTATTTCCTGATTGTCCAAATAAATTTTTCCTTCATTGGGCTGAATCATACCAACAATCATATAAAATGAAGTGGTTTTTCCGGCACCATTCGGACCTAATAATCCAACAATTTCTCCCTGTTCCACCTGCAATGAAATTCCGTTCACCACATATTTGCTCCCGTATTTCTTTTTTATATTTTCTGCTTTTAATATCATTGTTGTATATCTGTTTAACTGTTTAATCGTTGAATTGTTAAGATGTTGAGCTGTTTATTCAAATTTTTAAAGCCAATGCATCAGCTGGCACGTTCGCTTAAAATGTTCACTGAACATTTTTTTAACGCTCTGTCCCCCCCTCGGGGGTTAGGGGGCTTAATTCTTCCCAATATTCATAAGCCCTTCTTAAATGTGGAATTACAATGGTGCCGCCAACCAAAGTCGCAATAGAAAGTGATTCCATCACTTTTTCTTTGGAAACGCCTGCTTTAAAACATCCTTCTAAATGGTATTTGATGCAATCATCGCACCGTAAAACGGCTGAAGCCACCAAACCCAACAATTCTTTTGTTTGAACGTCTAAATGACCTGCTTTGTATGCATTGGTGTCAATATTAAAAATTCTTTTGATGATTTTATTGTCATCAGCCAAAATTTTATCGTTCATTTTTGCGCGATATGCGTTAAATTCTTCTACTTGATTAGGCATTTTTAAGTTCTTTTTTGCGTTCATTTTTTAAAACCACTTTCGATATCAGTATACTTACTTCATATAAAATAAGTATTGGAATTGCCACAATAATTTGGCTGATAATATCTGGAGGTGTAATAACAGCAGCAACAATCAACACCAAAACAAGGGCGTGTCTTCTGTATCTTCTTAAAAAATCGGGGGTAATTAAACCCATTTTGGTTAAGAAATACATCACTATTGGCAACTCAAATATCAATCCGGAAGCCAATACCGATGATCGTAACAATGAGATATAGGATCCAATTTTAATATTTCGCTCAACCACGTCACTTACAGAATAATTTCCCAGAAAATTTACGGAAAGTGGCGTTACCACATAATAACCAAACAAAACACCGATAAAAAATAAAAAGGAAGAAACAATGATAAAGGCAAGTGCGCCTTTGCGTTCTTTTTCATACAGGCCCGGACTTATAAATCTCCATACTTCCCATATAATAAAAGGAAAAGCCATTATAAATCCGGCAGTTATGGATACCCAAATATGCACGCTAAATTGTTCTGCCATTTCCAAACTTTGGAAGGTAAACGGGATATCATCTATGCACAAACCTTCCGTACCAAAGAATCGCGATACACTGCAAAATGCACGATACGTCCAAAAATTAGGATCTTTTGGCGCAAATATTATTTTGTTGAACAGAAAATCCTTCATTAAAAATGCGATAATTCCAAACACAAATATTGCAGCGCTAGATCGCACCAAATGCCATCTCAATTCTTCAACGTGGTCTAAAAAAGACATCTCTTTTTCAGGTTCGGCTATTTTTTTTCTCATTTTAGAAAATCCCTTCTTTAATTAGATCGTGCAAATGTACGACACCTGCGTATACCGAATTGTCTTCAACCAAAATTTGGGAAATTTTATTATTTTCCATCGTTTCCAGCGCTTCAATGGCCATCGCATCAACATTGATTGTTTTCGGATTTTTGCCCATAATATTTTCAGCGACCAAATTACTGATATCTGGTGAATTGGTAAGCATTCGTCTTAAATCTCCATCAGTAATAATGCCAATAATTTTGTTATTTTCAACAACTGCGGTGGTGCCCAATCGTTTTTTTGAAATTTCAATAATCACATCTTTAATGGGTGTTGTTGGAGAAACTTGCGGCATTTCATTTTTTCCGATTAAATCGCTCACCCTCAAGTACAGTTTTTTTCCCAAAGCGCCCCCCGGATGGTATTTTGCGAAATCTTTGCTTGAAAAATTATTGAGCTTCAATAGGCAAATTGCCAAAGCATCGCCCATCACCAATTGCGCTGTGGTGCTTGATGTTGGCGCTAAATTATTTGGGTCGGCTTCTTTTTCAACAAAAGAATTCAACATAAAATCGGCATTTGTGCCTAAAAAAGATGCTGGGTTTCCGGTAATTGCAATTATTTTGTTTCCATAATTTTTAATTAATGGCAATAAGACTTTTATTTCAGGCGTATTTCCGCTTTTTGAAATGCAAACCACCACATCGTTTTCCTGAATAATTCCCAAATCTCCGTGTATGGCATCGGCCGCGTGCATAAATATTGCTGGGGTTCCCGTAGAATTTAACGTGGCAACAATCTTGGTTGCAATATTGGCGCTTTTGCCAATTCCGGTCACAATAACCCTTCCTTTAGACAGATGTATAAAATTTACGGCATTTTCGAAATCTGCATCTAGAAAATTCACTAAATTCGCGATCGCTTTGCTTTCAATTAAAATTGTCTGCTTTGCATTCTCAATAATTGTATTTTTATTTTTCAAAAGATCAAGGTTTTTAACAAAAAAAAGTTTTATCTTTAATTTTAAACAAAAATATATTTATTTAATTAGAAATTGAATAAACTGCTAATAAAAAAGTAAAAGTCAAATTTTGTGAAAATTTTTATATGGGCAACTAACATATT
>Ga0209643_1000848_pt1 | contig 38080 bp, 39 predicted proteins | sample AutmiccBRH37_all_FD_187383 | JGI IMG/M metagenome (GOLD analysis project Ga0209643, IMG submission 187383) | Deep subsurface microbial communities from Mt. Terri, Switzerland - Autotrophic microbial communities BRH/37_all (SPAdes) (version 2) | ecosystem: Environmental > Aquatic > Deep...
CCGCCGCCGTGTCGGTGTCAGCGCTCGTAGCGCTGGTACTGGTTCTCGTCGTAGGCCGGCATGTCGCGCAGGCCGTCCTCCGACTTCTGCGACATCAGGATCATGTTGTCGTCGCCCATCCGCAGCTCGCTGAAGGGAACGACCACGTCCTTGTCGCCGATGCCGAGGAAGCCGCCGACCGAGATCACGGCGAACAGCGCATTGCCGTCGCTGCTCATCACGATGTCCTCGACGTCGCCGACCTCGTTGCCGCGCAGGTTCACGATGTCACGGCCGAGGATCTGATCCGCACGCATGCGGTTCATCTCGATCGGCTTGCCGTCAGCCCAGGTCCGGTCGGTGTCCACCACGGCGACGCCCACCACCGGCTGGCCGCGGTCGCCGGCGTTCTGGGCGCGCTCCACCGGCGTGCCGCGCTCGCGGTCCGGGTTGATCCGGTTCACGTCGGCGCCGGCCTGGCGGTCGACGTTCACCTTCGGATCGGCCTGCTCGACCTTCACCTTCGGGTCGGCCTGGTCGACCTGCACCTTCGGCTTCGCCTGATCGACCTCGACCTTCGGCTTGGCCTGCTCAACCATCACCCGGGGCTGAGCCTGCTCGACCCGCACCTTCGGCTCGGCCTGCTGCACGCTCACCTTCGGCTGCGGCTGGGTCACCTCGACCTTCGGCTGGGCCTGCTGGACCGTCACCTCCGGCTGCGGCTGGGTCACGTTCACCGTCGGGCGCTTCTGGTCGACGGTGACCGTCGGCTGCGACTGCTGCACGGTCACCTGCGGCCGGCGCTGCTCGACCATCACCTGGGTCCGCTCGAGCCGGTCGCCCTCGGTGAACTCGGCCTCGCTGATCCGCTGGTTGCGGTCGCGGTCGAGGTCGGTGAAGGTCTGCTGCATGCGGTTCTGGCCGCCCTGGGCGGAGAAGCAGCGCATGTATTCGTCGCGGCTGATCTCGTCGTCGTTGTCGCGGTTCAGCGCGGCGAAGATGTCGCGCTTGTTCGCCGCCAGCTCCTGCGGCCCGATCGAGCCGTCCTTGTCGTCGTCGAAGCGCGACAGCTGCTGCCAGCAGGCGTTCTGCATCGTCTGGCCCTTCGCCGCCTGGTTCTGCTGCGCGGCGGCCGGCAGCGCGAAGGCGCCGATGACGAGCGCAATGGCCGTGGTTCCAAAGATCCTGGTCATGAAAATCCTCTCTCGGTTCGGGAAAGCAGTCCGCCGGCATTCACAAGCGCGTGCCGCGGTGTTTCGCCGACCAACAGGGGCAGGATCGAATGGTTCCGAGAAAATGGCCAAATCTGGGCCGAATAGAGGCAGAAGAAGGTCCGTGCGTTGTTGTTGATGAAGCTGAAGATGCAGTGACGGCCGACGCTATCCAGTTGATCGGGGCGGCTTCCGCTGTTCATCCCGACCGCACCCGGGGGCGCCTCCTTTCTGCGCCGCACCATTCGGAGGAGCTCGCTCCCCCTCCCGCACTTTCCCGGACGCGGCGCGCCAGCGTCGCGCGCCGGACCCGGGGGGCGCTGCGTGCGGAGAGGTTTTCCGGGTCACCCCTGGGTCCCGGCGCTCCGCTGCGCTGCGGCCGGGAAGGTGGGAGAGAGGAGCGGCCCGTCACCCCGGCCGCTCCCATGCCGGGTCCCAGCCGTGGAGGTCGGACTGGCCGCCGCGGACGAGGGGGTCGGGGTGGCGAGCCCAGGAGGGGGCGGCGGGGTTGATCGCGACGGGCGGGGCGATGCTGCGGAGGTAGGCGAGTTCGGCTTCGAGCGCCGCTTCGGCGCGGGCCTCGCGGGAGGCGATGGGGTCGGGGTCTTCCTCTTCGACTTCGTCGATGGAAGGTTCCTTTTCCTTCCCTTCCATTCCCTTTTGTTGGTCGGCCCTCATCCGTTGCAGGTCCGTGAACGGTGTGAACTCGTCCAGCGGCCGGCCCTCGAAACCCTCATACACATGCGGGACGATGATCGGCTCCGCCTTCTCCTCCGGTTCGGGCGCCAGCCCGCGGCGCCATTCGGCGAGCCAGCCCTCGGCCTCCGCGGTGGCGTGGCCGGGCCAGCGGGGGTCGATGCCGTCGAGCAGCGGGTCGGATCCGGCGAAGCCGCCGCAGGGGCTCGCCGCGTGTTTGTCCGGGATGAGGCCGGTGGCCTTGGCCTCGATCTCGATGCAGCGGACGGCGGTGCGGTAGTCGCCCTTGGCGGTGGCGAGCTTCGCGAGTGCCCGGAGCCGGTCGACCATCTCGGCGATGCCGGTCTGGCGGGCGATCTCGCGGCGGACGCGGAGGTCCTCGACGCGGCGGCGGATGTGCGGGCGGTCGAGCATGACGCTCGCCTGCTTGGCGGCACTGTCGGGGGCGTAGCCGGCCCAGCGCGCGGCGGCGGCGCCGCTGGCACCGCGGGCGACGTGGCGGCAGAAGATTTCCTGGCGGTCGGTGAGGGGCGGGGGTGAGGCTTCGGGCATGGCGGCTCTCCCAAGGGGAGGTGGCATCATGCGCTTATAGTCCTAGGAATACAAGTTCCATCCGTGCTTCCCCGGCCGCAGGGGCGCAGCCCCGGCTCTCCGCGCTGCGCCGTCCGGCCGGGGAATCAGGGGAGGGGCGGCGCTCGGGATGGCGACCGCCTTCTCGGTGTCGTCCCCGGGCAAGGGCGGAGCCGGCCCACCCGGTTGGCACCTGGGGGCTGATACGCGCGAGGGCCTGCTGCTGCTCTGCCCGTCGCACGATCACCACCGCACGATCCCGTTCGTCTCGGACCCACGGCGGATCAGCTTCGCGTTCGACGTCTGCCCGATTTAGCGGCGCCGGGAACGCCCGGTGCGCCGGGAACGTCCGGTGCTTGGCCCGTGTTCTCCTGACATCGCATCACAGGAGGCCAGCATGGCCATGACCAGCACAACGGGTACGACCGATGTCGCGACCGACGAGACCGGCAGCCTGATCGCCGCGAGCAAGGTCGAGGGCACCACCGTTTACAACCGGCAGGGCGACAATCTGGGACACGTCTACGACGTGATGATCGACAAGCGGTCGGGACAGGTCGCCTATGCGATCATGTCGTTCGGCGGCTTCCTGGGAATGGGCGAGCGCTATCACCCGCTGCCGTGGAAGATGCTGGACTACGACACCAGCATGGGCGGCTATGTCGTCGACCTGGACAAGGACCGCCTGGAGGGCGCGCCAGCCTACAGCGCCAGCGAACGGCCGGACTGGCGCGATCGCGACTATACGCACCGGATCGACAATTTTTACGGCGTGACGCCCTATACCGGCTGGGTGTGAGACGGCAGCGGGATCGGCGGCCCGAACGGGTGGCCGATCCCTGCCTGAGCGAAGCGGGCGCGGAACGGCGCTGCGTCCCGCCGCGGGCGTCAGCTGTAGATGCCGAAGTCGCCGCCGGTGCCGCTGCCGACAGCCGCGTCCTCGGCCGCGACGGCCGTCAGTGCCGGTGTCGACCAGACCTTGCGCGCGGGGGTGCCGTCGTCGTCGGCGATGTCTTCACGCTCTTCACTCATCCGCGCGGCAGAAAATCGCCCCGGGGGCGGACGCCGTCGCCCGCCGCCGCGGGCGTTAGCTGTAGACGCCGTACTCGGGGCCGGTGCTGTCAGCGCTCACCGCCGCGTCGTCGGCCGCGATGGCCGTCAGTATGGGCGTCGACCAGACCTTGCGGTCGGTCGTGTCACCGTCTTCCGCGCCGGGGCGCGCGCACTCGTCGTTCATTCGCTTCTCCTTCGGTCCGGGCCGCTCGCGGCGCGACGATAGTGCGGCCGCCGCGGCTGCGCCATACCGCGCGCGTCTTCCCGCAGGAGGGTCGAGTGGGATCGCTAAGAAGGGTTTAAGGGAGAGTCCAGGCGACGGCGGCGCGGTGGAGGTCGGCGGCCTGCGACCTGCTCGTCGCGCGTTTGCACCGCGGTCCTCAGGGCGGCGCAATCGGTCCGCTATCGGCGAAATCCTGATCTGGCTCAATGCGCGGCGCGCATCGTCGATGCGACGATTGCCGCGATGGACGTCGAAGAGAGGGTCGCCGCATGAGTGCCGAGACGGTCGCGTTCCGCGACGACCAACCCGGGCGGACGCCGGCCTGGAGATGGTTCGCCGGGCTGGGGCTCGCGCTCGGCCTCTGGGCGGTCGCGTACAGCCAGCTCGTCCCCCTGTCCGAACGGCTGGTCTCGCTGCTGCCGGTCGAGCGGGCGAGCCATCTCGGCGAGGCGCTCGCCTTCTTCTTCTACGACACGCCTAAGGTGCTGATGCTGCTGACGCTCATCGTCTTCGCGATGGGCCTCGTGCGCAGCTATTTCTCGCCCGAGAAGACGCGCGCCCTGCTGGCCGGCAAGCGGGAGGGGGCCGGCAACGTCATGGCCGCCGGCCTCGGCATCCTGACGCCCTTCTGTTCCTGTTCGGCCGTGCCGCTGTTCATCGGCTTCGTCTCCGCGGGCATTCCGCTGGGCGTGACCTTCTCCTTCCTGATCGCGGCGCCGATGGTGAACGAGGTGGCGCTCGGCCTGCTGTTCGGCCTCGTCGGCTGGAAGGTGGCGCTCACCTATCTCGGCTTCGGGCTCGGCATCGCCATCGTCGCCGGCTGGGTGATCGGCCGCCTGAAGCTCGAGGGCTGGCTGCAGGACTGGGTGAAGGAAATCCATGCCGGCAGCGGCGTGGTGGTCCCGGATGAACGGCCGACCTTCGTCGATCGCATCCGGCTGGGCATCGATGCGGTGAAGGACATCGTCGGCCGGGTCTGGATCTGGATCATCGCCGGCATCGCCGCGGGCGCGCTTATCCACGGCTATGTGCCGGCCGACCTGATGGTCCGGATCATGGGGGCGGACGCCTGGTGGTCCGTGCCGGCGGCGGTGCTGATCGGCATCCCGATGTACACCAACGCGGCCGGCGTGATCCCGATCGTCGAGGCGCTGCTCGGCAAGGGGGCGGCGCTCGGCACCACGCTCGCCTTCATGATGTCGGTGATCGCCCTGTCGCTGCCGGAGATGATCATCCTGCGCAAGGTTCTGACGCTGCGTCTGATCGCGGTGTTCCTCGGGGTCGTCGGCACGGGCATCCTGGCCGTCGGCTACCTGTTCAACATGCTGTTCCACTGAGAATTGCAACCACAGATGTGCAAGGAGTCGCGCGATGAAGGACGTGAAGGTGCTCGGCCCGGGCTGCAAGCGCTGCGAGGCGACCGAGGCGATGGTGAAGAAGGCCGCGTCGAAGCTCGGGATCGACGTCAGGGTCGAAAAGGTGACCGACTATGTCGAGATCGCGAAGTTCGGTATCGCCTCGACGCCGGGCATCGTCGTCGACGGCAAGGTCGTGCATGCGGGCGGGCTGCCGAAGGAAGACGCCGTCGAACGGTGGCTGCAGGCGTGATCGCCGTTCGGCCGTCGTAGCGGGTCCGGGATAGTGAGGGACGTGGGGGTGGCTCCAGGTGCCGGTCGCGCTGACGACGTGCCGTCCCCGCCACACGCCTTCGGCGGCCTCGACGGTCAGCAGGTCCCCCGCGCTGTGCACGGCGGCGACGCGGACCGGGCGCTGCACCGGCGGATCGTAGCGGGCCTCGTAGGCGGCGAGATAGGCGATCACCGCGTCCCGGTCCGGAAAGCCGTCGGGGCTCGGCGGCATCTGCCAGCCGGCCAGCGAACCGTGTTCCGCCGGGGAGAACAGCCGCAGCGACCCCCAGCCGTGCAGCCACGCGTCGCCGGCCCGCGCCTGCGCATCGAGGATGACGAAGTCGAGCCCGGCCCGCCGCAGACAACAGCCCGCGACCAGCCCCGCCTGACCGCCGCCGATCACGACGACGTCGTGGGTGTGCCGTTCCTGACGGACATGTCACCTGTCGGGTAGCGGTGGGAGGGGTCTGTAGGGAGGCGTGATGGTGGGAGCGCAACGAAGCGCGGGCGTCTCGCATTTGCTGGCCGGGCGAGCGCCTCGGCCGGGCGAGCCCGAGGAGCCGGGCCAGATCTGTAGTGGGGTAGGGCTGCCAGGGCAGCAGGGCAACCGGACCAGCCACGCCAGCACTGCCACGGTGGGTGCCACGGCCGCATCCGTCAGGATACTAAGCTATGAAAGGATGCGCTTGAACAGCGGCGTGTTGAGGTTAGACCCAGAGGGCACCTGGTGCTGGCGGTTCAGGACCGAAAGCTTAAGATTGAAGGTGGTGGCCTTCTGCGGCGCGCTGTCGCATATTCTTGGCGAGGTTGCACCAGCGGCGGGAGATTCGCATGACCAGTGTGTTCGTCGCATACGCAGCAGGAAATGATTATCACAGTTCGATAATCGATCACGCCTGCCAAGCGGCATCGACGGTGCAGCGAAAAATCACTCCGTGGTCCCGGCTCGAAACAAGTGGTCACCCTATTGCTGCTTCCGTCGAGGCCTGGATAGAGGAGTCTGATGCATTTGTCGCCGACATTTCAAATGTAAATGATAATGTAACGTATGAAATTGGGTATGCAATAGGATTGGGCCGGCCTGTTCGGTTGATACGGTCGTCACACCTGGATTGGAATCCAGTTAAATCAGTCGGTCTATTGGATACTCTTGGGCACGATAGTTATGATTTGTCATTACCGCTGCAGACGATATTGGATAAAGATGATTATACTCCCCATTGGCCGCGTATAGATAAGAACAGAAAGCAGCCGGTGTTCCTTCTTCAGCCGGTTCAGGCGAATGAAGTTTCGCTGCGCGTAACCAGCGCGGTTAAGAAAATTGCCCGCGTCAGATTTCGTAATTTTAATCCTAGCGAAATAAGCCGCCTTAGTGCGAGCGAGGCGCACGAGCAGGTCATGTCTTCCTATGGAGTTATTGTATTTTGGGATGCCCGCGATTGGGACCCACGCGACGGAGCGGAGGCAATTAGAAACAATCAGAGGGCAAGTTTCATGTATGGGCTGGCGCGAGGGGCGGGCGTACCTGCTCTTCTCTTAGCGCGTCAGCAGGATAGACTGCCGCTGGATCTTGAAGACCAAGCCGATCGATGGACGGTCTTAAGCGATTTAGAGCGACTCGTAGCGGAATTTCGACTGACAGTCGCGGATTATCAGAATGAGGTTGTGGAAGGTGCGGTAAATAAACCGGAAAAAGTTCTGAGTATACTTTCGTGTGGCGACCCCGTCGCGGAAAATGAAGCATCCTCTTTGGCAGGTATGTTTCTGGAAACGGATGCTTACCAGCGCACTCTTGACGGCTCGGCAAATGTCTTGGTGGGCCGGAAGGGAAGCGGGAAGACTGCGGTTTTTTTGCAGGTGCGTGACGTCTGTCGGGCAGATAAAGATAACATCGTAATTGATCTTATACCGGAGGGCTATCAGCTTGTAAAATTGAAAGAATTTATATTGGACCAATTGGCATTTGGGGCCCGAAAAGAAGTCGTCGCCGCATTTTGGGAATATGTTTTATGGCTTGAAGTTGCCTACAAGATATTAGAGAAGGACGAGTTGCGTGCTCTAAGAGACCCACGGCTAACTAGCGGTTATAAGTCGCTTGAGTCGGCCTTCCGAAGGCGGGTCGATACTGGGAGAGGGGATTTCTCGGAGCGGTTAAAGCGGCTTGCGACCAATATAATTGGCCGATTTAATGAAGCTGGATTGACGCAACATGATCGTCGTTCTCTGGACTCATCAAAAGTAATTGAAATAATATACTCGCAAGACGTAAGGGAGCTTAGAGAAGCGGTTCTTAGTTATCTTAGGCTTAAAGGGTTTGTTTTGTTCCTTCTCGATAATCTAGATAGATTCTGGACGCCGGGCGGCTTTGATGCGGATGATGCGCTCATCGTGGTGGGTCTTATAGAGTCTATGCAGGAAATATCTAGAAGATTTTCAAGGAGAGAATTAGATTTCCGCTGGGCGATATTCGTGAGAAGCGATGTATATGAGTTTCTCGTTCGCGGAATGGCAGATTACGGGAAACTCGGAATTCAGAGTATTGAGTGGTCGGATCGCGCTCTAATGAGTGAATTATTTATACAAAGGCTCAGCAGCAACTTGGAGAAAAGTTCGACGCCATGGAATGAATTGTGGGCATTGGCCTCGGTGCAGTTTGTGTCGGGAAAGCCTGTAATGTCCTTCCTGATTGATGGAAGCATGATGCGCCCACGGTACCTTATAAGACTTTATGAAACTGCAAGAAGGCGGGCGATTACGTTTAATCGTTCAATTATTAGTGAAGAAGATTATATACTTGCTCTCAAGGAACTGGGGTGGCAGGTTCTGGAAGACCTGGATCGTGAAGTCATTGACCTCGTCCCCGAGGGGGGTGAGTTTTTATTCGAGCTTCTGGAGCAAAGAGAGGGTTTAACGCCGGATAAGTTTCGATATTTTTGCTCAAAGCGATTACCTAGTCAGGAGGATGTCGATAAGCTTCTAGATGTAATGATATGGAACGGGAGTATAGGAATAATAGAAGGCGCTGATGAGCGGTACATCTTTGACTGTGGCTATAAAAGGCAGTATATATCTTCGCAGGTAAAACGCAAAGGGTCATTGCCGCTAGTGATGCATCCGACGCTTGTGGCGGCGATAACATGAATAAGTGATTATGATGGCTTGCGCAAACGTTATTACTTCGTTTGTATTGCGAAGAAGCGGCGCGCGCGAATGGTCGGTAAGAAATTCTGCCTTCCATAGATCGTGGCACTCTAATCAGCCCTCACAGGCTCGCGGTTTTGCCGGCTGCAGTCGGGCTCAAGTCTCCCTCGATGCGTCATCCAGGGCACCCACCTCCCATCCCTGCACCCGAGCCCCCATCTAACATCGTTCCGCGGCCTCCTGCCGCGCCGATGGTGCTCTGATGTTCCGCTTCTTCGAGACCCTGGTCGATCCGTTCCCGGCCGCACCGCCGCTTCAGCCGCCGCGGGGGTTGTTCCGGTTCCTGCTCTATTACTCGCGGCCGCTGCTGCCCTATCTGGCGCTGATGTCGGTGCTGACGGCGGTCATCTCCGTCGCCGAGGTGGTGTTCGTCGGGTTCATGGGGCGGCTGGTCGACCGGCTGGGCACGTCCGCGCCGGCCAGCTTCTTCGCCGACCACGGCATGGAGCTGGCGCTGATGGGGCTGCTGGTGGTGGTGGTCTATCCGCTGCTGGTGCTGGTCCAGTCGCTGGTGACCCACCAGACGATCTTCGGCAACTATCCGATGATCGCGCGCTGGCTGTCGCACCGCTGGCTGCTGGGCCAGAGCATGTCCTTCTTCCAGGACGAGTTCGCCGGGCGCGTGGCGCAGAAGGTGATGCAGACGGCACTCGCCATCCGCGAGACCGTGACGAAGCTGATGGACGTCATGGTCTACGTCGTTGTCTATTTCACCGGCTCGATGGTGCTGCTGGGGCAGGCCGAGCCGTGGCTGATGCTGCCGCTGGCGGCGTGGCTGGCGGCTTACCTCGCGATCATGGTGGTGTTCGTGCCGCGCCTGCGCCGGGTGTCGATGGCCCAGGCGGACGCGCGGGCGCGCATGAACGGCCGCGTCGTCGACAGCTATACCAACATCCAGACCATCAAGCTGTTCGCGCACACCAGCCGCGAGCAGGACTATGCGCGCGACGCCATGGGCCAGTTCATCGCCACCGTCCACCGGCAGATGCGGCAGGTGACGGTGCTGACCGTCGCCCTCCAGACGGTGAACGCGCTGCTGCTGGCGGGCGTGGCGGCGATCTCGATCCTGGCGTGGCAGGCGGCGGCGATCTCGCTGGGCTCGATCGCGGTGGCGATCGCGCTGGTCATGCGCATCCGCGCCATGTCGGACCGGGTGCTGTGGGAGGTGGCGAGCCTGTTCGAGAACATCGGCACCGTGCAGGACGGCATCAACACGATCGGCACGACGCCGGCCGTGACCGACCGGCCGGATGCGCGCGAGCTGACCGTGCCGAAGGGCGAGATCCGCTTCGAGGGGATCCGCTTCCACTACGGCCGCGACGTGGAACGGCTGGGCGGCGGGGTGATCGACGACCTGTCGCTGACCATCCGGCCGGGCGAGAAGGTCGGCCTGGTCGGGCGGTCGGGGGCGGGCAAGTCGACGCTGGTCAACCTGCTGCTGCGCTTCCACGATTTGGAGGGCGGGCGGATCCTGATCGACGGGCAGGACATCGCGGGGGTCACGCAGGAATCGCTGCGCCGGGCGATCGGCGTGGTGACCCAGGACACCTCGCTGCTGCACCGCTCGATCCGCGACAACATCCGCTACGGCCGGCCGGACGCCGACCATGCGCTGGTCGCCGAGGCGGCGCGGCGGGCGCATGCGGACGGCTTCATTGGCGACCTGAGCGACCCCGAGGGGCGCACCGGCTATGACGCGCATGCCGGCGAGCGCGGCGTGAAGCTGTCGGGCGGGCAGCGCCAGCGGGTGGCGATCGCGCGGGTGCTGCTGAAGGACGCGCCGATCCTGGTGCTGGACGAGGCGACCTCGGCGCTCGACAGCGAGGTCGAGGCGGCGATCCAGGAGCAGCTGCTGGAACTGATGCGGGACAAGACGGTGATCGCCATCGCGCACCGCCTGTCGACGATCGCGATGCTCGACCGGCTGGTGGTGATGGAGGAGGGCCGCATCGTCGAGACCGGCAGCCACGACGAACTGCTGCGCCGCGGCGGCCTCTATGCGGGCCTGTGGCGGCGCCAGTCGGGCGGCTTCCTGGGGCTGGAGCAGCCGGCGGCGGAGTAGGCCGCCGGCCGCCTGCGCGTCAGAACCTGACCGGCTGCACGCCCGGCGTCGCCGCCGGCTGGGCCGTGCCGCCCGCCTGCTGGACCTTCAGGTGCCGGTCCTGGTTCTCGAACCAGCCGGCGATGTCGCGGACCCGCAGGGTGAGGTCGGAGACGCCGCCGCCCGCAGTGGCGATGTCGGCCACCGCGACCAGGCCGCAGCTGTCGCGCGCCGCCTCGCCCGGCTGCTGCAGCAGGCCGTCGCCGATATTCTGGACGCAGACGTCGGCCGCCTGCGGCGCCGGCGTGCCGGCGGGATCGAAGACCCAGGCGAGGATGCGGCCCCGGTCGTCGTCGCCCACGGCATGCGGGGCGCCGTACTTGCCGGTCAGGCTCTGCTCGATCTGGGCGACCGAGGGACGCGCGCTCTCGGGGAACTGCATGCGCCGGACGATGAAGTCGGACGCCGCCGACGCCGCATCGCCGCCGAACCAGACCTCGGTCCGGTCGGTACGGCCGCCCTCGTCGGCCAGGGTCGCGACCATGCGCGCGTCGCCGCCGTTCGCCGGATCGGACAGTGTCTCGAACCGCGCGTTGGGCGCGAAGGCGAGGACGGCCGCGCGTGCCGCGTCGCGGCTGGCGCCGAGGCGCACGCCGCTGACGTCGAAGGCGGCCGGTGCGGCGCGCGCCCCGCTGGTGGTGAGGACGACGCGCTGCTCGGTGGTGGCGGTGGCGCGGCTGCCGTCGGGCCGCGTCAGCGACGCCGTCTTGGTCTCGACGGCGGTCACCGAATGCTGCGGCGCCTGCTGCTGCGGCATGGTTTGCGGCAGGGGTTGGCCCGTCGCCTGCGGCTGCAGCGCGACCACCTGCTGGACGCCGGGCATGGCCGCCTGGGCCATGGGAGGCTGAGCGGGGGCGGGGGCCGCCTGCTGCGCGGGCTGCATCATGACGATGGGCGCCTGCGGCTGCGGCGCGACCACGTTCACCTCGATGCGCTGGCTCTCGACCTTGGCCGGCGCCTGCGGCGGTGCGGCGGGCACTGGCGGCGGGGCCCGATAGGCCTGCTGCGCGTCCATCTCCTGCACCGCGCGGCGCGCCTCGGCGAGCAGCGCATAGGTGGGCAGGCCGCTCACGGGGAGGCCGCGCAGGCTCTGGAACTCGACGATGGCGCGGCGGGTCGCCGGACCGTAGGCGCCGTCGGGTGCACCGGCGCTGAAGCCGTAGGCCGCACCGTAGCGGTTCAGCATCTGCTGCAGGTCGACCATGTCGGCGCGGCTGAGATTGTGGACCGGGGCGCGATAGGTGGGTTCGCGATAGGTCGGCCGCGGGGCCGGCTCGCGCTCCATGTAGATGATCTCGCGCTCCGGCGGCGGGGGGGCCGGCTGCGCCGGGCGCGTGATGGCACTGCCGATGACGCTGCCGACGACGCCGCCCAATGCACCGCCAATAAAGGCATTTCCGCCACTGCCGGCCTGCGCCGCGCCGCCCGACATGAGCAAGAAGAGAGAGCTCGTAAGCGCCGTTCCGATCGATAAACGATTCATTTGATCCCTCCCGGACTCAGGGATTCCAAGCAGAGCCGGCTTCCGCGCCGACGGTGACTGCCTGAACAGGATAGATGGATTCTTCCGTAAGTTGCCAGACAATATCGTCTGCGGCGAGATTGAGGCGTGATCTGCGTCACGCTGGGGATATTGGATATTGGCGGTCGGAACACAAAAAGCGGCCCGGCGGGGTTGCCGGGCCGAAGTGACGAGGGTAGTCAGGGGAGGTAAACCCGGTCGGTCACCGGACGTAGTAGACCTGATAGACCCAGACCGGGACGGGGCCGGACTGCACGTCGGCCTCGTTGCGGGTGAGCGTCCAGATCTCCGCGCTCTCTTCGGCCGTGATGCGGCCGTCGTCGTTGAGATCCATCAGCTCGAACATGCGGTGCGCCATCGTGCCGGGCTTGCCGCGCCGCCACTCGTCGCCGGTGAGCTTCTGGTCGCCGTCGCTGTCGAGCAGCGCGAAGTTGCGATAGGCGTGGAACGCCGCCTCGCCCTCGGAGACAATGCCGTTGCCGTCCTGGTCGGCGCTGCGGTCGGAAAAGGCGAACGGGCCGCGCGACTCGGCGTAGGCGTCGGCCTTCACGCCGGCGACCTTCTCCTTGGCGGCGACGCTACCGCCGAGCGACTGATAGTTGTCGCGCGCGTGCTCGATATATTCGCGCCGCGTCACCGTGCCGTCGCCGTCGGCGTCCATCTTCTCAAAATCCGACTTCTTGAAATCCGACCGGCCGCGCTCGCCCGCGGACGCCGCCTTCTCGTCGCCGCCCTTGCCCGAGGACGTGTCGGCGGGTTTGCCGGAGGATTTGTCGGCGGACTTCCCGGCGGACTTGCCGGCGGCGTCGGCCGCCGCGTCCTGATTCAGGCAGGCCTCGTATTCCTGCTGCGTGATGGCGCCGTCCTTGTCGGTGTCCAGCCTGTCGAACAGCGAGGTCCGCAGCTTCTTCATCTCGTCGTCCGAAACCTTGCCGTCGCCGTCCGCGTCGATGTTCTTGAAGCGCAGGGCGCAATCGCGCCCGCCGGCGGCCATGGACGCGCCCATCTTTTCGCGCGGCGCCTTGGTGGCGGAATCGCCCGTCGCGGCGAAGGCCGGCGTGCCGGTCAGCGCGGTGGCGCCGAGCATGAGGGGCGTGGCGACGGCGACCGTGGCCGCCGTCAGAAGATGGCGTTTCATGTCGTCCTCCCGGTGAGTGTCAGGTCGGTCGTGCGCGCCGTGGCGGCACGGGGGCCGGCGGGCCGAAACCCGCCGGCAGCGAACTCAGGTCCGCCACTCGTAAGGGTCGAGATCCCCAACCTCGTCGGCCGCATAGGGCATGTCGTAATAGTCGCTGCCGGGATCCCAGCCGTAGCCGTAGCCGTAGAACGGATAGGCGTAGGGGCCGGGGCGGACGCCATAGCCGACGTCCGGCTCGACGACGACGGCCTGCAGCTTGCCCTCCGTGTCGACGACGATGTCCTGCACGTAGCCGTAGTCGACATCGTCCTGCAGGCGGACATAGTCGCCGATCAGCTCGGTGGCGCGCCAGTTGCGCTGCTTCGTCGCGACGGTCTCCGGCGCGTCGTCGAACATGCCGTACTGCTCGGCGGTCTCCTCGGTCACCGGAACCGTGACGTACTCGCGGCCCGGCGCCACGGTGGCCTCTTTCCAGTCGACAACGAGATGCTTGTCGCCGATGTCCCAGAAGCCGCCGGTCGAGAAGACCAGCTTGCGGACCCTGTTGTCCGGGCCGAGGATCAGGTTCTCGACCTCGCCGATTTCTTCGCCGCCCGGGCCGCGGACGTCGGTACCGATCAGCCGGTCGACGCTCCAGCCGTCGGAGAAGGCGGTGGTGTCCCAGGTGCGGATGTCGACCTTGTCGCCCTTGATGTTCGGGGCGGACAGGGCGGGCGCAGCAGCAAAAGCCAGGGCCAGTGCCGAAGCCGCCAGGGTCAGGGGGGTGCGCATGAGCGTCCTCCTTCAGCGTTTCGGGATCGGTCGGTCGTCTCTGCGAGGCGCATCGCCGCGCCTTCACCCTCTCCCAACAAGACGCGGCGACCATTGTTCCGACAATTCTTCGCCATTTGCCGCCGCAATCCGGACGTGGTGCCGCGCGTCCCTCCGTTGGCAGCGCGGCGCGGCGGACGTACCATCGGCGTCGAGCCAAGCATCGGGGCCGGGCGCCGTCGTCGCCCCGCGTCCGCACGAGCAAGACCGGAGGAACGAATGGGCAGGAAGATCGCGATCATGGGTGCCGGCGCGGTCGGTGCCTATTGCGGCGCGCACATGGTGCGCGAGGGCGAAGACGTGACCTTCATCGACGCGTGGCCCGAGCACGTCGAGAAGATGCGCCAGGGGCTGCACATCACCGGCACGACGCCGGAGGAGGAGTTCACCGTGCCGGTGCGCGCGCTGCACCTGAACGAGGTCCAGCAGCTGTCGAAGGAGGCGCCGATCGACATCGCCTTCGTCTGCCCGAAATCCTACGACACGGCGTGGTCGACCATGATGATCGCCCAGTATCTGGCGCCGGGCGGGTTCGTCGTGTCGCTGCAGAACTGCATGAACGAGGAGACGATCGCCGGCGTCGTCGGCTGGGGCAAGACGCTGGGCTGCATCGCCAGCCAGATCTCGGTCGAACTGTACGAGCCGGCGCACGTGCATCGCGGCGTGAAGAAGGGGGGTGCCGCGCATACCGTCTTCCGCGTCGGCGAGGTGCACGGCCGGATCACCGACCGGGCCCGCGAGGTCTGCCGCCTCGTCGCCTACGGCGACAGCGCCAAGGTGACGGACAATCTGTGGGGCGAGCGCTGGTCGAAGCTGGTGGCGAACTGCATGCAGAACGGCCTGTCGGCCTGCACCGGGATGAGCGGCAACGAGATGGTGAAGACCGACGCGATCCGGCACTTCTCGGCGCGGCTCGGCAGCGAGGCGATCCGCATCGGCCAGGCGCTGGGCTATGCGCTGGAGGACATCCTGCACATCGATCCGGAGGTGCTGGCGCGCGCCGGCGAGGGCGACGCCGAGGCGACGAAGGCGGTCGACGCCCAGCGCCTCGCCGAGGCCGGCAAGCGCGCCGGCGGCCAGCGGCCGTCGATGGGCCAGGACATGGTCAAGGGGCGGCGCACCGAGATCGAGTTCCTGAACGGCTTCGTCGTGCGCAAGGGGGCCGAGGTGGGCCTGCAGGCGCGGGCGAACGCGACCCTGACCGACCTGGTGAAGAAGGTCGAGCGCGGCGAACTGAAGGCGGACCCGAAGCACATCACCGAACTGCGGCTGAACTGAACGCCATCCGGATCGGAGCGGTCGCCATGCGTCTCGACGGCCCCTGGTCGGCGGCGGAGATCGAAGCCTTCCTGGCCGCGGCGGTGATTCCCGTGCGGTTGGGCGTGGTGGCGCCGTCGGGCGATCCGCTGGTGCTGTCGGTCTGGTTCCTGCCGGAGGACGGCGCGCTGTGGTGCGCCACGAAGGCGACGTCGCGGCTGGTCGCGTGCCTGCGCCACCGCCCGCGCTGCGCCTTCGAGGTGGCGGCCGACGCGCCGCCCTATCGCGGGGTGCGCGGCCGCGGCGACGCGACCGTCGACCCGGCGCAGGGGGCGGCGGTGCTGGCACGGCTGCTCGACCGCTACGGCATCGCGCGGGACAGCCGTCTGGCGCGCATGCTGACCAAGCATCCGGAGCGGGAGGTGGCGATCCGCATCGCGCCCGACCGGATGACCAGTTGGGACTATGCCGCGCGCATGGCCGACGCGGTCGGCGCGACGCGCCGGGAAGAGGGAGTGCCGTCATGATCATCGCCGACGCGCAGGTGCACGTCTGGGGCGCCGATACGCCGGAGCGGCCCTGGCCGCCCGGACGGGCGGCGCAGGCTCACCGGCCGACGCCCTTCGGCACGGACGAGCTGCTGGGGCGGATGGACGAGGCGGGTGTCGCCCGCGCGATCATCGTGCCGCCCTCCTGGGAGGGCGACCGCAACGACCTGGGCATCGAGGCGGCGCGGCTGCACCCGGACCGCTTCCGGGTGATGGGCCGGCTGGCGCTCGAGGATCCGGCGAGCCGGACGAAGATCCCGACCTGGAAGCAGCAGACCGGCATGCTGGGCCTGCGCTTCACCTTCCACACGCCGCAGTCCAAGGTCTGGCTGACCGACGGGACCGCGGACTGGCTGTGGCCGGAGGCCGAGAAGGCCGGCGTGCCGATCATGCTGCTGCCGCCGGGCCAGCTCGACGCCGTCGACCGCATCGCCGAGCGGCACCCGAAGCTGCGGCTGGTCATCGACCATCTGGCGCGGCCGATGGGCGCCAAGGACGAGGCGGCGTTCGGCGACCTCGACGACCTGCTGAAGCTGGCGAAGCGGCACAATGTGGCGGTCAAGGCGACCGGCCTGATGGGCTATTCGACCGAGAGCTACCCCTGGCCGGCATTGCAGGGCCACGTGAAGCGGGTGGTCGAGGCGTTCGGCCCCGAGCGCGTCTTCTGGGGCACCGACATCACGCGCCTCACCTGCAGCTATCGCGAGGCCATCACCTTCTTCACCGAGGAGATGGACTTCCTGTCCGACGCGGACCTGGAGTGGATCATGGGCCGCGGCGTCTGCGAGTGGCTCGGCTGGCCGATACCGGACGAGGAATAGGGCGGACGAGCCGCCCACTTCGAGACGCGCCCGGCGGGCGCTCCTCAGCACGAGGCTCCCTGCCGCAGCCACTGTTTCGTCATGCTTAGCGATGTCCTCATCCCGGGGAGGGCCATAGGCCCGTCTCGAAGGAGGAGGGGAGCACCAAACGAGGGGACGACGAGAGTGACGCAACCACTGCTGTTTACGCCGATCCAGCTGCGCGACATCACGCTGAAGAACCGCGTGGTCGTCGCACCCATGCACCAGTATGCCGCGGAGAAGGGCTTCGCCACGGACTGGCACCTGGTCAACGCCGGGCGCTATGCCGCCGGCGGGGCGGGGCTGGTCTTCATGGAATCGACCAAGGTCGACCGCCGCGGCTGCGGCACGATCGGTGACCTGGGCCTGTGGCGCGACGAGCACGTGCCGGGCCTCGCGCGCTGCGTCGAGTTCATCCGGGCGCACGGCGCGGTGCCGGGCCTGCAGCTCGGCCATTCCGGCCGCAAGGCGCGGCGCTTCCGGCCCTGGCAGGGCGGCGCGCCGCTGACCAAGGAGGCGGCGCTGGCCGAGGGCGTCGACGACTGGGACGCCTGGGAGTTGGTGGCGCCGAGCGCACTCGGCAGTTCCGACAAGGAGCCGACGCCGCGCGCGCTGACCACCGCCGAGATCCCCGACCTCGTCGACAAGTGGGCCCAGGCCGCGCGCCGGGCGAACGAGGCCGGCTACGACGTGCTCGAGATCCACGCCGCGCACGGCTATCTGCTGCACCAGTTCCTGTCGCCGACCGCGAACGTGCGCAACGACGAGTATGGCGGGTCGGAGCTGAACCGGATGCGCCTCGCGGTGGAGATCACCGAGGCGGTCCGGGCGGTGTGGCCGGCGCACAAGCCGCTGTTCATGCGGCTGTCGGTCGAGGACGATGCGGGCTGGGGCCCGGACCAGAGCGTCGAACTGGCGAAGCTTGTGGGGCCGAAGGGCGTCGACGTGATCGACTGCAGTTCGGGCGGCATGCGCGGCTCGCCGGTGGTCGGCACCGGACCCGTCGGCTACGGCTACCAGGTGCCCTATTCGGACCGGCTGAAGCGCGACGGCGGCGTGATGACCATGGCCGTCGGCCTGATCGTGCACGCCGACCAAGCGGAGCAGATCCTGCAGGAGGGCAAGGCCGACCTGATCGCGCTTGCGCGGGAGCTCATGTACAACCCGAACTGGCCGATGGACGCGGCGCGCAAGCTGGGCGTCGACACGGCGTTCGAGACCATGCCGGATTCCCAGTCCTACTGGCTGTCGAAGCGCGCCTCGTCGGTGAAGGAGATGGAGCCTTCCACCTACCGCCGCGGCATCGCGGCGGAGTAGGCGGAGCGGCGCGGGCCGGGGAGCGGACGCGATGAGCCGGACCGCCGCCGCGAGACGCGTCGCGGCCGCGCTGGCGGCGGTCGCCGCGCTCGGCAGCCTGGCACTGGCGGCGATACCGGCCGCCGGGCAGGAGGCGGCGGCCCGGCCGGCGGACCGTTTGGCGGGACGGTGGACCGGGACCTGGACCGACTTCTCCGACGGCGCCCCGGTGCCGATCAGCGTCGCCATCGACACGTTTGGCGGCGGCGGCGGCGGCGGCGCGGCCGAGGCCACGGTCACCTATCGCCTGCTGTCGGGGCGGTCCCTGGAGCGCCGGCTGACGGGCTTCCAGGCCGGCAACACTGCCCGGTTCGACATGGGCGACGAGCAGTATCTGGTCTGCACGGCGGATGCGTCGGGGCGGCTCCGGGTGCGGATCGTCAATCCCCGGAGCACGACGAGCCTGCTGCTGGAGCGCGATCCCGTCCCAGCGCCGGGGCCGGCGCCGGGCGACCGGCCCGCGAGCGTCGCCGCGGCGGCGATGCCGGATCCGCCGCCGGTCGTGGCTCCGGAGCCCGGCCCTCGCCGGACCGAGGCTGCCCCACAGCCGCCGGTCGGACCCACTGCGGCGCGCGCGGATCCCGGGCGAGCGGAGTCGGGGCTCGGCGTCTGGAGCGGGCGTTGGCACGAGCCGGGCTCGCCGGGCTCCGGCCGAGGGCCGCTCCGTGTCGAGGTGGCGGATGCCGGCGACGGGATGCGGCTGGTGCACGTGTCCGGCGTCGCCGGGGTCACCGGGCCGGCGGTGGTCAGCGAGCGGCAGCTGCGCGCCGAGGGGCTCGTCCTTCCGGTGGGGCCGAGCCGGGATCTCGTCCTGGCGCACGGATCGGGCGACGGGCTGCGCCTGCGCCTGCTGATGCGCGACACGGTCCTGATGGCCCTCCTGACGAAGGAAGCGGCGGTCGCGGAGACGGTGCAGGCCGCGCCACCCGTGCCGGCCGCGCCGGCGGCACAGGTTGTCACGATTGCGCCGGCCGTGCCGGTCGCGCCGGCCCGACGCAGTGCCGTGGAGGCGCCGCGGCCGGAGGTGCAACGGGAGGCGCGACGTGAGCCGCCGCCCGATACGCCACCCGAGAGCTCACCGGGGCCGCAGATCCTCGCGGATATTCCGGGGCTCGACCTGCCGTTCCGTCCGGACCTGGTCCTGCCGGGACCCGTCGCGGCCGACGATCCTCTTGCCGAGGCCTATGCGGGTATCTGGATCGGGCAATGGGACGACGGCCGCGGCGCGGCGCTCGTGATCGACGACGTCACGGCGTCGGGCGCCCGTCTCGTCTATACGGCACCGGGGGACGACGCGCCATCCGCGCCGGACGCAGCCGCCGACGGCGCCAGTGCAGGTTTCGCCGTTTCCGGCCGCTTCGGCGGCGACGTGCTGGAGTTCGCGGAGGGCGGTGCGGCCTACAGGTTCATGCGTACTGGCCCGGACGTGGCGGATGCCACGGCGATGGGCGTGCCCGGCCGGGCATTCGGCACCTTCCTGCGCGCCTGGCGCCCGGAGCGGACCGCGCCTGCGGCGCCGGATCCGCCGCCGACGGCGGGGACGAGCTGACGCCGCGGATCAGCGCGGGCGCCGGTAGCGGCGGGCGCCGGGGAACAGCATGAGCGTCTTGGGCGGCGATGCCGCCTCGCCCCTGATGCAGGCCTCGCAGAAGCGGACGCTGTCGACGAGCGCCTGCAGGGTGTAGGGCTTCTGCAGCAGGCCGATCGCGACCGATGCGCCCTCGGCGGCGTGCTGGGGGCTGCCGCTGACGAAGAGAATCGGCACCTGCCAGTGACGATGCAGCAGTTCGGCGAGATGCACGCCGTCGCCTTCCTGGAGGCATACGTCGAGCAGCGCGAGATCCGGCTTGTCGTGACCCGCGGCGAGCAGGGCGTCGTGCTCGCAGGCGAACGGGCCGGCGACGTGATAGCCGGCGTGATTGAGGCTCCGCACGGCGAATGCGGCGAGGGAGGGCTCGTCCTCCACCAGCAGGATCCGGCCCGGCGAACGGAGCCTCGCTGTCTTCCTGCCAAGCGTGGGCGACATGTGCGCGCTTCCCCCCGATCTCCTGCCCGTCGGCGGGCAGCCTCATCCGCCTCCTGCGCTCACCTTTCGGTATGCGGCGGTGAAACCCTTGAGCGTGACGTGGATCCTGACCGGCTGGCGCTCCGTCGCGAAATAGAGGAGGACCGCTTCCTTGCCCTTGCGGAACTGCTGGACCAGAGCGTCCGCGGCGGCTCCCGAAATGACCGCGCGGCAGGCGACCTGGTCGCACTGGGCGATCGTCGCGACCAGGGGACGGTTGTCGTCGACGCCGAGGCCGAAGCCGCGCGCCTGGACCACCGGGGTGCCGATGTCCACCACGACGATGGGCTCCGTCGGGCTGCGCTGACCGACGCTCAGGCGGACCGCCACCGTGCCGACGCTCGTCTGGCCGCCGCTCTGCGCATAGGCGATGCAGGGCGCGCCGGGCGGGCAGCTCGTCTGCCAGGTGGCGGTCCGGCCCGGCGCATCGGTCTGCGCCGCCGCGCCGCCGGCCATGACGAGCAGGGCGATGGCGGCCGTCGCGGCGAGGTGTCTGCAGGCGGTGGGCGTCGGACGGCGGTGCATCTCAGCGGTCCAATCCGTCTTCCGATGCGCCGACGCGCTCCGGCAGGCCCAGTCCGTCGCGAACGGGAGCGGTGCCGGGGACGACTTCCCTGCCGATCGCCCATATCGCCGCCTGCGTCCGGTTCGCGACGCCGATCTTCTTGAGGAGATGGCGGATCTGCACCTTCACGGTCGCTTCGCTGACGCCCAGGTCGTAGGCGATCGCCTTGTTCGGCTGGCCCCGGACCAGGCAGGCGAGGATCTGGAGTTCGCGCCGGGAGAAGCCGCCGTCGTCGCGCGCCCCGGCGTCCCCCATCTGTTCTCCGAGATCGACCAGCATCGCCGCGAGCGGGACGGGCACGATGGTCTCGTCGAGCAGCAGCAGGCGGATCGCATGCCCGAGGGCGTCCTGGGAGACGCTGCGCAGCAGGATGGCATGGAAGCCGAGCTGCAGCGCGTCGCGGACCTGGGCGGGGGTGAAGGACGGCCGAAGGAGCACGAGCTTCGTCTCGGTCTGGTGCTCCTGCATCGCGTCGACCAGGGCCCTGGCTTCGCTGGCCCGGGCCGGGTCGTCGAGCACGATGAGGATCTCGGGCCTGGGAGGGGGATCTGCGGGCGGGCCGCGGTCCAGGTGCCGCTCGACGCGAAAGCCGACGCTTTCGAAGAACTGCCCCAGACCCTCGACGAGGAGACCCTCGCTTCCCACGATCAAAACGGTCGGCGCTGAAGCGGCCATGGCGTCACACCTCGCAGCAGGCTCGTCCGTGCGGGCGAGCGGAGGTTTCCGTTCGAGGCGTTCCAGCTGCCCCCCGATCCCGTTCCCGAGCATGTCAGTCTCAGAAGTTGCCGTTGAGCGCAGAGGCGACGCTGTCGACCCCGCTGCTCTGCGACTGGTTGACGTTGCCGTTGGTCGAGTTGTTGTTCGTCGCCGTCTGGTCCCCGGCGCTGCCCTGCTCGCGGTCGCCGATCTGGTTGTTGTCGCCGCGTATCACTTCGCAGAAGAAATTGGCGCTGGAGCTTGCGCCACCGGAGGGGCCGTTGCAGACGACATTCTCGACGTTGGTGGTCGACCGGCTGGGGCCGAGAAGCCCATCCTCGACCTGTTTGATTGCGACGGCGATGGCGACCCGACGGTCGCGTGCGGTGAACGACCAGGGCGAGTCGAACTGGCCTTTCTCGCCCGCTTGTGACGTCGGGACGCCGGCGGTGGCGATGAGCGCGACGGACATGCCGATCCCGAATACGCAGCGGCCGAGGCGGTGTTTGGTTGTGGGTCGCATGGCGGTCTCCTGCGGAAGGAGAAGGGGGGGGGGCGGCGGATGCCGCTCCCACCAGGGTTACCGGTAGAACTCAGTCGTCGCTGCCAGGCGCCTTGACCGTGACGCTGAGGTTGTTGCCGACTGCGGTGGCGACCGAGTTGACGATCGGCCCGCCGATCTTGCCGAGGTTGGTGTAGTTGTTCAGGCTGACGTTCTTGACCTCGGACAGCGCACTGACGTCCGCTACGCTGACCTGGGTCACGTCGCCGATGAAGATCGCGTCGTCCCGGGTGTAGGGCTCGATGGTGATGGACTTGTTGTTGCCCACCGCCGTCGCCGAACTGTCGACCGAGGCGTTCAGGATGTTGGAGACCTTCGACACGGCGGAGATTTGGGCCTTGTCGACCAGTCCGCCGACCGCGCCGACCAGGGTGGCCGCACCGACCAGATGGTGGGTGTTGATGTCGCCGTAGTTGTCGTCGAACAGCTCGTAGATCGCGAGCGCCGCGAGACCTTCCGGCAGACCGTACTGGTCGACGCCGCCTTCGACGGTGTCGAACAGGAACTGGCCCTCGTGCACCTCGACCATCACATCGCTGTCGATGCTCGAGTTGTTGCCGACGGCCGTCGCCGCGCTGACGACTTCCGGCAGCTCCGTCCTCGCGTCGAAGGAACCGGAGGGATCCACTGTCACTTCGATGGAACCGAGATCGAAGGTGGCACTGAGTTCGCCGGTCTGAGTCTGGGCGTCGATGATCCCGACGTCGCCCGCCTTGAACGAGGGGTTCAGATCCGGGTTTGTCGTCTGAAAGCTAGTCGGCTCGATAATCTCACTGCCCGGACCCGAATAGGTACCGTTGAAGGTCATCTCGCCGAGATCGACGACAGAGGTGCCTCCGTTAGGATCGTACTGGTTGTTCTTGACGCCGTCGACGATCGACTGCGCCTTCACGTCGCCCACCTGCACTTGGACGTTCTCGAGAAGGACCATGCCGGTTGGGTCAACCTCGACGTCGATTTCGATGTCCTTATAGACGTTCTCGTGGACTTTCAGGTTCCACTCCCAGTTCAGCTTGTCGAAGGCGCTGGCGGGGGTCGCGGCCATGCCGAGGATCATGGCGCCGGCCGCGACGCTCGTCAGGAAAGAAAGCTTGCTCGTCATTGACTCACCCTTTCGCTTGGTGCGGGTGTGTTCTGGAAGAAGCCCGTTTCCAGCGAGCACCCACTACTCGCCGGCAGGCCGAGGAAGTCCGTCATGATCTGGTACACTGCCATTTCCACGACGGACCTGAGGCCGAGCTGTATTGGCTCATTCTTGATATTCCCGGCCTCGAACTCGACGAGGGTCGTGCCAAAAAAGCGGAAGACGTTGGCTTCGACCTCGTATCCGTAAATCTGCTTCTGCAGGCTCCTGATGAACCGGACGCCGAAGGTGCGGCGGTCGATGACGCGGATGTCGAGCGCCACGTTGATCACGACGTTTCGCGCGTTGGCGCCGATGCCGGCGATCGCCAGGCCGAGCCCGCCGCTGACGATGTTGAAGTTCAGTTCCGTGACGGCACCCAGTACAAGGAAGTCGAAGCTCTGCAGCTTGAAGTCCGTGAGGCGCGCCGGAATGAACTTCTGCTCGGCCATGCGCATTTCCGCCAAAGGAATCCGCAGGTCGAAGCGTTCGACGAGGTTGACCATGCCGGTGCGTCCGAGCGCGGACATCACCATCTCGCTGACACCCTGGGAGATCTTGTGACCTTCGTCCTCGTAGTCGATCTTCCCGGTCTTGTCGGCGACTTCGCCGACGGCGAAGGTCGGCAGCTTCGTCTCCGGTCCGCGCAGCGCCGAGAGATCGGCGAGACAGCGCGAATACGGGGTCGAATTGTCGGTAACCGGGAAACTATAGAGTGGCTCGACACCTTTGCGTCCGTGGAACTCCTGCGGACTGCAGCCGGCAATGCCGATCGCTCCGAGCAGCGCGCACGCCACCCCCCAATTCGCGCGTTTCGTCTGCACCAGTCCCCCTCCGGCAAACAGCCGCGACCAGCGGTCTATCGAGCCGCGAATGCCTGATTTTTTTTCGCTTTACCTGCGCTGACGCCTTCTACGTTTGGCGACAATTCAATATTGATTAAAGTTATTCAGGAGGGAAAGCGATCTTGCGGGGTACGCCGATGAGTATCGCTGGGGCGGTACTGCAACCGGGGGATGCCGACCGGATAGCCGCGCTACCAGCGGATGGCGCCCGCATCACCACATCCAATGATTGCAGGCGTTTGGGTTCCGGCTGGCCGGATCGAGGGTGGGCACCGGCCGCGGCCGGGCGTGGCGACGCGGGCGTCGCCGGGGCGGGGATATCGGTCCGGCAGGCTGCTCAGTGCGGGCCGAGGGCGCCGGGGGCACCCACCATGGCTACCCACTGGTCTATCTCGCTCGACCACTGCGAGTGCAGGCCGGGCGATCCGGCATATCCGCCGAAGGCGTCGCTCACGAGCGAGAGCGTCTCGAGCCACGGCACGAAGGCGGTGCCCCGGTAGTTGTTGGCGAGGCCGGCGGGGCGAACGCCCAGGTCGGAGCCGGCAGCGGCCTGCGGCGACTGGTCCGTGGGCCGGAGGGCGACCTCCCGCGACGGCGTATCGGCGGAACTGGTTTCGGGCAGAACGATCATGACGCCGCGGCCGAGCGATAGGTCGTCGCCCAGGCGGACGTCGCCGCCGGCCGGTGCAAGTCGGGGCGCGCCGGTGCCGACCGAAACGCGATTCACGAACGTGTTGCCCACGCTGATCACGACCGGATCGTCCGCGCGAGCGGTTGCCGCGGAGCCGCAAGCGATGAGGGGAACGAGCGCCAAGGCCAGGACGGTACGGCAGGACGACCGCAGGTCAGGGCGGAAAAGCCGAACGGGACGATGCAATGCAGGCATGTGACCCTCCTCACTCGACCTAGAAAGTGGCGTGTGATCAAATCCAGGCAAGAGCATCTTTGGGACGTACTTTGGTACGGCGACTCTGTGCCTTTTGGCATCCGATGCCTCATTATATAGTAACAAATGCATGTAGGCATTGACTTTCTGGGTAGGATTTAGATCAAATAGACTTGATCGTTGACCTTCGGGCCGATCGGGAGGCGAACGACTGAGGCAACAAGGGGGGCTCATCGTGATCGCGACGGAACTGAAAGCCTATGCCGTGGGGGGTGACCGGCTGCTACGTCAGTGCTTCCTGCAACTGCTCGATTCCCATTTTCAGATCATCGGCGAAAGCCCGTCGATTGCTGCATTCATGGGTACGGACTTTCGCGAGGCACCGCATGTGGTGCTCTGGCTGGACATGGACGGCGACCGGGAGGCGGAAATCCACCTGATCCCGCGTCTGCGGGGACGCTGGCCACTGACGCGCGTCATCCTGCTCACGCGCAGCAAGCAGACCCGGTCCGACATGAAAGCCGTCTTCGACGGCACCATCGACGCCGTGCTGTCGCTCGACATGAGCGTGAACGGTCTGTCGCACGCGCTGGGGGTGGTGCTGCTCGGCGGGCGGATCGTCTCGGCGGAGCTGCTCGACATCAGCGACACGGCCGGCAGCGACGCCCATGCTCTGCGGCAGCCGAGCAACGGGGAGGAACCGCGCCTGAGCCCGCGTCAGAGCCAGATCCTCTCGGCGATCACGGACGGTCTGCCCAACAAGGAGATCGCCCGGCGGCTGAACGTGTCGGAGGCCACCGTCAAGGTCCAGGTCCGGATCATCCTGAGCAAGATCGGGGTTTCGAACCGGACCCAGGCGGCGGTCTGGGCGCGCGAACACCTGCGCCCGAGCCGGGCGAAGGTACCATCGTCGCCGCCGCCACTGGCGCTCTCGGCATAAAAAAGAGGCCGACCGGCGAAACACCGGTCGGCCTTGAATGGACATCAAAGCGGGTGAGCCAAAACGTCCAAAAGGATATTGAGCTTAGCCGGAAGCGGAATCAACATCCGAAAGATTACTACGTCGTAACCTCTACATGGGGTGGGTTTCGGCCGAGCGTCGGAAGCGTCGGAGGGACCCGTGCGTCGGTTCGTCAGTTGAGACGGTAGCGCAGGGCGACGCCGACCACCGGGTAGAATTCGAGCCAGTCCAGATCGTTCTCGATGTCGTTCGCTTCCTCGTTCAGGTCGGCGATCAGCTGCGGATCGTTCGCGAGGAGGCCGCTGGCCTTCAGGCTCGCCTTGGGCTTGCCCTGGAACAGGACGCCGGCGTCGAAGCTGAGCTCCAGCCGGTCGCGCCACAGCGGGGTGCTGTACCCGACGCCGAGATAGGGGGCGAACTCGTTGAGCTCGAGGTCGCCGCGCACCGTGCCGAGCTCCGCCGGCTGGTACGTCGTTCCGCCGATGTCGACCGGCCCCGACGAGCGGCCCTTCAGGTCGGCGTCGTTGCCGTTGAGGCGGAAGCCCGCCGTGGCGCGCCAGCCGTTGCCCCAGGGATGCACGTCGACCACGGCGCCGAACGACGACCAGGTGAGGTCGACGTCGTATTTCAGGTCGTCCGGCTTGTCGGAGAAGCTGTAGTCGAACCAGCTGCCGCCGGCGCGCACGCCGACATAGTCGTTGATCCGCACGCCGACTTCGCCACCGAGGCCGAGCGTGCCGGCCGTTGGACCGGCGGAGAAACCCGGATAGGCGTTCGCCCCGGCGGGTTCGGCGGCGAGGGCCGGGTAGAGCAGAGAGGGGACGAGCAGGCTCGCCAGTGCCAAAAGGGTCCTCACGTCGGGGTCTCCGGTGTTCTTGCTTCGAGACCGCCGACGCTAGGGGGAAATGGTTAAGGAGGGCTTGGCGGTCAGCGGTCGATCCGCACCTCGATCGCCGCGCTGGCGATGACCGCGACGTCGCCGACCACCTCGTCGGGGATGTCCAGCCCGCCCTTCACGGCCTTCACGGTGATCCGGCCGACCGGCAGCGTCGCCTTCACCTTCTCGGTATCCACCTGCTCCGGCTTCTGCACGCCGATCGTGACGTCGACGTGGAGCTCGTTCTTGTCGATGCCGAGGCTGCGGATGAAGGTCAGCGAGCTGTGATGCAGGGCGTCCTGCACGGCGCGGACGGCGGCCTTGGTGTAGTCGCCGCCGTGCAGGTCGTTGCCGGCGCCCATCTCCAGGATGACGCGTTTCAGGGTCATCGGTGCGCCTCCTCGGGGATGTCCATGTAGACGACGGCCGCGGCATGGGCGAGCAGGGTCACGCTGCCGTCGTCGCGCCCGGTCGGGATGGTGAGGCCGCCCTCGACGCAGGTTACCGTGCCGGTGCCGTGCGGCAGAACCGCCAGGACCTGCTGCTTGTCGACGGTTTCGGGATTGGGCGCGCCGATCGTCACCTCGACCCGCATCGAGTCCACCGGCTGGCCGAGTATGTCGGCGATGCCGAGCGAGTTGTGCCACAGCGCGTCGCGCAGGGCGCGCACCGCGGCCTTCGTGCTGTCGCCGCCGCGGATGTCCGTCCCCATGCCGATTTCGAGCACCATGCGCTTCCACGCCATGCGGTGCGTCCTCCCTGGTCGTTGTCCCGCGGCCATGATAGCGGCGGCGGCGCGGAACGCCATCGGCGCCCGGCAGCCGTTGACTCCGCCGCCGCGGCGAACCAGAACCGCTCGAGGCGAACATGACGAGCCGGACCCTCGGGTTCGCGGGATGGATGGATGGGACTGCTGGACTGGGTCTTCGGCGGTGGCCGGGGGGGCAAGGCGGGGGGAGCGGCCGGCGCGTCGGCACCCGGGCTGAAGGTCGTGCCGCTGGCCGAGCGCCAGCCGGAGCGGGCGATTACCTCGCCACTGGTCGAGGTGACCGAGGCGAACGAGGACGGGCGCAACCGCCAGCTCGAAATCGCCGAGTGCAGCGCGGGCGACGAGGTCGTGCTGTCGATCGAGCCGCGCCCACGCATGCAGCCGAAGGCCGTGTCGGTCCACTCCGCCAAGTCGGGCGCGCGTCTCGGCTACCTGCCGATCGACGTGGCCGGCTATCTGCTGCTGCACCTGAAGCGGCACGACTTCCGCACGGTGATCACCGAGATCCGCGGCGAAAGCGACACGGCGCGCGAAGTCGACCTGAAGATCGAGTTCTACGCCAAGGACCGCTGAGGGCGACCCCGCGGCTCAGCGCGCCTCGGTCCAACTCTCCGAGAAGGCCAGGGCGCAGGTGCTGAAGGGGCGGCCTTCGCGCTCGCGCGCCCAGGGCTTGCCGGCGGCCTGCATCCCGTTGACGGTCAGGCGGGCGCCCATCGCCGGGACCAGAACGGTGCAGACGCCGTAGGGCCGGCCGGGCTGGGCGTTCGGCTGGGTGTGGATCAGCAGCGGGTCGCCGAGGTCGTACCAGGTGAGCGAGATGTCCTCGTCGCCGGTCGTGACGGTCTCCGTCCAGAAATAGCGCGGATCGCCGGACTTCGCGAATTCCGCCTCGGTCACGGGCGTTTCGAGGTTCGCCGTCTCCGGATTGAGCATTCCCTGGACCGTGGACTGCAGCCAGCGCGCCATGGCGATGTTGTCGGAATAGATGCGCCGCTCGCCGCCGACCAAGTCGGTCTTCAGGTAGAGCACGTGGCCGGGGCCGGCGGGCGAGAAGAGGATGCGCCAGAAGCTGGCGTCGGTGGTGTTCTCCGCCCCGTCGGTCGGGCTGAGGCGGATGAACGGGTTTTCGCCGGTGACGATGACGCGGTTCGGATCTGCGACGCTCATGGGCTTCTCCCTGTGGTCGAGGGCCCGGATCAGGTCTCACCGGACCGGCCGGCCGATGCTAGTCCGACACCCGGTCGGCCGCCAGCCGTGCCGCGCAGCACCCTCACGTTCCACCAGGAGATGACCGGCGTCATCAGCACGGTCGGGCCGAGCCAGACGGCGAGCGACGGCAGGAAGTGGATGTTGACGACGGCGGCCGCGGTGACCGTCGCGATCGTGCCGGCCAGCATGCGGGTGAGGTGGCGGGCGATGCGCCGCTTTCCGGTCACGGGGCGCGCGGCGCCGATGCGCAGGTCGCCGAGGGCGAGGACGAAGCCGATGGCGCCGAAGGCGAGCAGCACCGGCCCCTGGTGGCCGGCGCCCCCCTGGTGGTCCGAGCCGCCGAGCGTCCGCGCCGCGCCCAGGGCGAGCATGCCGAGCCCGACCGCCAGCATGGCGGCGGTGGCGACCCGATCGAGCCGACGCGGCCGGCCGTCGCGCACGACCCCGGCGCGCCAGCCGGTGAACACCAGGTAGACGCTGAACAGGCCGATCGTCAGCAGGAAGAGGTTCGGCCGGATCGCCACCAGCAGCAGGGTCGTGGCGCCGACGGCGAACATCGCCGCGACGTAGATGCGGCCGGCGCGCCCGTGCAGCGCGCCGCCCTTGGCCGCGGCCAGGGCGACGGCGGCGGCGGCGAGGGCGGTACAGCCCGCGGCGATGTGCAGGGCGAGGAGGGCGAGGTAGAGGCCGTCGCTGGTCATGGTCGATCCGTTGCCGTGTCGCCACGACAGTCGGCTGCATGGCCGGCACCGGCAAACGCGCCTGCGCCGACGGCCCGGAAACTTCGCAGACGGCATGCTATCGTCCGTTCGCGATGCGTGAACGGCTCGGTGCGATGTCTTCCTCCTCCTGGCGAGAACCCGTGCGGCGCTACGGCGCGCCGCTGGCGGTGGGACTGGTGCTCGGGCTGCTGGGGCCGTTCGGCACCTTCGACGCGCTGCCCTTGGGGCCGCGGCTCGCCTACTGGCTTGCGGTCGTCTCGGCCAACTGGATCCTGTGCGACGCGGCGATCCGCCGGATGGAACGGCTGCTGCCCGCCGGCCTGGCGCTGCGCGAGACGGCGGTGCCGGTCGCAGGGGCGCTGATCGCCTCGCTGCCGGCGACGGGCATCGTGCGGCTGGCGAACGACGCGGCAAGCATGGACGGGGGCAGCCTGCTCGACCTCTACTGGAAGGTGCTGCTGCTCTGCGTGGCGATCGGGCTGCCGTTCTACTTGCGCGAGGTCCAGGCGGCCGCGGCGCCGGTCCAGAAGGAGCCGGAAGCACCGAAGCCCGAACCGGAAATCCCCGCAGCGCCGGCGGGCGACGGTTCGCTGTTCTTCGCGCGGCTGCAGCGGCCGCCGGCCGGCCGGCTGCTCTGCCTGGAGATGCAGGACCATTACCTCGCCGTGCATGCGGAGGGCGGCAGCGACCTCGTGCTGTGCCGGATGGAGGACGCGGCGCGCGAACTGGGCAGCCTCGGACGGCGCGTGCACCGCTCCTGGTGGGTCGCGGCCGACGCGGTCGCCGGCGTCGAGCGCGACGGGGCGCGGCTGCGGCTGCGCCTGAGCGACGGGCGGGCCGTGCCGGTCGGCCGCACCTACCGCGCCGAACTGCGCGACGCAGGGTGGCTGGACAAGGGTGCGGCGGCCGGTGTCGTGACGGGTGCCGTCACCGAGACGTAACCGTTCCGCCCCTTCACCCCTCCCGCAATGCGGGCCATGATCGGCCCGCCTTGCGTACGGGAGAGCGAGCGATGCCGCGGCCGAAATTCCTGATCGTCCTGTTCGACGGGCTGCGGCCCGACATGGTCCGGCCCGACACCGCGCCGAACATCCACGCCTTCCGGCGCGCCTGGTGCACCCTGCCGAACGCGGCGGCGACCTTCCCGAGCGAGACGCGCGTCCAGGTGTCGAGCCTCGTCACCGGCAATTTCTCCGGCCGGCCGGCGCGCGCGCGGCCGGGCGACAATCGCAGCGAGGGGCACGGCATCATCGCCAACGCCTTCTACGACCCGACCCTCGGCTTCGACGGTCCGATGGACACCTCGGACCTCGCGCGCATGCGCCGGGCGGACGCGGCCTATGGCGGCCGGCTGCTGGCGGCGGAGGATCTCGGTTCGATCCTGCATCGCGCCGACCTGCGCTATGCCGTGCTGACGACGGGCAAGATCGGCAACGCCCGGCTGCTGAACTGGGCTGCGGCGGAGCGCGGCCAGCCGGTCTTCTCGATCTGGGGCCCCGACGTTTCGAGCCCGGCGGCGGCACACGACGCGGTCGTCGCGCGCTTCGGCCCGGTGCCGGAAGGGGCCTTCCCGAACAGCGCGGTCATCCGCTATGCCGCTGACATCCTGCTCGGCGACTTTCTCGCCCGGCACGACCCGGACGTGGCGGTGCTGTGGCTGAACGAGCCCGATCTTTCCTTCCACTACCGCGGCATCGGCACGCCGGAGAGCCTGGAGGCGATCGCCGCCGTCGACGACGCCTTCGGGCGGATCGCCGACTGGTGGCGGGCCGAGGGCCGGGCGGCGGGCTGGCAGATCGTCACCGCCTCCGACCACGGGCAGATCACCGCGACCGGGCAGCTGTCGGTGCTGGCGAAGCTGCGCGAGGCGGGGTTCGCCGCGGGCAAGGCCATCGGCCCCGACGTCGACATCGCGGTGAAGCCCGGCTATGCCGGCAACCTCACCATGCGCGACCGCGACCCGGCGCTGGTCGACCGGGTATTCCGCTGGCTGGTCGAGCAGGAGTGGTGCGGCATGGTGCTGAGCCGCGCGCCGCGGGAGGGCGCCCTGCCGATGGCCGAGCTCAACGTCTCGAGCGACCGCGCGCCCGACCTGTGGGTGGCGCTGCGCACGACCGACGGGCCGAACGCGCACGGCTATCCGGGCACGACGCTCTGCGACAATCCCGACATCCCGGCGGGCGGCGGCATCCACGGCGGCCTGCACCGGTCTGAGCTGAACACGCTGCTGACCCTGGGCGGCGACCTGTTCCGGCCGGAGAGCGTGGTCGAGAGCCCCTGCGCGATGACCGACCTGGTGCCGACCATGCTGGGCGCCCTGGGGGTCGAACTGCCCGGCACCGTAGCCGGCCGTCCGCTGCGCGAGACGCTGGCCGGCGGCCCGGCGGCCGTCGACTGGCGCGAGCACGTGCTGCGCGCCGGCATAGGCGGCTATGTCCAGGAGGTCACCGTCGCCGAGGTCGACGACGGTGCCCTGCACTATCTGCGCGGCGGCCGGCGCGTCTGTTGACGCGTCAGTCCGTATCGTCCGCGCTGTCGGCCCCGTTGTCCCGGTCGAAGGTCGAGCGGTAGCCGAACAGGCCGGCGATGCCGCCGGTGTGCAGGAAGAGAACGTCCTCGCCCGCCTGCCAGGTGCCGTTGCGGACATGGTCGATCAGGCCGGCCATCGCCTTGCCGCTGTAGACCGGGTCGAGCAGCAGGCCCTCGTGCCGGGCGGCGAGTTCGACCGCCTCGATCATGCCGGGCGTCGGCACGCCGTAGGCCGTGCCGAAATAGCCGTCGTCGACCGCCGCCGCCCCGGCCTCGACGCCGCTGGTGATGCCGAGCAGTTCCGCCGTTTCCGCGGCCAGGTCGCGCACCGTCTGCTCCAGCGTCTCGCGCGGCTTGCCGACCGAGATGCCGAGCACCGGCGTGACGTTGCTGTTCGCCGCGAAGCCGGCGACCAGCCCCGCCTGGGTACCGGCGCTGCCCGTCGCGTGCACCAGGGCGGCAAAGCGCAGGTCGCGGTCGTTCGCCTGCGCCTCGATCTCGCCCGCCACCCACGCATAGCCCAGCGCGCCGACCGGGTTCGACCCGCCGGCCGGGAAGGCGTAGGGCCGGCCGCCGCGGATGCGGATCTCCTCGGCCAGCGTCTCCAGGGCCGCGTCCATGTCGGTGCCCTTCGGCACATAGTGGATGCGCGCGCCGAGCAGGCCGTCGAGCAGCACGTTGCCGGATCGGTCGTATTCGACGCCGGCGTCGGTGATGCGCCGCTCCAGCAGCACCTCGCAGGCGAGCCCGGCCTTGGCCGCCGCGGCGGCGGTCTGGCGGACATGGTTGGACTGGGTGGCGCCGACCGTCAGCACAGTGTCGGCGCCCTCGGCCACCGCGGCGCCGATCAGGAATTCCAGCTTGCGCGTCTTGTTGCCGCCGGTGGCCAACCCGGTGCAGTCGTCGCGCTTCACCCACAGGCGTGGCCCGCCGAGCAGTGCCGACAGCCGGTCCATCGGCTCCAGCGGCGTCGGCGCGTGGCACAGGCGGAAGCGCGGGAAGCGGGCGAGGTCCATGAGGGCGCTCCGGTGAGGGTCGAGAGGCCGGCACCGTAAGGCCGACGGCGCCGCACGGCAATCCGGTGTGCCAATCGGATGTGCCAGTCCGCTGGCCCCAATCCGCTGGACCCGCGGATCGGAAGCGTCGAACATCGGCGGGCACGGCGATTGCTTCGCCGCGCGGGTACCGACCCGGAGACCTGCCGCATGCCAGCACCCCAGACCGCAGCGCCCCAGACCGCCATCCCCCTGACCTCCGCGAGCGACCGCGGCCAGAGCGCTGGCAAGCCGTTCCCGACGGAGGCGGACGTGGTCGTCATCGGCGGCGGCATCGCCGGCATCTGCACGGCGCTGTTTCTCGCCAAGCGTGGCGTGCGCGTCGTGGTGTGCGAGAAGGGGACGGTGGCGGGCGAGCAGTCGTCGCGCAACTGGGGCTGGATCCGCAAGCAGAGCCGCGACCCGCGCGAACTCGCCCTGATGATCGAGGCGCAGCGCCTGTGGCACGAGATCGTGCCCGAACTGGACGAGGACATCGGCTTCAAGGTCGGCGGCGTCACCTACCTGATCGAGAACGAGGCCGAGATGGCCAAGCGCACGCCGTGGCTCGACCATGCGCGCGCCTACCAGCTCGACAGCCGGCTGCTCGACCCGGCCGAGGTCGACGCCATGCTGGGCCGCACCGACCGGCGCTTCCTGGGGGCGATCCACACGCCGAGCGACTGCCGCGCCGAGCCGTGGAAGGCGGTGCCGGCGATCGGCCGGCTGGCGCGGCGCTGGGGAGCGGACATCCGCGAGGGGACGGCGGTGCGCAGCATCGAGCGCCAGGGCGGCCGGGTGGCCGGCGTGGTGACCGAGCACGGCACGATCCGTTGTTCCTCGGTGGTGCTGGCCGGCGGCGTCTGGTCGCGGCCGTTCCTGGAGAATCTCGGCCTCGACCTGCCGCAGCTCGGCGTGAAGTCGTCGGTGCTGCGGACGACGGCGGCGAAACCCTTGTCGCAGAGCACCTTCGGCGCGCTCGGCGCCTCGATCCGGCCGCGCGAGGACGGCGGCTACACCGTGGCGCGCAGCGGGGCGGCGACCTTCGACATCATCCCGGCGGCGTTCAGGCATTTCGCCGCCTTCACGCCGATCCTGAAGCGCAACTGGCGCATCATGACGCTGCGGTTCGGCAAGCCCTTCTTCGACGCGCTCGGCCAGCGCAGGTGGCAGCCGGACCAGATGAGCCCGTTCGAGGCGGTGCGCATGCTGCACCCGGCACCGGACGACCCGCTGCTCGACGACACGCTGAAGGCGGCCCGCGACCTGTTCCCGCAGATGAAGGACACCCGCTCGGCCCAACGCTGGGCCGGCATCATCGACGTGACGCCCGACGAGGTGCCGGTGCTGGGCCCGGTCGACGCGGTGCCCGGCCTGTTCCTGGCTACCGGCTTCTCCGGCCACGGCTTCGGCATCGGGCCGGGGACGGGGTTCGTGACGGCGCAGATGGTGATGGGCGAGACGCCGATCGCGGACGTGTCGGGGCTGCGCTATGCGCGGTTCGGGGGGTAGGGGTAATCGCGGGTCCGGCCCTCGCCCTTCGAGACGGCCCTCGCGGGCCTCCTCAGGGTGAGGGCCTACTTGGAAAATCTATGAGTAGGAGCGCCTCTCCCTGAGGAGCGGGCGTGAACCCGCGTCTCGAAGGGCGAGGCGCTCCGGGCCAACGGCGTCACCCAGCCCGCCGCCGCGCCGCAATGTGGGCGGCGATGGCAGCGGCGGCGAGGAGGCAGAGGGCGAGGAGGCCCCAGCGGATGGCGGCCGTGTCGCCCGCCGCCGCCTCGCGGCCGGCGTGGCCGAGCCAGGCATAGGCGATGGCACCGGGCGCCATGAAGACGGCCGAGGTCGCGACGTAGGTGCCGAGCGGGATGCGGGTCAGGCCGAGGCCCCAGTCGGTGAGGCTGAGCGGCAGCACGGGCACGAGGCGGAGCAGCGCCACGGCGCGCCAGCCCTCGGCGTCGATGGCGTCGGCGAGCCGCTCGATGCGGCCGCCCCGGCCCGCGATCCGGCGCCGTGTCCAGTCGCCGGCGAGATGGCGTGCGGCGAGGAAGCCGGCCGTGGCGCCGATGGTGGCGCCGGCGAGCGCCAGAACCGCACCCCAGGCCGGCCCGAACAGCGCGCCGCCGGCCATCGCCAGCAGCGATCCCGGCAGGAACAGCACGACCCCGGCCGCGAATGCGGCGACGTAGGCGACGGGACCCCAGGCGCCGAGCCCGCCGACCGCCGCGGCCAGGGCCGCATCCACCGCCGCCGGGTCGAACGCGCCGCGCTGCGCCACCGCCCAGAGCAGCGCCGCCGTCACGCCGAGCAGCAGAAGCAGCCGTGGCGCAGTGCGCCGGGCGGCGGATGGGTGTGCGGGCCGTCCGCTCATGCCTGTCCTCCCGTCCCGGTTTCGCCGCGCCCCACGTTGGGCCGCACAGTGCGCCGGCCACGGGCGCCGCGGCAAGGCACCTGCGCCGTGGTGCGTCCGAGGGTCTACGTCCATGCGAGGGGCGGCGGATCACCCTGCCTGCGCGTGCCGCGGTGGGGGCGGGAATAGCCTGCACCCTTCCTGCTTTCCCGGACGGAGCGCATAGCGGGCAGATCCGGGGAGGCAGCTGAAGGCCCGCAGCTTCCGGGAGACCAACGGCCGACCCGAACCGCCTATTGCGCTGGGCGCCATGCTCAGCAGGGGCGGCGGGACGGGTCGTCCCTCCGGTACAGGATCATGCCGCCATGGTGAAGCACGTCGTCGATGAAGTCGCCGTCGGCGGTGAAGCCGGTGTCGTCCCAATACTCGATGTGATCGCCGGTCACTTCGTAACGGCCGGTATAGGCGCATTCGCGGCGACCGCGTGCCTCCTCGTAGCGGCCGTTCGGCAGCAGGCGGTGGCGGACGCGGCCGTCGGCCGTGACCCAGAGTCCGGCATAGGGATGGTCGGCGGTGGGCTGTTCGGCCGTGCGTTCGCCCGTGGACCGGGCGGCGGCGTCGGCCTGGGCGGGCGTCGGCTGCGCGCGCGCCGGCTGGGCGAGCAGCAGGGCGGTGCCGCCGATGACGGCGGCGGCGAGGGGGATGCGGATCATCGGGCGCCTCCTGCGGGGGCCGGCGCGGCTCCAGGCGCAATGGGGGCGCGGCGTTCGGCGAACAGCTGCGACAGGGTCTGCGAGGCGGCGATGGCGCGCGGGAAGCCGGCGGGCACCGTGATCATGTAGACGATCTCCTTCAGCTCCGCCTCGGGAACGCCGATGTTGAGGGCGTAGCCGGCATGGACTTTCATGATGCCCGTCTCGCCCATGGCGGCGAACACCGCGACCGCGGCGAGTTGGCGCGTCCTGGCATCGAGGCCGGGGCGGGACCAGACTTCGCCGAGCGCATAGCCCTCGGTCGCGTCGGCGAGGAACGGGAACTCGTCGCGCATCCGCTCCAGGTTCGGCTGCGGCCGGCCGTCGTTCAGGCTCCGGATCACGGCGTCGCCGCGCTGGCGCCGCTCCTCCGATATCTGCGCCGGAGAGGTCTCTGCATGGGCGGTCGCGGCGAAGCCCGCGAGGGCGATCGCGGCCATGAAGGGCTGGATGCCGGCCGCGCGCGGAGAATGGTGGCGGGTCGCATGCATTGCAGGTTCCTTTCCCGAGGGCTCAGGCGGCCGCGGTGGGGCGGACGACGATCTCGTTCACGTCGACGTCGGCGGGCTGTTCGATGGCGAAGCGCACGGCGCGGGCGATGGCGTCGGGCGTCAGGGCGATCCTGCGATAGATCCGCATCGCCTCGGCCGCGGCGGGGTCGGTGATGGTCGACGCCAGTTCGCTCTCGACCACGCCGGGATGGATGCAGGTGACGCGCAGCGCCGTCTGTTCCTGCCGCAGCCCGTCCGAGATGGCGCGCACCGCGAACTTGGTGGCGCAGTAGACGGCGGCACTCGGGAAGACCGAGAGGGCGCCGATCGAGGCGACGTTGATCACGTGGCCGGACCCGCGCGCCGTCATTTCCGGCAGGACGGCGGCGATGCCGTGGAGGACGCCCTTGATGTTGACGTCGACCATCCGGTCCCACTCGTCCACCTTCAGGGCGGCCATGGCGGACAGCGGCATGATGCCGGCATTGTTCACGATGACGTCGACGCGTCCCCATTCGGCCCGTGCGGCCTCGACCAGGGCGCGAACGTCGGTGCGCTCGGTCACGTCGACCCGGCGGCTGCGCGCCGTGCCGCCCGCGGCCTCGATCCCGGCGACGATGGCGTCCAGCCGGTCGGTGCGCCGGGCACCCAGCATGACCCTGGCGCCGTGGGCGGCGAGATCGCGGGCGATCGCCTCGCCGATGCCGCTCGATGCGCCCGTCACGACGACGACCTTGTCCATTGTCATTGTCCAGTTTCTCCGAACCGTGGTGGTGGTGGGAGAAGCCTAGTCAGGCGCGACTGGCGCGATAATCCGCTATTCTGTGCATGCGTCGGCAAGCGGAGCTAACCAATGGATCCGGATCTCAAGTCGATGGCGGTCTTCGTTGCGGTGGCGGAGACGCGCAGCTTCCGGGCGGCGGCGGACCGGCTGGGCGTGACGCGCTCGGCGGTCAGCCAGGCGATCAACGGGATGGAGATGCGGCTCGGGATCGCCCTGTTCCACCGCACGACGCGCAGCGTGAACCTGACCGAGGCGGGGCGGCGGCTGCACGCGGCGGTCGCACCGGCGATGGCGGAGATCGATGCGGCGCTGCGCGACACGGTCGACCTGAAGGACCGTCCGAAGGGTCAGCTCCGGCTGGCGGTCTCGTCGATCGCCGAGGGGTTTCTGTCGGGGCCGCTGCTCGCCGGTTTCGCCGCGCGCTTCCCGGACGTCGAGATCGACATCCTGGTGACCGACGAGGAGTGCGACATCGTCGCCGAGGGCTTCGACGCCGGCGTGCGGCTGGGCGAGGTGATCGAGCAGGACATGATCGCGATCCCGGTGTCCGGCGACCAGCGCCAGCTGCCGGTCTGCGCGCCGGCCTATCTCGACGGTGTCGACCCGCCGCGGCACCCGCGCGACCTGGTGCGCCATCGCTGCATCGGCTGGCGGCCGTCCCCCGGCTCGGCGCCGTACCGCTGGGAGTTCGCGGAGAACGGGCGGGAGTTCGACGTGGCCGTGGCGCC